>Ga0129316_1000328_pt1 | contig 28820 bp, 24 predicted proteins | sample Cm1ome_2_FD_94429 | JGI IMG/M metagenome (GOLD analysis project Ga0129316, IMG submission 94429) | Eastern black-and-white colobus group fecal microbial communities from Wisconsin, USA - Cm1022B metagenome | ecosystem: Host-associated > Mammals > Digestive system > Large intestine > Fecal...
AGGCGACAAGGGTGACAAAGGTGATACTGGCGCAAAAGGCGACAAGGGTGACAAAGGTGATACTGGCGCAAAAGGCGACAAGGGTGACAAAGGTGATACTGGCGCAAAAGGCGACAAGGGTGATAAAGGCGATACCGGTGCTGACGGTAAAGACGGCGCTTCTATTGCAAGTGGAAAGTATACTGTAGCCGGCGGTTCCGTTTCTATTGATATTAAATATGCTGATGGCACAGATGCTGGACAAGTTATAATCAACGACGTTGCCAGCAACAGTGATTTGCAGAAGGTTCAAGAAAAAATAGGCAATTACGCTGATAGAGGTCAACATGAAATTTTTGGCAAAGAGCCTATCAATATCAATCAAGCTTTAGATAAATTGGCTACCGGCGCTGAAACCGAAGCTAAAGTTCGTGAGGAGGCAGATATCAAATTATCTAATGAAATCAAAGATGAAATTAAAGCACGCGAAGATGCAGATAAAGCAGGCGACGTTAAATCTGCTAGTTATGACAAAGAAAGCGGCACTTTGACTTTAAAAAATGAAGCAGGTGAACAACTTGCGCAAGCTACCGATATTGCTTCTAAAGAAAAACTGGAAACTGAAGTAAGTGAGCGTCAGGCAGAAGACAAACGCATTGAGCAAAAATTTGATAAAGAAGTAAGCCGCTTGGACAGCAAAATTGACAAGCTGGATGACCGTGTTGAAAAAGTAGGCGCAATGGCTGCCGCTATGGCTTCCCTGCACACCATGGGTTATGACCCGGCTGCTCCAACCGAAATTGCTGTTGGCGTTGGGCAATATCGCGATAAAACCGGTTTGGCTTTGGGCGCCTTCCATTATCCTAATAAAAACTTCATGCTGAATGTAAGCGTATCTACTGCCGGTGATGAATTTATGGCTGGTATCGGCGCTACTTGGAAAATTGGCCGCAGAAGCCCTGAAGCTATGCTGAAAGCAGAGCAAGAAAAAGCCGCTAGACAAAAACTTGCTAAAGCAGAAGCAGAAAAACAAGCTGCCAAGGATGCTCGTGTAGCTGCTCAAGCTGCTAGACATGCTAAAATGCTGGCAGAACGCGGCTTGTAATCAATCCGTAGTTAAAAGCTATTATTTTTAGATTGATTAATCTAGTGCAAGTAAAAATTAAATAACAACAAAATAGGGAACAGCAACTGCTGTTCCCTATTTTTGTTAAACGTTGCTTTTAAAAGTAAAGAATGATTTTTAACATAAAATTTTTACGATATAAAACAGGCATAGAGATGTATGCAATACGAGAGAGGTAGGTATTGTTATGAAAAGGAATTTAGGAAAAATTATTGCGTTGAGCTTGCTGACGGCTAGTGTATTTACTATTGGTGGGAATTGTGTTTATGCGAAGGAATATGTTGGAAAACCAGATGTTAACGAAATTATATTAACTCACGGTGAACCACTAACAATTAATGTAACTACTAAAACGTTTCAAGATTCTGGTTATTGGGCAGATTATGCTTTAGGTAATGATTTTTATTATGATGGTTGTAAGATTGTTAATGTTGATGTTGACGGAGATATTAATTTAAATGTTGACCTAACTGAATCTAATGGTCAAGCAGGTGGTGTTGAAGTACAGAGTAAGGATTTTCAATATTCCGAAGAAGCCGATATGAAAATTCATTCTAATGGAAATATTAATATGGCGATAAGCAGTAATATTGATCCTAATAATCCTTATATTAATCAATGCGATTTAAATGGTATTATATCTAGGTATCGTGGTAATGCTCAAATTTCAGCAGAAAAAGGTATAAAAGTTAATGTACAATCAAGCTCAACTTCTGCTTATGGAGTTAGAGCTACTTATGGCATTATTGGTATGGAAGCCCAAAATATAGAAATAAATACTCAAGCTCCTGATGGAAAAATAAATGCAGCAATTAATAGCCAATCTAATGGTGATATAAAGATTAATGCTCAAGAACAGCTATCTGCACAATCAAAAGGAAATTTAGCCTATACTATTTATGCATGGGGAGGTAAGGTTGATATTAAATCAACAAGCAATAATATTAAGTCTGATTTCACTGGAATTCTAGCATATGATGATAGGGCAAAAAATGATGGCAGCGTTAATTTGATTGCTGATGATGTAAATGAAGTAACTGCTACAAATACTGCGTTGTTTGGACATGAGTATGGAACTATAAATTTAGAGGCAAAGAAAAATATAATTAATTCTGACAATTATGCTGCTTTTGCAAGACTAGGAAGTTCCGTTTCTATTAAATCTTCTGAATTAACGCAGATGACTGGTAATGTTCATGCAGAAACTGACAGTGTTGTGAATGTTAATTATGACTCTCAGGATTCTTTCCTTAAAGGCTTTGTCACAACTAAAAATGCAACTACCAATCTTGGATTTACCAATGGCGCGCTTTGGACTATGACAGGTAACAGTAATGTTACGAATCTAAAAGCAGATGGCGTTCTTATTGATATGACTAAAAACGATAAAGGCAATGCCGGCAAGTTAACTGTCGATAGAACATTGACCGGCACCGGTTCTACCTTTGTTTTAGATTTGGACGCTGCCAATAAAAATAACAAACAAGAAAGCGCTACCAGCGATTACATTTATTTGAACGGCACCAGTGAAGGCGCGCACAATATTCTTTTTGATGTAGAAGCTTCTAAAATTTCTACCGATATGAATGTAGGCGACAAGCTGTATTTTGCTTATGTTCAAGACAGTAATGCAACTTTTGACAGTGCCGTTAACTTGGAAAAGGTTTCTGCGGAAAATATTTATAACTATAAATATGGTGTTGATAGTGATGTTAATGCAGATAAACAAGGCAACGACTGGTACATTGGCTTAACAGATAAAACCGAAAACGAAAATGTTTCTTCTGTTGATGGCGCTATGAAGGCCGGTTATGCTTTGGGCACAGAAATGGATCGTCTTAACAAGCGTTTGGGAGAATCTCGTTATTTGACCGACGAAAAAGGCTTGTGGGTACGTTATCGTCATGCGCGCGTAGGTATGGATAACAGCTTTAAAACCAACAGCAATATGTTCCAACTGGGATATGACAAGGAAGTTATGGAGGACGACGGCGGACATTATCGCGGCGGCGCTTTGGATTATACTCACGGCGATACCTCTTTGTCCGGCGTGGGTGGTACTGGCGAACATGACCGTTATTCCTTAAGCTTGTACGATACTTGGATGGGCGATAAAGGACATTACCGCGATTTAGTAATCCGCGGCGGTCGTATTAACAGTGAATTTGACGTTAATACTCGTCAAAACGATAGAATTTCCAGCGATTATCATCAATGGTTTGGCAGCATCAGCGGCGAGTGGGGACGCAAAAAAGAAACCGGGCACGACTGGTATTTTGAGCCGCAAACTCAATTACAGCTGGCGCGCGTTGGCGGCGCAGATTATGTAACCAATTACGGCGTGCGTGTAGAGCAGGACGGAGCAACCAGTTTGATTGGTCGTTTAGGCTTCCGCCTGGGACGCGAATTTGATAAAGCAGACGCAACCAAACGCGATAATTATTACATTAAAGCAGATTTGCTGCACGAATTCTGCGGCGACCAAGAATATAGAGTAACCGGCGCTGACGGTTATTTGAGCAAAAAATATGACGGCAAGGATACTTGGTTTGACGTTGGCGTAGGCGCAGACGTTACCATCAGCCGCAATACTTATTTCTGGGTAGACGTAGAGCGTACCTTGGGCGGCGATTATGACCGTACCTGGCAGGTTAACGGCGGCTTCCGTTGGGAATTCTAAGCTGTCTGCATAGGAGTTTTTGTTATGGTAAGTGAAAAAACGGCTAAAGTAGGCGCAAGAATAAAGCTTATGCGTGTTGTGAAACAGCTGTCGCAAAGTATGCTTGCCGACAAGATTGGCATCAGCCAAGCGCACATGAGCAATATAGAATGTGGGCGCAGTCATTGCACTTTAGAAAATCTCATTAAGCTGAGTGAAGTATTGGAATGTCCGGTACGCGATTTTTTTGTAGATATTGACGGAGATTATGAACAAGAAAAGCAGAAGCAGGGATTATTTTCTCTGACTGATTTTGCCAATGCGCTGTTGTCTATGAAAAAATAAGAGAGAAATTTAATCTGATTTTCTTAAATTGTTAATAGTTAAATAATTAAATTGTAAAGGGGAGGAGCAGTGCTTCTTCCCTGTTTTCTTAGGTGGTAAAAATGATTTGGAAAAAATTTTGTTTAATATTCTTGCTGCTGCTAATTTGTTTAGTGCCATTGTCTGCCGGTGCGCAGAATTTGGAGCAGGTGGGTAAAACGGATGTAGGCATTTTATTTGTAGATACGGATAATGTGCAAAGCGTTAAACAGGACGGCATATTTTATTTGGCAGTGTTGGCTTATGAAAAATTTACCGATGCAGAATATTTGCAGGCACTGCGTGAGGACGAGGATTTGGCTCAGGCTACAGGCGCTGTGTATATGTATCTTTTTGATAACAGAGGCGCTAATTATTGCATAGCGTCCCATTATATTGTTGACGCTGAAACAAAAATCTGCGTAGATTTAGGGGTTGATATGCGGCTGCAATCGTGCGCCGGTAATAAAACCTTATTGGAGGCTTATACTAAAGCATTAAAAGCTTTAGAAAATAAAAATCGCTGGCGTAAAAAATGGTGAGGCTGCTTTCGCAAATAGTAAACCAATAAAAAAATAAGGTTGACACAATCTCCTCTTTGCTATATAATAAACTGCAGTTAACTAGAAACTGAAAAGCAGTTAACCAATATATCTGGGGATGTGAAAGCACAATGGAAAAAATTATTGCTTTGGCCAACAAGGTTTTGGCCGGTCAAGATATTACTAGAGAAGAAGCCGAATTTTTAATCAACGTCAGCGATGACGATACTATGCTGCTGTGCGCTATGGCGGATAAAATTCGCCAAAAATTTGCCGGTAACGAGGTGGACTGCTGCGCTATTATTAACGGGCGCAGCGGTAAATGCAGTGAAAACTGCAAATTCTGCGCGCAATCTGCACACTGGCACACCGGTGTCAAGGAATATGGCTTGTTAAGCGAGGAGCAATTTTTTGAGGCTGCCAAAAAAGCTAAGGAAGCCGGCGCTGTACGTTTTTCGATTGTGACTAGCGGCCGCGGTCAGAGCAAAGCGGACGATTTTGACAATATCTGCAAGGCTTTGCGTCGCATAAAAAAAGAATTGCAGATGGAAGTCTGCGCTTCTTTAGGCATTTTGACCTTGGAGCAGGCGCAAGCTTTGAAAGCGGCGGGCGTAACACGGTTCCATTCCAATTTGGAAACCAGCGCCAGCCATTTTCCCGATATCTGCACCTCTCACACTTATGAAGATAAATTTTTTACCATTAAAAATGCGCAGGCTGCAGGCTTGCGCGTATGCAGCGGCGGTATTTTGGGCTTGAACGAAGCGCCGGAACAGCGCGTGGAAATGGCGTTTACTTTAAAGGAGCTGGGCATTGATTCCGTGCCGCTCAATTTGCTGACGCCCATTTCCGGAACTCCTTTTGCAAATAATAAGCCGCTGCCGCCTTTGGAAATTTTGCGCGCTTTTGCTACTTTTCGCTTTATTTTACCTAAAGCACAGATTCGTACTGCCGGTGGACGTGAGGTAAATTTGCGCGATTTGCAGGTGCTGGCGTTAAACGGCGGTGCCAGCGGCATTATGATTGGCGGCTACCTGACTACTGCCGGGCGCGGTACTGACAGAGATATGCAGATGCTTAAGGACATCAACCGTCCGCGCAGTACGCCTAATTTGGATTAAAAGATATTTTAGCGGATAAATCACACACCTTACACCACTTTATAAAAAATGCGAGCTAAATTGGCTCGCATTTTTTATTTTGTGCGTGTTTGACTTTACTTTTGCAGACAATTATTGTCAAGACAGAGGTAGTATGTTAAAATAATATAGTAAAAATGGTATAGTGTACCCTGCTGAAAAATTATGCAGGCAGCAGAGAAATATTATTTTAGCTGGAGAGTAGGAGGCAGAAAAGTGTTAGCTGAAAATTTACAGCTTGTGCAGCGGCAGCTTCAAGCGGCTTTAGCTAAGCGCAGACAGAAAAATTTGCTCACCGGCAGCGACGTAACTTTGGTAGCCGTTACCAAAAATCATCCGCCTGAAGTAATTAGTGATATTTTGGCTTTAGGCGTCAAAAATATTGGTGAAAACCGAGTGCAGGAGGCCAAACACAAACAGGAAGCGCTTGGTAAGCATGGCTTGTGGCATTTAATCGGCCATTTGCAGACTAATAAAGCGCGTCAGGCTGTGGCTTTGTTCGATTTGCTTGAGTCTGTGGACAGCGAGCATTTGCTGGCTGCCGTAGATAAAGAAGCTGCTCGCATCTGTAAGACGCAGGATATTTTATTACAATTAAATATTGCTCACGAGGAGCAAAAATCCGGTTTGGAGCGGGAAGAATATCTTGCACTATTGACTAAACTGGATGAATTTAAATATATCCGTCTGCGTGGGTTAATGGTTATTGCGCAAAAATGCGATGACGTTGAAGAAACCCGTCCAGTTTTTGCTGCCGGATATCGCGCTTTTGCGCGCTTAAAGCAGCAACGGCCGGAGATTGACATTTTATCCATGGGGATGAGCAGCGATTATATGATTGCTGTAGAAGAAGGCGCTAACGTAGTGCGCGTGGGCACGGCGCTTTTTGGTCAGCGTGATTATAGCTTGAAATTTTAAAATTTAGTAAAGTTGGTGAAAATATGAAATTGATTGACCGTATTGTGGATTCGCTTAGTTTTTTGTATGAAGAGGACGATTTTGACGACGAGCTGGAATTGAAAAAGCCTTTGCCTAACAGGGCGTCGGACGAAGAAAAAAAAGAAAGACCTTCCTTGTTCAGTAAAAAAAATATAACTGCTGCTGGGCCGGTAGCTTTGAGCAACCCTGCTCCTGTAGCAGCTAAAGAGAAAAAGCCGCTGTTCAGCTTTAGTAATCCCCAAGCTAAACTCAAAGAGCAAACTGCCAAAGCTGCTGATGGTAAAATGAGCAGCCGCACGTTAAACCTGCCGCTTGCCGATAAGCTGGTGACCGTAGTGGTACTGGAACCAGCCAATTTTGACGATTCCCAAAAGATTGCCGATTGCTTGCGCGGCAGCGAGCCTGTAGTAGTAAATTTCAAAAATACCGATAATGTGGTAGCGAAACGCATGACTGATTTTATCAGCGGCACGATTTACGCTTTGGGCGGTACAATGAAAAAACTAGGCCACGATATTTTAATCTGTGCGCCGAAAAATGTAGATATAGACGCCGGTGAAGAAATGTATACTGAAAGAGGGGAACAGCCTTGGAAGGAATAAAAGGCTTAAACGTAAAAAAAATTGCTTTTATTGGCGGTGGCGCTATGGCGGAGGCCATCATTAAAGGTATTATCGCCAGCGGCTTGCTTGCGCCCTGCGATATTTATGTGGGCAACCGCACACATAAACGCTGCGATTATTTGCGCGAGACTTATGGTGTGCAGGCCGTTACAGACAATCAGGCGGCGGTTAGCGACGCCGATTTAGTAATTTTCGCTGTAAAACCGCAGGTTGCGCCGGTGGCTTTAACGTCCGCGCTGATAAATAGCTTTAAAAAAGATGCTTGGGTCTTGTCCATTATGGGCAGCGTAAGCATTGAGCAGCTACATAAATATGCGCCGGGGCTGCCGGTAGTACGCACTATGCCTAATACGCCGCTGGCCTGCGGCGCAGGTATGACGGCGCTTTGCTGTGACGAAAATGTTACGGGAGCTATGAAAAATGATGCGGCAGCAATTTTCAGCAGCTGCGGTGAGATAGAATTTGTGGATGAAAAAGCTATTGAAGCTATCTCCGCTATTTCCGGCTGCGGGCCTGGCTATTGCTTTGTAATTATCGACGCGCTGGCCGACGCAGGCGTGCGCGCAGGTTTGCCGCGAGCTTTGGCCATTAAACTGGCGGCGCAGACCATGGCCGGCAGCGGCAAACTATGTATTGAAAGTGGTCTGCATCCGGCGCAGCTGCGCGATCAGGTTACCAGCCCGGGCGGCACAACTATCGCCGGTATTCACGCTTTGGAAAATCACGGCGTGCGCGGCGCGTTTTATGATGCGGTAATGGCAGTTTTGGCACGCAGCCAGGAGCTGCAAAGTTAAATAGGTAAGAAAAATATGGCAGATAGAGAAAAAATTTTACGCTACTTTAAAGCCGGCGGCGACGAACAGCTGGCGGCCAAGCTATTGGATTTGGCAGAGGGAGCTAATAAAAGCCGCAAGTTCCGCGTCAGTGAATTTTTAGACCCTCACGCTTATAATGCGGCAGAAATTATCGCTGCTAATTTTGATAACGTCAAGTTGGAAGCGGACGGCGGTTTTGCCAATGCGGAGCGCGTGAAGGTAGCTTATGTGGCCGAAGATTTTTACGGTCAGCCTGATTTTGGTATGGCGTTCTTTTTGGCAGTGTGGGATAAACGCTATTATGATTTGTCCCACCGCGATATTTTAGGCGCGTTTATGGGTACGGGCTGCAAGCGCGAGGCTTTGGGCGACATTGTTTTTGTGCCCGAGGGCGCGCAGCTTGTAGTAGAGCGCACGCTGGTAAATTATTTGATTGGCAATTTGACGCAGATAGGCGCCGCTCCCGTAACCTTAAAGGAAATTACCCGCGAGGAGCTGCTGCAAAAAGAAGAAAAGGTAAAAATTATTAGCGCCACGGTTTCTGATTTGCGTTTAGACGCAGTAGCGGCAGCCGGGTATGGCGTGTCACGCAGCCGCATGGCAGAGGAAATAAAGAGCTTGAATGTGAAAATAAATTGGCAGGAAGCAAAAAAAGCGGCGCAGCCGGTCAAGGAAGGCGACATACTTTCTTTTCGCGGACGCGGGCGCGTAGAGGTGGCGGAAATTCGCGGCACAACTAAAAAAGGACGCATCAGCATTACGTTGAAGCGTTACATTTAAAATAAAGGGAGGAAACAAGATGCTAACTCCTGAGGATTTAAAAAAGAAAACCTTTCCCAAGGGCTTTCGCGGCTACGAAACGGAAGAGGTAGACAAATTTATGGCGGAGATTATCAAAGAGTATAATTATTTGTACTTGGATAATCTGGAGCAAAAGGAAACCATTGAGCGCGTCAGCTCTAAGCTGGAATATTATCAGCAGATGGAGGCTACCATGCAGAGCACCTTGACTGTAGCGCAGGAAACTGCCGACGAGGTGAAAGCGTCCAGCGAAAAAAAGGCGGCGCTGCTGGAAAAGGAAACTGCGGTGAAGTGCGAGCAGCTGTTGGCAGAGGCCAAAGCGTCTGCCAAAAAGCTTCACGAGGAAACCATGGCTCATGCCGAAGATTTGTACAACCAAACTAAGGCCAAGACGGATAATATGCTGCAGGCTGCCATGGCGGAGGGCAATAAAATGCGTACCGAAGCTAAGGAATATGCCGATAATCTGCGGCGCACTGCCGAAACGGAAACGGATAAGCTGCGCTTAATTACCGAGGATACTTGCAAAAAACGCAGTAATTCCGCTGCTGCCGAAGCTAATGCGTTGCTGGAAAATGCACGCAGCGAAGCAGGCAAAATGATGCTGGAGGCCAACACTAAGTACCGCAAAATTGTGGGCGACGCCGAAGAAAAAAGCCGTAAAATTATTTTTGACGCCGAGTCCAGAGCGTCTCTTGCCCAGCAGAATTATGAAAACCAAATGAAAAAATCTCTGCTGCACTGCAAAAATATGCGGCACATGCTGGAAACGCAGCTGGAGCTGGTGAATAATTTCACTAAGCAGACAGAGGAATAGGCGGTGGGTGAGGCATGATTATTTTGGTGCGCCATGGAGAAGCCACTCACCACACCCGGCATTTAACCGGCGGCTGGACGGATTCTGTGCTGACTGATAAGGGCCGCGCCCAGCTTAAAGCGGCAGCGGAGATGCTGGCGTTGGATTTTGCGCCGCGCAAGGAAAAGCTGCGCATTTTAGCCAGCGATTTGCAGCGGGCGGCGGAATCTGCACAGATTTTAGCGGCAGCCTTAAATATGCAGGACAAAATAGAATACTGCCGGTTTCTGCGGGAAAAAAATAACGGCATAGCTGCCGGACTAACCGAGGAAGAAGCCAAAAAGATTTTTTGCAAGCCTGCAACGGAGCAGGAGCTGCATCATCGCAATTATCCCGGCGGCGAAACGCGCACGGAATTTTATGAGCGCAATGTGCAGGGCTTATGGAGCTGTGCCGATGTGGAAAAAGAAAATCTTTTAATTGTTGCCCATAAAGGTACGCTGCAAAATATTATCTTTAAATGGCTGGGCATGAATATGGCTCAAGTGGTGGCGTTTAATTATTCGGTGGATATTGCTCCGGCCAGCGTTACGGTTTTGGGTATCAATAAATGGCACGAGCATACAATTTTTCGTCTGAATGATGTAAGCCACTTAAATTATCGTCAAGGCTTCGGCGTGTTTAATTTTAAGTACGAAAAAAATAGTCTTAAACAATGCTTGAGCAGGCTGGCTTTTTCAAAAGTTTAGTGTGTTAGTTGACTTTTGGCAGGGCTTAATATATAATGATATGAGTTTTGAATATTGCAACATGATGAACAAGACAGTAATCTGTGCAGGCGGAGCAAGCGAGCCGGGGATGGTGTAAGCCCGGATGACAGCCAAGCAGATGAAAATCACTTGGGAATGGATGCGGCGAAGCTAGTAGCTGCATACGGTCGCGCCCGATAACGCGCAAACGAGTGGCAGAATTTTTATGTTTTGTCATGAGGGTGGTACCACGGAGTATCTATGTTGATTATAGCTTCGTCCCTTGCGGGATGAGGCTTTTTTATTTTGTTTAATAATTTTTGGAGGTTATGACTAATGGACTATGGTAAAACATTGAATCTGCCCGAAACAGAGTTCCCTATGCGTGCCGGTTTGCCGCAGCGTGAACCTGACTTTTTGAAATTTTGGCAGGAAAACGATATTTATAATAAAAAACAAGCCTTGCATGCAGGCCATCCCAAATTTATTTTGCACGACGGTCCTCCTTATGCCAACGGCAAAATTCACATGGGCACGGCGCTGAATAAAATTTTGAAGGATATCATCGTTAAATATAAATATGCTCAAGGTTTTGACACTCCTTATGTTCCCGGCTGGGATACTCACGGTATGCCTATTGAGCACGCCTGCATCAAGGAGCTGGGCTTGAACCGTAACGAGCTGGATATTTTGACTTTGCGCGGCAAATGCCACGATTTTGCTTTAAAATGGCTGGACGTTCAGCGCGAAGACTTTAAACGCTTGGGCGTTTTGGGCGATTGGGAGCATCCCTATGTTACTTTGCACCATAGCTTTGAGGCTGAACAAATTCGCGTGTTTGGCACTATGGCTAACAAGGGTTATATTTATAAGGGCAAAAAGACCGTTTACTGGTGCCCGCATTGCGAAACCGCGCTTGCTGAAGCCGAGATTGAATACGGCGAGCAAAAAACTCCCACTATTTTCGTAAAAATGCCTTTAGTAAAAGATAACGGCATGACGCCGGAAGCTGCTAAGGGTAAAAAGGCTTACATGGTAATTTGGACTACAACTCCGTGGACTATTCCCGCTAACGTAGCCGTAGCTTTGAATCCTGCTTTGGAATATGCTTGGGTTGAATGCGAGGGCGAAGTTTTGTTCATGGCTAAAGATTTGCTGGACGAAGTTGGCAAAAAATGTCACAAGGATTTGTCCAATATTCTCGGCACTACCATGGGTAAGGATATGGAATTTGCCGAATGCGTACATCCTTTCCCCGAATATAACAACCGCACCTCTTTAGTTGTTATGGCAGATTATGTAACATTGGAAGCCGGTACCGGCTGCGTACATACCGCTCCCGGTCATGGCGACGTGGACTTTGAAACCGGTTTGAAATATAAGCTGCCGATTTTGTGCCCCGTTGACGGCCAAGGTAAATTAACCGCTGAAGCCGGCGAGCGCTTTGCAGGCATGTTTGTTTTTGACGCCAATATTCCGGTGTTAAAATATTTGGCAGAGCTGAACTGCCTGCTGGGCAAGGAAAATATTAAGCATCAATACGCACACTGCTGGCGCTGCAAAAATCCGATTATTTTCCGCGCCACCTCTCAATGGTTTGCTTCCGTTGACGGCTTCCGCGACGAAGCTTTGAAAGCGATTGCTAACGACGTACAATGGATTCCTTCTTGGGGTGAGCAGCGTATTCATAACATGGTCAGCGACCGTCATGACTGGTGTATCAGCCGTCAGCGCGTTTGGGGCGTGCCCATTCCCGTATTCTACTGCGAAAAATGCGGCGAGCATTTAATCAACGAAGCCACTATCGACTCTGTGGCCAACTGGTTTGAAAAAGAAGGCAGCGACGCTTGGTGGGCGCACAGCGCTGAAGAGCTGCTGCCAGCCGGAACCGTCTGCCCTAAATGTGGACACAATCATTTCCGCAAGGAAACCGATATTATGGACGTATGGTTTGACAGTGGTTCATCCCACATGGCAGTAGCCGCTAAACGTCCGGAGCTGGGCTGGCCTGTTGCTATGTATTTGGAGGGCAGCGACCAACATCGCGGCTGGTTCCAATCTTCTCTGTTGACCTCCGTTGCCGTAACCGGCAAGGCTCCTTATAAATCTGTTTTGACTCACGGCTATGTAGTTGACGGCGAAGGCCGCAAAATGTCTAAATCCGTGGGCAATGTAATTATTCCACAGGATGTTATCAAGCAATACGGCGCCGATATTATCCGCCTGTGGGCTGCATCCTCCGATTATAAGGCAGATATCCGCATTTCTCCCAAGATTTTGAAACAGCTGTCCGAGGTTTACCGCAAGATTCGCAACACCATCCGTTACATTTTGGGTAATACCAACGATTTTGATTATGAAAAGGATGCAGTTCCGTTCAGTGAAATGCTGGAGCTGGATAAATGGGCTTTGATGCATTTGCAGCTGCTTAAAAAGGAAGTTACCGCCGCTTACGACAGCTACGATTTCCATGTGCTGTATCATGCTATTCACAATTTCTGTACCGTAGAAATGTCCAGCTTCTATTTGGATATTATTAAGGACCGTCTGTACGCTTACAAGGCCGACAGTAAGGAACGCCGCAGCGCGCAGACTGCTATGTACGAAATTTTGCTGGATCTTTTGGTAATGCTTACTCCTGTATTGAGCTTCACCATGGAAGAGGTATGGCAATTTATGAAGAAGCCTGCTAACGCTCCGGAATCAGTACAAATGCTGCCGTGGCCGGAAATTAAAGCAGAGTATATTGATGAAGCTTTGGAAACCAAGTGGGATAACTTCATTGGTATTCGCAGTGAGATTACCAAGGTTCTGGAACTAGCCCGCCGCGATAAAAAGATTGGCCATTCCTTAGACGCTAAGGTTGAACTGCATGCCGAAGGCGAAGCTTTGGCTATTCTTAAATCTGTAGAAAATGATTTGGCAACTTTGTTAATTGTTTCTCAAGCAGTTGTAGTTGAGGGCGTTGCCGGTGGCGCAGAAGCAACCGGACGCGAGGATTTGAAGGTAACCGTTATGGCTGCTGAAGGTCATAAGTGCGAGCGTTGCTGGATTTACAGCGACGAGGTTGGCGCTGATGTCGAGCATCCTACTCTGTGCAAACGCTGTGCAGAAGCAGTAAAATAAGCTTTAAATTATAAAAACCGTGTAGGAAGTAATTCCTGCACGGTTTTTTTATCCCTGTTTTATTTAAAAATGTATATTTGTCTTACGTTTTTCTACTTATTCTTTTTGTTTCCACGGCAGCATATTTTCCGGTACCTGTGCCAGCATAATAGCGGCAAAAACCAAAAGACAGCCAAAAATTTCCCGCTGGCTCATAGCCTGTCCCAAAAGCAGCCAGCCGCTGAGCAGAGCAAAGGCTGATTCCAAACTCATAATCATACAGGCCAGTACGGGATTGCAGTGCTTTTGCCCCACAATCTGCAAGGTGTAGGCCACGCCGCTGGACATAATGCCTGCGTAGGCTATGGGCAGCAATCCTAAAATAATATTATGCAAGGACGGAGTTTCAAAAATGAACATCAAAATACCGTTAAGTATGGTGCAGGTAATGAACTGTACCAAGGATAAACGCACTCCGTCTAAATTGGTAATAACTCTATCCACCGCAATAATTTGACCCGCAAAACAAAAGGAACAAACTAATGTATAAAAATCACCTTTGTTAATAGAAAAGCCTTCGTTGATGCAGATATAGTACATACCGATTGCAGCAATAACTACACTAACACATTGTACAATGGTTAGCCGGGTGCGGTAAATTGCATAGCTTAAAAATGGCACCAGCACAATATAAAGCGCAGTAATAAAACCGCTTTTGCCTACAGTAGTATACATAATTCCCAGCTGCTGCATAAAGCTGGCTAAGGTTAAAGCAATACCGCATACGATACCGCCTTTTATAGTGCGGTCCTTGCGCAGAGGGTTGTCAGTACCAAGAATCCTGAAGGGCTTGCCGTTTAGTTTATCGAACAATAAACAGCAGCAGAAAAGAAAAATTGTCGCCAAAAAACTACGGGCGCAGTTAAAGGTAAGCGGCTCGGCATATTCTCCGCCTACGCTTTGCGCAATAAAGGCTGTGCCCCAGATAAATGCGCAGAGAGTGAGCATAAGTATGCCCTGAAAATTATTTTTCTTAACAGAGGAATTATTCATCTAAGTAACACTCCTAAATTTAAACAATGTGATGCTATTCATTGTATCATTTTTTGCAGTAATATACAAAGGGAAGCAGAGAAATAAGCGGCTTGCGGCAGATTTTTTCGCTGTTTTTCTGCGGAACATTCTTTGAGCAGGGACGTCGGTGTAAACAAGCAGCGAACTTTGCGATAAAAATTGAGCAAGCTGCAACAAAAAAATTAGTAGCGCATAAAAAAGGAAGAGCTATATATTGTTTTGCATTTCGTTGACATACACGATATATTGTGGTAGAATGATTTCGTAATCAAATGTAGCCAAAAGACGAAAGGCGATTGCAAAAGGCCGTGGACAGATAAAGAAATTTTTGTTGCGGTCCTTTTCCATGTTTATATTGATAAAAACCAGAAAGGATGGAGGGCAATGAAGGTTATTAAGCGCGACGGTACTACCGTAGATTTTGATGGCAGCAAAATTGTTGTGGCAATTCAAAAGGCCAACGCAGCTGTCGAACCTGAATATCGCATTGAGGAGGACAAGATTGACAAAATTGCCAAGCATGTGCAGGAGCGCAACCGTATGCGTTTGTTGGTAGAGGATATTCAGGATATGGTAGAGCACAGCCTGATGGACGAAGGTAAATTTGAGCTGGCGAAGGCGTATATTATTTACCGTTATCAGCGTGCGTTGGTGCGCAAAGCCAATACTACTGACGAATCTATTCTTTCTTTGATTCGCAACAGCAATAAGGATGTTATGGAAGAAAATTCCAATAAAAACGCTACTATGGCAGCTACTCAGCGCGATTTAATTGCCGGCGAGGTTTCGAAGGATTTGACCAAGCGTATTATGCTGCCGGAAAAAATTTCTAAGGCGCATGAAGAAGGCGTGCTGCATTTCCACGATGCAGATTATTTTATTCAGCCTATTTTTAACTGCTGCCTGATAAATATTGGCGATATGCTGGACAACGGCACGGTTATGAACGGCAAGCTGATTGAAAGTCCTAAAAGCTTTCAGGTAGCCTGTACCGTTATGACGCAGATTATTGCTTCCGTAGCTTCCAGTCAATATGGCGGACAATCCGTAGATATCTGTCATTTGGGTAAATATCTGCGCCGCAGCTATGAGAAATTTAAAAAGAATATTTTAGAAACCAGCGACGGTAAAATTGACGCCGATACTTTGGAGCGTCTGACTAACGAGCGCCTGCGTTACGAATTAAAGGGCGGCGTACAGACTATTCAGTATCAAATCAACACCTTGATGACTACCAACGGTCAATCTCCGTTCGTTACTCTGTTCTTGAACCTGCGCGAGGACGATCCATATTTAAAAGAAAACGCTATGATTGTTGAAGAAATTCTGCGTCAGCGTTTGCAAGGCATCAAGAACGACAAGGGCGTTTATGTAACGCCTGCTTTCCCCAAGCTGGTTTATGTTTTGGACGAATTTAACTGCTTAAAGGGCGGCAAGTATGATTATATTACCCGCCTGGCTGTAAAATGCAGCGCTAAGCGTATGTATCCAGATTATATCAGCGCGAAAAAAATGCGCGAAAATTATGAAGGCAATGTGTTCAGTCCCATGGGCTGCCGCAGCTTCCTGACTGCTTGGAAGGATGAAAACGGTAAATATAAATTTGAAGGCCGTTTCAATCAAGGCGTAGTTTCCTTGAATCTGCCGCAGATTGGCATTGTTGCTCAAGGCGACGAGCAAAAATTCTGGCAGCTGTTGGACGAGCGTTTGGAGCTGTGCTATGAAGCGCTAATGTGCCGCCATAATGCTTTGAAGGGTATTAAGAGCGACGTTAGTCCCGTACATTGGCAGTATGGCGCTATTGCCCGTCTGCAAAAAGGCGAACCTATTGATAGATTCTTAGAGAATGGTTACTCTACCATTTCTTTAGGCTACATTGGCCTTTATGAATTGACTAAGCTCATGAAGGGCGTCAGCCACACCGAGCCGGAAGGAACAGAATTTGCTCTGCGCGTTATGAATCGTCTGCGCGGCGCCTGCGAAAAATGGAAGGCTAAAACCGGTATAGGCTTCGGCTTGTACGGTACTCCCGCAGAAAGCTTGTGCTACCGTTTTGCCCGCGTTGATAAAGAACGCTTTGGCACTATTGAGGACGTTACCGACAAGGGATATTACACCAACTCCTATCACGTTGATGTCCGCGAAAAAATCGACGCTTTCCATAAATTTAAATTTGAAAGCCAATTCCAAAAGATTTCCTCCGGCGGCGCAATTTCTTATGTGGAAATTCCTAATATGCGTCATAATACCGAGGCTTTGGAAGAAGTTGTTAAATTTATTTACGACAATATTCAATATGCTGAATTTAATACTAAATCTGATTACTGCCACGTGTGCGGCTTTGACGGCGAAATTACCATTAACGACGATAACGAATGGGAATGCCCGGCCTGCCACAACAAGGATCATGCTAAGATGACAGTTATCCGCCGTACCTGCGGTTATTTAGGTGAAAACTTTTGGAATGTAGGCAAAACCAAGGAGATAAAATCCCGTGTAATGCATTTATAAGAAGGTGAACGCGCATGAATTACGCTGAAATTAAAAATTTAGATATTGCTAACGGTCCCGGACTGCGCGTATCGCTGTTTGTCAGCGGCTGCACTCATCATTGTAAAGGCTGCTTTAATCCGGAATCCTGGGATTTTAATTACGGTAAACCCTTTACCGAAGAAACAGAGGACGAGCTGTTCTGTTTGCTGGACAACGAGCACATCCGCGGCTTGACACTGTTGGGCGGCGAACCCTTTGAGCCTGCTAACCAAGCGGTATTAGCGCCTTTGGTAAAAAAATTCAAGGAAAAATTTCCGCATAAGGATTTGTGGTGCTACAGCGGTTACAATTTTGAAAAGGATATGCTGACCGGTAATTTAGGTCCGTGGGAGATAACGGAGCAAATGTTGACTTATATCGACGTGCTGGTAGACGGCGAATTTGTCATTGATTTAAAAAATCCTAATCTGCGTTTTCGCGGCAGCGCCAACCAGCGCGTAATACTGGTGCAGGAATCTATGCAGCAGGATAAAATTGTGCTGTGGGATGACGGCAACGGTTTAGAAATTAAATAATAACTTAAAATTTAAAGGCTTTCTAAGGATTTCACAAAAAATACACGAAAATCTTCGGAAGCCTTTCTTTTTATGTTTGACTATAATGGATATTGGTTTTATAATAAATATCGTGATTACCTACATGAATTTATGAAGTCAAAGCATGTCTATATAGGAGGCTTTATCTATGAAAAATTTTGCCCATAGAGGTTTCAGCGGACATTATCCCGAAAATACTATGTTGGCTTTTAAGAAGGCTGCCGAAGCAGGCGCAGACGGCATTGAGCTGGACGTGCAGCTTACTAAGGACGGCGAGGTAGTGATTATCCATGATGAAAAGGTTGACCGTACCACTAACGGAGCAGGCAATGTGCGCGATTTTACTTTAGCCGAGCTGCGCCGGTTGGATGCGTCTTACATTTATGCCGGTAAAATGGGCGTTAATCCCGTGCCTACTTTTGAAGAATATTGTGCGTGGGTTAAGGATGTGCCCATTGTAACTAATATAGAGCTTAAAACCGGCGTTTATCCTTATCCCGGTATTGAAGCTAAGGTTTGGGAGCTTTTGCAAAAATATAATTTGCAGGACAAGGTGATTATTTCCAGCTTTAATCATTACAGCATTTTGCAGATGCGTAAATTAGCACCACAGCTGAAATACGGTTTGCTGACGGAAAGCTGGCTGGTAAATCCCGGCGCTTATGTGGAAAGCGTAGGCGTGGAGTGCTATCATCCTTATTACGGCAGCTTGACTGAGGAAACCGTGGCAGAGGTCAAGAGCCACAATATCGCCATCAATACCTATACCGTTAATGATGCAGAAGAAGTAAAACGTCTGAACGCTTTAGGCATTGACATTGTTATTGGTAATTTCCCCGATATGGTAAAAAAAGTGCTGGCAGAAAAATAATATCCGCATAATAAAAAAGCTTCTAAAATTTGCGTTGCAAACAAGCGCATTTTTTAGAAGCTTTAATTTTTTAGAAGCTGAAAAATATTACCATCTGCGGGAGGAACCGCCGCCACCGCCGCTGCCTCCTCCAAAGCCGCCACCGCCGCCACGACCGCCGCCGCGCAGCAAAGCAAAAAGCAGCATATTGGTAATAAAGCCGCCGAGAAATAAATTATCAATTATAAGCAGCACAATTACACCTAAGGCCAAAAGCAAATCGCTGATGCCAAGGCTGTTTTGCTTTGGCCGGGCGTTAGCCGCGCCGCCTGTATATTTTACGCCTGTGAGCTGCACGCCTTCGCTTTTGGCAATGGCTGCCGTGGTGGCAGCGTACCCCTGCAAAATGCCCTTGCTGTAATCGCCTTGGCGAAAATAGGGCAGCATATATTGATCCTGAATGCGTCCCGTGAGCCCGTCAGGCAGAACGCCTTCAAGTCCGTAGCCTACTTCAATGCGGCTTTGGCGGTCATTTGCTGCAATCAAAATAAGCACGCCGTTATTTTTGGCCTTGCTGCCAATGCCCCACTGACGCAAAACTTCAAGCGCGTAATCTTCGATAGGATAGCCGTCTAAGGTTTTAACAGTTAAAACTGCTGCCTGCGCCGTAGTTTTATTGTCCAAATCCTGACCGATACGCAGTATTTTTTGTTTATCTGCCTGACTGATAACGCCCGCGTAGTCCTGCACATAAATGCCGCCGGCGGCTGTAGGACGGGGAGGAATATTCGGTCCGGCCAGTGCTGTTGCTGCAAAAAAGGTTTGCAGCAACAGCACCAGATATATAAGGAACCTTTTCATAAACTTTACCTTAATTAGAATTTAACTTGGGGAACTTTTTGCGCAGCTTCGTCAGCTTTGAAATAATCGCGGGCGGTGAAGCCAAATGCGCCGGCGTACAAGGAAGCGGGCAGAGATTTGATTTTAGTATTATAGGATTGGGCAGCGTCGTTGTAATCCTTGCGCGCTACGGCGATACGATTTTCGGTACCTGCCAGTTCATCCTGTAATTGAGTGAAGTTGGCATTGGCTTTTAAATCGGGATAACGCTCGGCAACCATTAACAGGCGGCTCAAAGCGCCGGTCATTTCATTATTGGCGGCGCTGGTTTCGGCAACTGTTTTTGCTCCGCCCATTTTGGCACGCGCGTCGCTGACTGCTTTAAAAACGTCTGCTTCGTGAGCGGCATAACCCTTGACGGTATTTACCAAATTAGGAATTAAATCGTTGCGGCGCTGCAGCTGGTTTTCAACCTGCGCCCATTTGCCGGTTACATTTTCATTAAGGCTTACCAAGCCGTTATAGCTGCTGAAAATCATACCTACTACAATAACAATGGCGGCAATTACGCCTAAAAGACTTTTACTCATGAAACATCTTCCTTTCAAAATTCAACAAAAATTTTTTAGCTTACTTTCATTGTAAGGGATTAGGAGAAATCTGTCAAACGTCAAAAAGTCAAAAAAGAAAATATTCAGTAAACCCTTTGTGAATTTAATTAGTGAGCAACAGATTTTTATTTATCAAAATGTGTGTCATAATAATTTCACTTGCTTAAAGTCGAAAAGTCAAATATAATAGAGTCAGACAAAAAAATATTTTTTTACTTTTTAATGCAGGTGAGAATTATGAAAAATTTAGCGGATGCAATAGAAAATTTTATTATCGGCGAGCTGCTGAGGGATCAGGAGGATGCGCTCTTGGTGCAGCGCAACGAGCTTGCAGAACGGCTGAGCTGTGCGCCGTCGCAGATTAGTTATGTTTTGAGCACGCGCTTTACGCCGGAGCGTGGGTATATGGTGGAGTCGCGCCGCGGCAGCGGCGGCTTTGTGCGCATTGTACGTGTGGAACCGCAATCTGTGCGGACGAAGCATAAAGAGCCTGCTGCCGGTGAGCTGGTGGAGCATTTAGCTGCGCAAAAGCTTATCACCGGCCGTGAAAAAACACTTTTGCAATATATGCTGCATATTATTGATGCAGATGAAACTAAGAAGAAAGCCGTACTACAGCAGGCCTTAAGCCTACTGGCAGGCGAAGGGCGGAGGTGAAAACAATGTTATGTGAAAATTGTCACAAAAAACAGGCTGTTGTCCATTTAATGATGATGGTCAACGATAAGCCGTCAGATAAATGGCTGTGTGAGGATTGCGCTTCCGGGCTGCTGCCGCCGGGAATGGGCAATCAAGGTAGCAATCTTTCTCCGGAAAAGGCGCTGAAATTTTTAAAGCATCTTTTAGGCGAGGGCGCTAACGAGCTGTTTAAGCAGCAGCCTAAGCGCGCTGCTAAGGATGGCTTTAGTATGGGCGCGGCCAAGGTTTTGGAGCTGGCTGCCAACAAAGCGTTGGACTGCGGCAGCGAGCATATTGGCAGCGAGCATATTTTAGCAGGTTTTTTGGCGCATAAGGACTGTATTGGCACGCGCATTATTAACCATTTATGCAGTACAGATTTGCATGATATTGAGCAGGAACTGGAAAACTGGCTGGATAAAAGCAGCCGTAAGGGTACGGGCGTGCCCAAGTACAGCCAAAGGGCGCAAATGGTTTTGGAAAAAGCGGCAGGCAAGGCTAAGGAACTGCGCTATGATTATGTCAGCAGCGAGCAGCTTTTATGGGGACTTTTATCTGCCGGTGACGGCATAGCTTATCGCGTGTTGAATAAATTTAATGTGACTAAGGAATATGCCGAAGAATTTATGGAAATATTGGATGAAAGACGCAAAAGCGTTCCCAACCGCCGTCCGCAGTCCCAAAATAAAAAAACTGCTCAGCCTGCCGATACATTGCAGGTATTGTCAGAATATGGCCGTAATTTAAACGACGAGTTTAATCACGGACGCATTGACCCTGTGATTGGCCGTGATACCGAGGTAGAGCGGATTATTCAAATTCTCTGCCGTCGCACAAAAAATAATCCCGTAATCATCGGTGAAGCCGGTGTGGGAAAAACTGCTGTGGCCGAAGCTTTGGCACAGAGAATTGTCAGCGGCGAGGTGCCGGAATTTTTACAGAAAAAAATAGTTTTTTCTTTGGAAATTGGCATGCTGGTGGCCGGAGCAAAATATCGCGGTGAGTTTGAAGAGCGCATGAAAGAAATTTTAACGCTGGTGCGTGAGGATAAACGCATTATTCTTTTTATTGACGAGCTGCACACAATTATCGGCGCAGGCAGCGCCGAAGGCAGCATTGATGCGGCCAATATAATTAAACCGGCTTTGGCGCGCGGCGAGATGCAGGTTATCGGCGCTACTACTATTGACGAATACCGCAAGCATATTGAAAAGGATGCGGCTTTGGAGCGGCGTTTTCAGCCTGTTATGGTAGGAGCGCCCAGCGTTAAGGACTGCATAAAAATGCTGGTGGGACTGCGCAAGCATTACGAAAAATTCCACAAGCTGGAAATTTTGCCGGAAGCGATTAAAGCAGCGGTGGAGCTTAGCGACCGCTATATTACCGACCGCAATCTGCCGGATAAAGCCATCGATTTGATGGACGAGGCGTGTGCCCGCCTACGCTTGCAGCTGTATAAGCGCAGCGTTCCTGCGCGCAAATTACAGGAAGAGCTGGAATTTGTGCAGCTGGAAAAGGATGAAGCCGTAGAAAAGCAAAATTTTGAAGAAGCAGCTAAATTGCGCGATAAAGAAGCGGAACTGCAAAATCAGTTGGCAGCTGTTTTAGCAGATGTTGCTAAAGCTACGCCCGTCAACGCGGAGAACGTGGCGGAAGTAGTGTCCTCTTGGACCGGCATTCCCCTGTCCAAATTGACGGAAAGCGAAAGCGCTAGGCTTTTACAGCTGGAGCAGCGTTTGGAAAAACGTGTTATCGGTCAAAACGAGGCGGTGGAAGCAGTAAGTAAAGCAGTGCGCCGCGCTCGCGCTGGCTTTAAGGATAAAAATCGTCCGGTAGGTTCTTTCCTGTTTTTGGGGCCTACGGGCGTGGGCAAAACAGAATTAGCAAAAGCGTTGGCGCAGGAGCTTTTAGGCGACGAAAGAGCTATGCTGCGCTTTGATATGTCCGAATATATGGAAAAACATACTACTGCCCGCTTAATTGGCGCGCCTCCGGGTTATGTTGGCTACGACGAGGGCGGTCAGCTGACGGACGCTGTGCGGCGCAAGCCTTATTGTATAGTGTTGTTGGATGAAATAGAAAAAGCGCATCCCGACGTATTTAATTTGCTGCTGCAAATTATGGAAGACGGACGCTTGACTGACGGACAGGGACGTACGGTTGATTTTCGCAATACTATTATTATTATGACCAGCAATGCAGGTGCGCAGCGCCTAAGCCATACTAAGCCTTTGGGTTTTGCCGCTGATGGAGAAAGCGAAAAGCAAAGCCGCAAGGAGCAGGTTTTAGCAGAAATTAAGCATTTATTCCGTCCGGAATTTTTAAATCGTATAGATGAAACCATAGTTTTCTCTTCCTTAGGCAGAAAGCAGCTGGAGCGCATTATTGATAATCTGGCAGCAGAGCTTAACGAGCGCATGGCTGCCAATGGTTTATCTATTGAATTAACGCCTGACGCTAAGGAGCTGCTGCTTAAAGAAGGCAGCGACAGTAAATACGGCGCGCGTCCGCTGCGCCGTGCTTTGCGCAAGCTGGTGGAAGACCCGGTGAGTGATTTGTTCTTGACTGGCAGCTTCCATAAGGGTGACAAAATTTTAGCTGAACCGAACGTTCAAGACAAGAAAAAACTGCAATTTCATACTGCGCTGGAAGGAACACATTTTTTGGTAGAGATTCCTGTGACAGTGAAAACAGAGCAGCAAGCTGAAACTGAAAAGCTGAGCAGCGTAAAGGGGGCGGCAAAATAAATGGCTAAGGCCAAATATCGTTTTGTCTGCCAAAGCTGCGGCTATGCAGCTACCAAATGGATGGGGCGCTGTCCCGAGTGCGGCGCGTGGGACAGCCTGGTAGAAGAAGCAGAGGTTGCGGTAAAGCCAAGCAAAAGTTATTTGCCGACCGGTAGTGATAAAATTAAACCCCGCACTATCGCCAGCGTGGCGCAAGTAAAAATTGAGCGCTTGGAGACAGGTATTCACGAGTTTGACAGAGTTTTGGGCGGCGGCGTAGTTCCCGGCAGCTTGGTGCTGTTGGGCGGCACTCCCGGCATTGGCAAATCTACCATTCTTTTGGACGCCGGTCTGCGCTTTGGTCAGCGCGGAGTAAAGGTGCTTTATGTCAGCGGCGAAGAGAGCGAAGAACAAACTGCCATGCGGGCAGTGCGCTTAGGCAGCGCGAAAACCAACGAAAATTTGCTGATTATGACCGCCACAGACCTCGACGCAATTTTAGTGCAGGCCGGCACCGTACAGCCGCAGCTGTTGATTATCGACAGTATTCAGACCATGTATAACTCGGAGCTGCCCACGGCGGCGGGCAGCGTTGGCCAGGTGCGAGAATGTACGGCGAAATTATTGCAGTTTGCCAAAACTACGAATATTGCCGTAATGGTTATCGGCCACGTTACTAAAGACGGCAATATTGCCGGACCGCGGCTGTTGGAGCACATGGTGGACGTGGTGCTGCAATTTGAGGGCGACCGCTCTTACGCCTTTAGAGTGCTGCGAGCACTGAAAAATCGTTTTGGCAGTACGGAAGAAAGCGGTATTTTTTCCATGGAAGCAGGCGGCTTGGCGGAGGTTGCCAATCCCGCAGGCTTATTTTTGGAGGACAGAGACGGCGAAGCCGTAGGCAGCTTGATTGGCGCCTGCATGGAGGGCAATCGTCCGATTATGGTAGAGTTTCAGGCTTTGGTAGCTAAAACTCCTTATGGTATGCCGCGCAGAACTGCCGTGGGCTTTGATTATAACAGAGTAAATATGCTGCTGGCAATTTTGGAGCGGCGTTTTGGTTTAGACTTTGGCATTTACGACGCCTATGTAAATGTAGTAGGCGGTATGCGGGTGACAGAACCGGCGGCAGATTTGGCAGTGGCGGCGGCTTTGGTCAGCAGCTATCGCAATCGTCCCGTACCTAAGGGCGTGCTCTGCTTTGGCGAAGTTGGTTTGACCGGCGAGGTGCGTCGCGTAAGCGCGCCGGAGCGCAGAATTTTAGACGGCATAAATTTAGGCTTTCATAAATTTATTGTGCCGGACAGCAAACTGCGCCTGCCGGAAATTGACAGCAAAATAAAAATTATTAAGGTCAAAACCTTGGAGCAGGCCTTGCAGGCTTTGTTTTAACAAACTGTAAATAAAAATCCGAACATTTTTTAATCCGATTACACAAAAAGAGGCTCTTTTGGCAGAAATCATCTGTCAAAGGAGCCTTTGTAATTGATTTTTGACCGTTTTTATGTTAATATCTAATCATCAAATCGTTAGAAATTTTACATATTATAGAAGATAAGGAGAGTGTCAGCATGCAAACTACATCCCAAGAAATGGTTTTAGTCATTGATTTTGGCGGCCAATATAACCAGCTTATCGCTAGACGTGTGCGTGAATGCGGCGTGTACTGCGAAATCGTTTCCTATACTCACAGCTTAGAAAAAATTAAAGCTAAGAAAAATCTTAAAGGTATTATTTTCACCGGCGGACCCAACAGCGCTTACTTGCCGGATTCTCCCACCATTGATCCGGAAATTTATACTTGGGGCGTGCCTGTTTTGGGTATTTGCTATGGCAGCCAGCTGATGAGCCACATGCTGGGCGGTCATGTCTGCGTTGCGCCCGAGCGTGAATACGGCAAAACCTTAGTTGATCTTGACACTACCAGTCCCATGTTTGTTGGTCTGCCCGATAAAAATGTGTGCTGGATGAGCCACAATGATTATATTGAAAAGGCTGCGCCCGGATTTAAAATTACCGCACATACTCCTAACTGTCCCGTTGCGGCAGCCGAAGATGCTGAACGCAAGCTGTATGCCGTACAATTCCATCCGGAAGTGCTGCATACCGAAAACGGCACTAAGATTTTGAGCAATTTCGTGTACAATGTTTGCGGCTGCGCCGGCACTTGGAAAATGGATTCCTTTGTCGAGCAGACTGTTAAAGATTTAAAAGCAAAAATCGGCAGCGGCAAGGTGCTGTGCGCTTTGTCCGGCGGCGTAGATTCCAGCGTTTGCGCTGCTATGCTGGCTAAGGCTATCGGTAAGCAGCTGACTTGCGTATTTGTAGACCACGGTCTGCTGCGTAAAAACGAGCGCGAAGAGGTTTGCGCAGTTTTCGGCGAGGGCGGTCAATTTGATATTAACTTTATCTGCGTTGACGCCCGCGAGCGTTTCTATGGCAAGCTGACAGGCGTAAGCGAGCCGGAGCGCAAGCGCAAAATTATCGGCGAAGAATTTATCCGTGTTTTTGAGGAAGAAGCGAAAAAAATCGGCGCTGTTGATTATTTGGCGCAGGGCACAATTTATCCTGACGTAGTAGAAAGCGGTTTGGGCGGCGAATCTGCTACCATTAAGAGCCATCACAATGTTGGCGGCCTGCCTGATTTTGTAGATTTTAAAGAAATTGTCGAGCCTCTGCGCGATTTGTTTAAGGACGAAGTACGTCAATCCGGTCGCGAGCTGGGCCTGCCGGAGCATTTGGTTGCTCGTCAGCCGTTCCCCGGACCGGGACTTGCTATTCGCATTATCGGCGATGTAACTCCGGAGAAAGTTGCTATTGTGCAGGACGCTGACGCTATTTATCGTGAAGAGGTTGACAAGCTGCCCATGAGCGAGCGTCCCAGCCAATATTTTGCCGCGCTGACCAATATGCGCAGCGTTGGCGTAATGGGCGACGGCCGTACCTATGATTATGCTATCGCTTTACGCGCCGTTACCACCACCGACTTTATGACCGCCGAAGTGACCATGCTGCCGCCTGCCACCATCACCGCAGCTGCGAACCGCATTGTCAACGAGGTTCAGCATATCAACCGCGTGCTGTTTGACTACACTACCAAACCGCCCGCAACTATTGAGTTTGAATAGTTGAGAATTCGTAAAAACTCAGTGTTATGCGGGTTTGCGGCATTTCAAGAAGTCTTTTGATAATAGTCATATAATAGCCATTATTCTTGTAATCCACTGGTTTACGGGTTGCAGAATGATTTATAGTTGGTCTTGTATGACGAAATAAATCCATATTAGAAAGCCCTTAGCTGTGGGTAATCACTCATAGCTAAGGGCTTTTTGTCGTTTTTATAAGGTTGCCATAGTGGAAATTATAGCATTTTTTGTAAATATACCATATCTATAAGCTGCTTTCCACACTCAAAAATTGGGTGATCATAGTTGTCGATAAAGAAATTCTTTACGACATAAGAGCGAATAAAGCCGCATTTTTCATAGAAAAGAATGGTTAATGGACTATCACCTGTTCCGACTTGTAGCACCGAATATTGTTCAGAGTATTTCGCAACAAGAAAATCAATAAGTTTTCGGGCATAACCCTGTTTTTGATAGTCAGGCAATGTAGCAATGTTCTTGATTTCCAGTACACCATTGCCCTCATCGGTGACAATGCATTCAGCTTTGACTCCATTATCGTCCAGTACATACATTGTACCACGCTCTAAATATCGGGCTACCATATCTTCTTGCTCATCGGCAAGAAGAAGTAAATGCAGATAGCGCTTTTTGTTTTCGTCTATTTCCTGAATTAGCATAGCAGTAGCTCCCCGATAGATTACTCTTTCAATTTGTCCTTGAATGACTCGATTAATGCGTCACTAAGTTCCTGTGATGGTACTTTCGCCCATCTTTGTGTGGTATCGAACTTCGGATAGTGGTAACGCCAGTTATCGTATTCTTCCTTGCTGATTTCTTCGGAAGATAACTTGTCCGCCTGTTCTTGCCAAGCATAGAGCATTTTCAGTAGTTCGTGGGCATCTTTCCCGTTGTCCTTGTTGACTTTCAGACAGACCTCTCCGTTTGCTTCGCTGACAGTCAGACCATATAAATCTTCAAGGGTAAATAAAGTGTGCATCAGCCCGATATAGCTGTCAATGTCGGGTACATAGAGGGCATGAGGGGAAACATCAAGTGCCTGTGCCAGCGCAGCAGTAAGTTCCGCTTTCGGTTTTCTTGTTCCTGTTTCATATTGTGCTAAACGCACATCGGCACTTCGCTCAGGAAATCCGATAATCGTACCAAGATATTTTTGTGTCATTCCACGTAGAATGCGGAAAAAATGTATTCTCTCTCCAATCGCCATAATCATTGCTCCTTGTATATGTAGTGTAATTAGCATAGCAGATATGTTTAGGTGAAGTCAAGATAATGCAAAACAAAAAAGTTTAATGGTTTTCCTAAAATCATTTAAGATAAACAAATATGCTTAGTATAATGTAAATAAATATATTTAGTGAAGCAAAAACTGAATGACCGTCTGAAAAGAATAAACCGCCAAGACCTCAAAAGAGTGAGCGCCTGAAATTTCTTTATATTTTGGGACAGCACAGCACCTGCCGACAAGCAGGGATGCCTGTTGAAACTTAAATTCGGATAGAACGGCACATTAAAAACTAAATGAAAGGGTTGATGCTATGGAGAACAAATTTATTCGTGCCGAAGAAGTGGCACAGGAACTAAGCGTATCAAAGCCTTATGTTTATAAGTTAATCCGGCAGTTGAATGAGGAACTGAAAGCCAAAGGTTTTATTACGATTACAGGGCGTGTGAACCGCCAGTATTTTTATGAAAGGCTCTACGGAGCAGAAAAGGAGGAAAAGTAATGCCGGTATTTAAAAATGAAGCCAATGGAACATGGTATGTGAATTGGAAAGGCGAGCGTAAACAGAAATGCAAGCGTGGGTTTGTCATAAAGAAATAAGCTCAGAAATGGGAGAGAATGTTCCAGTTGCAGAATGCGTCTTACCTTGATATGAGCTTTGAAGCCTTTACCGAATTGTATATCCGGGATGTGAAAATCCGGCTGAAGGAGAACACATGGCTGACAAAAGAACATATCATCCGCACGAAAATTGAGCCCTTCCCGATTTGGTGGACACGAAAAAGCGAGAAAAAGTTGAATGAATTTTTGAGTATTCTGAGGCCTGTTCAGGCGGCCACGGAGTCGCAGAGGCGCGCCTCGAAGCGGTCGGGCGGAATCCAGCCCAGGGCGGAATGCGGGCGGACAGTGTTGTAGAAGACCTCCAAATAGGCAAAAACATCTGCG
>Ga0129316_1000334_pt1 | contig 28629 bp, 30 predicted proteins | sample Cm1ome_2_FD_94429 | JGI IMG/M metagenome (GOLD analysis project Ga0129316, IMG submission 94429) | Eastern black-and-white colobus group fecal microbial communities from Wisconsin, USA - Cm1022B metagenome | ecosystem: Host-associated > Mammals > Digestive system > Large intestine > Fecal...
AAAAATCAATCAAGTACCAAATTTACTTTTCAAATCTTGGTGAATGGCGGTTTAGCTTGGAAATACAGGCTTTTCCGCCATTTTCAATTCGGAAGATACTTGGCATATCATAGCACAACACGGCAGGTTTTTTCGTTCAAAAGTAGTACGAGGGTAGTAAATTGTACCCTTACTACTAAGCGGCTTTTCCTTCGGAACCTTTCTGCTCCACCTGCTGTACCTCTGCCCGGAGCTTTTCGATACGCTCCATTTCTGCCTTGGCCGAGTTGCCGTCTGCATGGGCGTAATAGTTCAGCGTCATGGTGATATTGGCATGACCCATGATATACTGCAAGGTCTTAGGGTTCATGCCCTGATTCGCCATGTTGGTGCAGAAGGTATGGCGGAAAATGTGCGGCGTCACCTTCGGGAGCGGCGCGTCCTCATGCGCCTTGTTGTACTTCTTTACAAGCCCCTTGATGGCGCTCTCCACATTGGCGGCGACCTTCGGCATTCCGTCCTGCTTGAGAAACAGAAAATTGGAATAACCGTCAATACTGAACGAAGCAGCCTTGCCACGGTTCTTGAGGATTCGCTGAAATGCCTGGTGTGCCTCTTCCGTCATGGGGACTTCCCGGCTTCCGGACTTGGTTTTCGGCGTTTCGATGTAGTAGCCGTTTTCCGCATCCCGCAAAAGCTGATGGTCAACCAGAATCATCCGGCCAGCGAAATCCAGCTTAGCGGTCAGTCCGCAAAACTCGGAAATTCGCAGTCCCGTTTCCAGAAGGATGATGATCTCATCCACATACTTTTTGTATGTAAGGTCGTTCCTCGCAAATTCCAGCAGGCTTTCCGTCTGCTGGGGCGTGAGTGCCTGCTTGGGTTCCCGATCATCCTCAATGACAGCATCCAGTGCAAAGTTGAACGGGTTCTTACGGAGGTAATCATCCTCGATGGCGGTAAAGAATGCCGCCCTGAGAGAACGTTTGAAGTTGTAGATGGTCTGAAAGGCAAACCCTTTCTCGCTCATCCGTATGGCCCATTCCTTTGCATCAGACGGCTTCACCGTGTCAATGCTTCTGGCACCGAGAGGGTCATTCTGCAAAATCCCCATCAGGTAGTCCCGGCTTTTCTGACCGCCGATCTTCACATTTTTCTTATGGCTGTTCTGCTTTGCGTAAAGCTGGCAGACAGTCATTTTCTTGCCGATGGTGTCAATGCCGTCATCCAGATCCCTGCGGATTTCCTTTGCCTTTTCCCGCAGGGACAGGTCATCCCGTTTCCCGGCAGGGGTCTTGTCCGTGGCTACCAGCTTCCAGGCGTAGACGAATTTTGCCTTGCCGTATGCGTCGGTATACTTATATGCGTATCTTCCGTCTTTTCTCTGGCTCTCTCCAGTTCTTAAAATTCTTCCTCTGTTATCGCGTCTTTTCTCTGACATGAGTGAAGCTCCTTTCCGTTCCGGAATGAGCCTTGATACGACATATAACCATATTATACAGCGTTTTCGGCTCAATGCAACTGTGCGGAATCAAATAACCTCCAAAGAATCAATGACTTTTTCAAACTGTTTCCGCTTGATCTGGGCACGGTTCCCGTTCATGATTATCCAGCTTGCTTCCGGATTTTCCTCTGCCAGCTTGCGAAGCTTTTTTTCACCGATGCGGAAATACTTGGCAGCTTCCTCAATGGTCAGTGTGTACTTTTCCCAAATGGGTACATCGTTATAATTCATAGTGAACCTCCTGTGATTGTTGTTATTGATTAGCCGGAGTAAGCCTGCCATGCAGGCACTCCGTATTTTCATCCTGTTGTACTTATTATCTGTTATTAACGGCAACATCGAGACTGACTCCGATATACGGAGCAATATCCTCCAGTTTCCGATTGTTTGCTTTTCCCATGTATTTGATAATCCGGCTCTTGTCCAGCGTTTTCAGCTGTTCCAGTATGACCATGGACGGTCTGTTCAGACCACGCACATTTCTCAAAAGAAAATGTGTCGGCTGGGCCGGTTTCTTTTCTATATTCGATGTCATCGGGGCAACGATCAGCGTCGGACTATAATGGTTCCCAATATTATTCTGAAGAACCAGTACAGGCCGAACTCCGCCAAGCTCAGAACCTACTACCGGGTCAAGATCGGCAAGATAAATATCGCCCCTCCGATACTCCCAATTCTCGCGGATATGTCATCACCCCTTTCAGTATTTCTGTTTGTATGTATTGCTTCCCATTCGTTCTCAACCCCCGGAAGCCGGGAAATCATCAGGCGACAGCCTGCTATGCTGTCTCATAGGAATCCAACCTCTCCGCCTTCATTATGGCCGAGCCGCGAGTTACGGAAGTATCATTATCCCTTGTGCGTTTCATCGCCGTATCCGTTGCAACCGGATATTTCAGAATGGTTCAAAATCGCTCACCGTCCAGCTCTCATTGATCCCCCCTTTGAGCGGACGTGTCATGGCGCACCATCATGCAGCTGGGAGAAATCTCCCCGCACAGGAACGTACCTGATGAATGTATATTCTGTTTTCAAGGAGCAGCTTGTTTTGCCGCATCAGCGGCGGTAAGGGTTTTTACTGATTTCCCCTTCACTTATCAAAGGCAGATTTCAGCCCAAAACCCGAACTTGTTTTAGAAAAAAATTTTTGCTTTTTTCCGAATCGCAGAAATCAGCTTTTCGACATTTCTGACGGATGTGTGGTTTTGCGCCGCACATTCAGCCGCAGTCATTCCGAGTTTGAAGTGAAGGCGATAGACTGTCCGCTGTTTCTCTGTCAGTAACTTCAGAAAATCCTTTTCGATCAGTGCTGTCTCCACGTCTGCAAACGGGTCGTTTCTGCTAACCAGCCAAGGCTCATTTTGAATCGTGCGCAAACCTTCAGCAGCATCCAGACTGCCATCCAGCGAATATATCCGACTGTGCTGTGAACCGTCTTTTTCTGTAATTGTGGTATCTCGGCGGTGTTTCTCCATCCGATGCAGTTCTCGCCAAAGCTCCCGTACCACTTCTTCAGAAACCCTTGCCGTCTCGCCGGTTCGCTTCACGCGAACATAGTAATAACCGTTATCATCTTTCCAGATGTCATAATCGAAATCTTTCGGTGTCCTCATGTTTTCCTCCGTGATTTTGAAATTTGATGAGTTTCAAATCACGGGGAAGGAGGCCCCCGACAATGTATCCACACCTTGAAAAAGGGTGCAAAAAAGCCCAGGGCATAAAAGCTCTGGGACAAACATTTCAATATGGGCGTGGCAACAGGACCGATTGTTGTTTTCTGAATTTCAGCGCCGCTTTGACACTGATCCAGAAAACAACCCCAGCCTGACCACATAAAAAGACCCCTTGATACTTGAATTATCAGCTGAAAACTGACAATCCAATGTTATCAAGGGGCACTCTCCAACGAATCGTTACCGAATCTCCGGCAAATCAAATCCGACTCCCATTTCATTCTCAGGCCAATCGCAGAACAATCTCACTGCAATCACAAATGAATCGCATTTCACTCTCAGCGCAATCGCAGCGAACTGCTCATGCTGAACATGGAAAAAGGCGGCCTGGAAAATTTATCCCAAGCCGCCTTGCCTGATTATCTTGACTGTAAAATATTTTGTAGCTGTTCTTTCTCATCCGCATCCAGATAAGGCATGATCTTTCTGGCATATAATCGAAGTCCCGGTTCCTCCGACTGCTTCATCACCTTTGCCATAAGCAGCATCATTTCCGGTTCCTGCGGGTCGATCTTCATAGCATGTTTTGCAATTTCATGTGCATTGCCGAAATCGTTGCGCTCCAAATGCAGATTGACTGCTTCCTGTACAACCGCCAGAAATTTTGCATTCATATCCGCACACTCGATAACCCAGCGGAGACCTCCGCATAGCGTTTCGGGCAGAGGGCTTTCATACAGTTTCAGGGCATCGTGGCATTTTTCAAGCCTGTCATCTGGATCATCGGCTTTCTTCATGGCAAAGTAGAACTGTAAGAACCGCTCCGCGTCCGTTTCAATCTGAAAGCGCGGATTCAAAGAGTAGGAACCACGATCAAAGACAATCAGTTCTTTCAGCCCGATAATGTCCAACAAGCTCCGAAGCCGGTATATCGCATTTGAGACTATGCTGGATAGATTATCTGATTCCCTGTCCTGACTGATGATGTCAAATAAATCTTCGGGTGAAAATGTTCTGCGTGGATTCAGCAGCATGATGGTCAGCAATGCCTGACCCTGCGCGGAAAACTGCTCCTGATGGATAGTACCTCCACGGGCAGTCACTTGAAGTCTGCCCAGCAGATGCACGCGAACAAACATATCAGGATATTGTGAAACCTGAATCAGGGCATTTTTCTCCCTGGTCAGTTTGAGTTCATTCAGCTCCAAGACGACCGCATATGACAGCACTCGAAGCGGAACAGTATCCGTCATATGTTTTTTCGGATTATCCACGCCGACAAACCCCTGGCTGATCCGTTTGCTGAAAGGCACAACAATGATCGAATGTACATCGGAATCATTGAAATACTTGTATTCTTTGGGACGGCACTCCTTAATCGCTTCCATATCCGGAATCGCGATTTCTTCAAAGCGCCGAAATATTCCCAACCAATGAAGATATACATCCGTTGGCATATCTTTCAGTGTATCCTGCTGATTCTCAACGCCTTGAGCGCAACGTTCATGGGTATTGACACCGGTGATAAGTTCAGGATCGCCTTCAATGATATATGCCCGGTCAGAATCGTAGAAGGTAATCGCACTGTCCAACAGCATCTCAATACGTTTGGAAATATCGGTTTCTCCGGTCAGTGCTTCGACCAACGACAGAAAGAGCTTACGCAGTTCCGAATCATCGGTTTCCTTTATCAATTTTGTTATATGCTTATTCACTGCTTTTTGCCTCCTTCAAAAAAACACATGGAACGCCCGAACCCGGTTGGAAGGTCGAACATTCCATGTCTATACGTTTTACCATACAGACGAATCTGTACGGCCATTCCTATTCTGTTTTCTTCTCAGACGCCGCCGCAGAAATCACCTGCTGCACCGCATCTTTCATTTCCGGAGATAGACCTCTCCAGTCATAGATAAGGCGTCGTTCCTCCAATGAAATTTCCTTATTCAGCAAATCAGGATCAAAAAACTCCGCCAAGGTAATTCCAAACGCATTGCAACAACTTTCAATCGTTGAAAACTGCGGATTGTAACCCCGTTTCTTCTGGCTGAAAATTGTTGATTCGGATAAATTCGCCTCATGCGCAAGGCGGTATCTTGACCACCCGCGCTGGGCGAGAAGCTCATCTATACGGGCTATCAGATCCATATCAATCACCACCTCGCTACACTATAATTGTACATCAAACCTGTGTCTTATCGTTAGAACGAGTAAGTCAATCACTTTTACATCGTTTTATCGTAGTATCAGGCATATAGTGTTGCGATATTCATTTTTCATGTTGATGGTGAGATTAAAATGATTTTTATGAAAATTGCTTTCTTTCTCATGATGCAGCTACAATCGAACGAAACGGTGATAGACATAAAGAAATCGCAGTTGCTAAAAGCAAGACTGCGATTTTCCAACTCTATGTAATGTCGGGTGTTTTCTGTTTTCAATTCAACTTATTCTAATGGTAGGTATTCTTCCAAATATTGTCGAATCCGCGGCAAGTCTGGCACCAGCACGGACATTCCACGAATACTCGCACCGTAATAACAATCATTTGCCGGGACTGTGTATGAGTTAATAGAGATCGAAGAAGCTAAGGGCAGTAGCCGATAGGCCAACGACAATATTTCGCTATCTGTCAAGTCAGTGGTTAAATAAGGAAGCGCATTATACAGCAAACTAAAAAGCTCACTCACAGACAAATTCTTTGTCTGTGAGTACACTGCCAACAACACTTTTCGCTGACGCTCTGTACGACCAAAGTCACTGTCGATTTTACGAGCACGAGCATAGGTCAGAGCTTCGGCTCCGTTCAAATGGTTCAAGCCGGATACAATAGATGTATGATTACGCTTGTTAATATAAGCCGCTTCCGCAGAAGTCAGTTCAATATCTATACCACCGACCATATCTATGATTGTCTTGAACCCCGTAAAATCCGCCTCAAAATTTCCATCAATGGAAATGCCGAAGTTTTCAGTCAACGTCGCATCCAGTAATTCAAATCCGCCGAACACATAAGTTGCATTCAGCCGATTGTCTGAATATCCACCGGGGATTTGCACATATAAATCTCGCAGAAATGAAACAAGAGAGGTCTCTCCAGTCTCAGGATTGATGGAACATAGAATCATGGTGTCAGACCGCTGGCGGCTTTCTCCCTCCCGTCGATCCTGGCCAACCAACAAAATGTTGATTAGTTTGTCATCTTCAATTCGTTCAATGAAGTCCCATTCCACATCATCAGGGTCAATGAATGCAATCTCATCACTCGCGTCGGAGTCTCCCTTATCATCCAATTCAGTATCGGAACCCGGATCAATGGTTTCATCGCCATTTTCATCGGTTTCATCCACTTCAAAATACTCATCTTTCGGTGAAATCGTTTCCGGAATATCCTGATCATAAGTACGGTTGATCTGGCCTAAATAGCTTTTGATTACTGCAAAGCCGCCCAGCGCCAATACTAAAATTACCACCAGCACGACAATCAACGCAATCCTACACGTGTTTCTTTTTTTAGAATTCTTTGTCATCATCTTCACCATTCATATTCAATCCCGTCTATAAATGTCGCGTGTGTATACTTTCTCTGCCACATCTTCAAGAGAAGAATCAAACCGATTCGCAATAATAACTGCACACTTTTTCTTAAACTGCATCAGGTCATTGACGACCTGACTGCCGAAGAAAGTACTGTTGTCTGGCAAAGAAGGTTCATAGACAAGTATCGTCGCACCTTTGGACTTAATTCGCTTCATCACTCCTTGAATAGAAGATTGACGGAAGTTATCACTTCCTGCTTTCATGGTCAGCCGATATACACCGATAACGATCTTCTTTTCTTTGTCTGCGCTCCATTCATCGTTTTCACTATATGCGCCAGCAAGCTCCAGCACACGGTCTGCAATGAAATCTTTCCGTGTACGATTGGATTCCACAATGGCGGCGATGAGTTTTTCCGGAACATCGGCATAATTGGCAAGAAGCTGCTTGGTGTCCTTCGGGAGACAGTAACCGCCATAACCGAAGGAAGGATTATTATAATGGGTTCCGATCCGTGGATCAAGGCAGACTCCTTCAATGATCTCCTGAGTACTCAATCCCTTCAATTCCGCATAGGAGTCCAGCTCATTGAAAAAGGCTACTCGCAGAGCCAAATATGTATTGGAAAACAACTTGACGGCTTCTGCCTCCGTTGATCCCATGATGAGCGTATCTGTCTCCGGCTTCAGTGCGCTCTCCTGAAGCAGTTTCACAAACTCACTGGCTGCACCCATAAGATGTTCATTCTTAGTATCTGTACCAACAATGATACGGCTGGGATAAAGATTGTCATACAGAGCTTTGCTTTCCCGCAGAAATTCCGGGGAAAACAAAATGTTCTCACACTGGAATTGCTGGCGCATATTCGCTGTGAATCCTACTGGAACAGTGGATTTTATGACCATGACGGCATCTGGATTACAGGGGATAACCTGAGCAATAACGCTCTCCACCGCAGATGTATCGAAGAAATTTTTCTTACTGTCATAATTTGTGGGAACTGCGATGATAACAAACTTCGCGCCCTTGTAAGCTGACTCTGCATCCATGGTTGCAGTCAAATTCAACTTTTTTTCAGCAAAGTATTGCTCAATATACTCATCCTGGATAGGAGAGATACGGCGGTTTATCATATCCACCTTTTCTGGAATAATATCAACGGCTACGACTTCGTGATGCTGTGACAACAGTGTAGCCAATGATAGACCAACATAACCCGTTCCGGCTACTGCAATTTTCATATTCATTCCTCCTGCTGTAAACAATGTAACGTAATCTATGGCAGCATATCCAATGCTTTGAACATTTCCATTCGCTGCTGTGCTTCCTGCGGAAGATGCGATGTATCCGTGCGAAGCTGCTCCTTCAAAACACCGCTGCGGATTTTCTCCAGCGGATATGCAAGCATTCGATGGAACCGGAACACAGGATATAAAAGCACAATCTTCTTTACTGCCGGGTACAGAACCTCCAGTTCTTCTTTGACTGGGAACATTTGACACCAGGCAGAACGTACCTTGTGCTTCAGCATATAAAGAAGGTATTGCCAGGGTTTCCTGCTGCGCAGCAGCATCTGCCGCGTATACTCATAAGTATCCAATATCCGATCTTTTTCCTTGATTCCCATGTTTCCGCCGGTTTCCAAGTCCTGAAGAATACGAGAAATCCCATCCGGCCTTTCTTCAGGGAGCATGGGGAAGTCTGACTGTGTGAAGCATCCTGTGTCGATCATGATTCCAAAGACACAGCGAAGCATGGTATCATAGTGCAGAACTTCAAGGATGTGCCAGTAACGCTCCGCATTGATTTCAGTTTTATATGCAGCGAAAAACTGTGCTACATCGATCATCATTCGCACGTTCATTCCAGAACGAATGAAATGCTTGACCATATGGAGTGTCAAAAAAATCAGGTGATCCGTATATCCAAGGGTTTGGTACGACTCTCCTTTTCGTGAAATACTGACAGGAGATTCCGTCAGCAATTCTTCCTCGCTTACGTTCTGAAACCAGGCGTCACGAACCAGTTCATTATAAAGATGGACATGAATTTCCACCTTTCCCAGTTTCGGATGCAGCCCCACTGCATGATGCTCGGCTTTTCCTCGTGGTGTAATTTGAAACCCCTGATTTTTCAAAAACGCATACACCTGGGATTCCTGATCTCTGGATACCAAAATATCAACATCCGTAGAGTCTCTGCATTCCGGGTATTGATAACAGTCTGCAACTGCATATCCCTTGAGAAGCCTGACATCCAGCTCTTCTGTTTCCATTTGTGTAAGCAGCTGCATAATCCGCAGTCTGCGAACCAGATTTTTGCCCGACTCCATGCGAACAGCATTGATCAACTGCTCACGAAGTTCCTCCGGGCATACAATATCCGAATTATGAAGGAGCGCACAGCCAATCAGCGACATCACGCCCTGTTCCTGAGAATACTGAATCACTTTTGACCAGTCGATTGTGTCCGAAGGGTATATTTTTTCCCCTCTTGCACCACTGGCTGAAAGAGCGATCATTTGCAGGAATGCTTCGGATTTCTTTTCATCTTCTCTCATAGCATCTACCAATTAAAAATAAAATTCTTTATACCACTGTGCAAACTTCCTCAGTCCCTCCCGCAGGCCGGTGTTCGGCTTGAACCCGAAGTCCCGCTCCAGAGCAGAGGTATCTGCATAAGTCACTGGAACATCTCCGGGCTGCATGGGTACCAGCTCCTTGTGCGACTCAAAATCATAATCTTCCGGCAGAACTCCGGCTCGGATTAGTTCCTGCTGTAAAATATCGACAAAATCTAACAGATTTTCAGGGTGGCTGTTACCGATGTTATAGACACGATACGGCGGTACGGGCAGTCCATCCTCACCGTTTTGCTTTTCCGGTGCATTGCACATCACATGGCGGACACCCGTCACAATATCATCCACATAGGTAAAATCCCGCTGGCAATTGCCATAGTTAAAAATCTGAATCGTTTCGCCTTTCAGCAGTTTATTGGTAAAGCTGAAATAGGCCATATCCGGTCTGCCGGCAGGCCCGTAAACAGTGAAAAAACGCAGTCCAGTAGAGGGGATATTATACAGTTTGGAATAGGCATGGGCCATCAGCTCATCGCTCTTTTTGGTGGCGGCGTACAGACTTACCGGATTGTCCACCGGGTCTTCCACCGCATAAGGAACTTTTCGGTTCGTGCCATAGACGCTGGAAGAGGAAGCGTATACCAGGTGGGCTACGGGATGCCTGCGGCAGACTTCCAGAATATTGTAAAATCCCACCAGATTGCTCTCTATGTAAGCATCTGGATTGGTGATAGAATATCGGACACCTGCCTGTGCAGCCAAATTGACCACAAGATCAAAGGAATGCTCCTGAAACAGTCTTTCCAGAAGCGACCGATCAGCAATACTTCCTTTCACGAATATCCATTGGCTGTCTTTTTTTTGTTTCGCCATTTTGTCAATCTCGACTAACCGGTACTCTTTGATGGACACATCGTAATAGTCGCTCATGCTGTCCAGACCGACGATCTTCACAGCATCTGTGTCCCGCAGCAGTTCCATGACCAGGTTAGCTCCGATAAAGCCGGCTGCACCGGTAATCAATATGGACTTGTTTTGTAAATCAATATTCGGTGTTAGCATACTTTTCTGCTCCCCCAAGAATCATTAGAACAAATTTTTCCTGTCCGGCAAAACAGGAAGATGCGTTTATTCAACATATATTCATTTCCGATAGCGGATAACTTTTGCCGGGTTACCACCAACCACACAATAGGGTTCAACATCTTTTGTGACAACAGCCCCCGCTGCCAGAATACTTCCTTCACCAATATGGCAGCATCCGGCCGTTATGATCACATCGTCACCGATCCAAACATCATTTCCAATGACGAGCGGAGATATTTCTGTAAAGCCTTGAAGCCTCATTGGGATATCTGTCCTGTCGCTTTTGTGATTCTTGGTGAATATCTTCAAATCTCTGCCAATCATCACATCGTTTCCAATGGTTACCCCTTTCGGAATACGTGCATTGTCACCAACTCCAGAAAAATCTCCAATTATAAAATCTGCGGAGATCAGGACGTTCTTTCCCCAGTTAACAGCCTCCCCGACATGAGAAAAAGCAATTTTTGCAAATGCGTTCTTCACTTTATTACCCCAGCGGCAATGGTTGTACGCTGGCAGCAAACGGGCTGTAAGGTGAAATGCTATTCTGTTAATTTGTCTCCACCTATCCATGATCCGTCCTCCAATTCAAATGTATCAATGTATTACGAAAACTGCTTCTTCAGCAAATGGAATCCATCCCGTATTACATCCCGATAATTGCAAACCATTATCACAAGAATCACCACATATCCCAGAACCGTAACCACTCCGAAGCTGCGGAACGTGTTGTACCATGCATAAGCAAGAAACAGAAGTGTAATGAGAGCGAATTTTCCAACACCCCACTTCATAGGGAAATACCTGTTAGACAGGATGGTACGCATAGCAAAAAATACAATATAGGACAGGCCCGTGGAAATGGCTGCTCCTACGCCTCCCATAATCGGCACCAGCAAAGTATTCCCCACAATATTGGTCGCACAGGCAACCGCAGATACGATGATCTGGAGGTAGCTTTTTTTACTGAATGTAATGCCGATCACAGTTGTTTCCGATATGGTCAGCATGATCGGTGACAGGCACAGGAACGGTATCATAGCCGCCGACCCTCTGTAATCCTCGCCCAAAAGCAGAACGAACAAATCCTTGCACAAAATCAAAGAAACGCCGATAAAGAACATCACAAAGGACATTGTTCGGAAGCCCTTTTGGTAAAAGGTTCGATCCTCCGGTTCCTTCTCATAATGCTCCACCACCATAGGAGACCAGATCGCAGCGAAGGTAGTCTGCACAATGGCAAACACATGAACCAGTGTGACGGCGCTGGAATAGATTCCAACCTCCTCATAAGAGCAATAGCGGTTCAGAGACATCTTATCAATCGCCTGAAAAATCGTTGTGATTCCCATGGACACGATAAAGGGAAAGGCATAGCGATACAGCTCTTTCCTGTCTATGGGATACCGCTGCCTGATTTTTTTGAAGTTCCAAAGCTCTTTCTGCGAACCGATGCCGACCACAGTAACCACTCCATAACTGACAGCAGATGCAGCAGTCAGGACGAACAGCCTTTGTGTCTGAAACAAAAAGCAGCCTGCTATGGCGATTCCTGCAAACAGGAACTTCGTCATGACCTGTAACAAGGAATAGAGTTTTGTCTGATAGGTCACTCTGAGCAGGATCAGGTCAATGCGGTTCATGACCTGAAAAAACACCGAAATCGTAAGCATGGTCATGACTCCAGGTTCAAATTCAAACGGAACAAGCCCCATCCAGCTCAGGACGTTGACAACGATGCCAGCCAGAAGGGTACACACAAACGGCAGAACGCAGCATTCCCTGACGATCGTTCGCTGATAATCCGCTGTGTCAAAGCGATAAAAATACCGGATCAGAGCCTGATCGAAGCCCATGCACAGTATCATCAGTGCAATACTGGCATACATGGTGAATATGGAATACTGCCCATACTCCGCAGTACCAACAAGGCGTGTCAGGACAGGTGTAGTCAGAAAGCCCACCAGCATATTGATCACAGTGCCTGTGCCAATGGATATAAAATGCTTAAAGATGGATGGTTTACTCATATTCCTCCTCCATCTTCCTGCAATGCGCGCAGAGCCTGCGGATAATGTGCCAGCAAATTCTTTATCACCAGGTCATTCAGATTTTGATCCACATTCTGATGAGCCAGCGTAACATCCTGCTTTCCTTTGCTGATGCACAGTGCTTTCCCACGGGTCTGGGATTTGACCACCGGTACGCTGCCCAGAATGCTCATAACTTTCATCCACAAATCGTCAGCAGTCAGCGCCAACGCCCTGATTTTCTCGATATCAAAGGTTTCCTCCGGCATACAATGGGGCGGATACAATGTTCCTGCGCCTGTAGAAGCCATCACGCGATAGGACGGAATCCCTGCCGGAACGCGTCCACTGACTTTCCAATCCTTGTACGCTGCCACAAAACCGTTTTCCATTTTAATTTCCCGACCTCGGTTGCAAATAATGGCATCGGGATATTGTCTGTGCATCGCAAGCAGCTTTTCCAGGGAATCCTCCGGGTAAATAATGTCATCGTCATAGGTTACGATGATCTGTTCCGGGAACTCCTGCATCGCATAATAGTATTTCTTGTGAGCAAGCAAATCCTCCTCACAGAAGCGGATCTCCAATCCATATGCACACAGCGCACGAAGCTGTTCCGGGATTTCGACATCCTGAAACTGATCCTTTGCCAGCCAGAGGACGATTTTCCCTGGTCTCACCGTTTGATTCAAGAGGGACTTGATTGCCAGATGCACATAGCTGATCCGGGCTGGAAAAGTCGTCATGGACACAACCATCGAATCATCCCGGAGTTTCTTCCCAGCTTCAAAGGCACTGAGATTCAAACGGTTGCAACAGCTTCGTTCAAGGACGTTAACAGTCTTTCTGATGACACGTTCCGCATAGGACATCATGCCGCTTTGATCTTCATATAACTTAAATTGATCCAGAAATCGTATAGAAACCAACTGTTTACCTCCTGTCATAGTATGAATTTCTGCTTGCACCTGCTTCTGTTTCAAGCAGGAAAAACAGATACAGCGGTACAACATACAGCACATTGTGCCAGTTTGCAAAAAGCATACCGCCCAGAACGACGCAAACCAATAAATACCAGTGCCTGTTTTTGGGTTCAAAGACAGGCGAAAGCAACAGGGCATTTACTGCAAGTCCGCCGAATACGCCAAATTGTATCAGATAGGCCACAAAGAAATTGTGGACAGAAACGCCCATACTGGAGAGCGTGTAGTCCGCTGCACTGCCGCCGATCCCGGAAAACAGATACCGTGGCAGCAGTCTGATTGCTTCTATGATCGTTTCAAATCTGCCGTTGTCATCCGCAAAACCTTCGAGACTGGCCCTTGAAGCAAGCATCAGCTGCATGATGTACATGCCAATAGCAGCAAGCAAAATCAGCATAGCCGTCACTCGGATACTGCCGACAACTTTCCTCGCATTCCGTATGCAGTATAATCCGGCGCACACAGCAAAACATACCAGTCCGGTTCTTGAATTATTGAGCAGGATTGCTCCTGCAAATACCCCCATCCATATAAGAGCAGAAACACGTTTGTTGTTTATGTATTCCATGAAGTAATACAGCAATCCCACCGCAAGATAGAGCGACAGCACGCTTTTGGAATAGAAGTAGACATTATAAATCACACGGTCTGAGTTATACTCATATATCTCCCCCAGGGAGATACCAAGAGCTGTTTTTGCCGCGTATTGGATATACAATGTAAGTGCAACCGCACAGACACCCTGGATATAGACTTTCATCAATGCGTCTGTATCCGCCTGCATCAATTCCTCGTTCTTGGCGACCGGAATGATAAAAACGAGGTATGCCAGAAGTACCAGATGATAGGTCATAAAAACTGCTTCTATCGAATCATGGGAAGTCCATACACTTAAACCATATGCCCCAAGAAACACGATCAACGCGATCAGTTTACAGGCAGAGCTGACGCTGACCTTTGCACCTCGCGTCAGCATATTAAATGTCAACAGCACACACAGCAACGCAATAGCGACAATACACACGGACAGCCGCTGCCGTCCGCCAAATATATCAAATGTGTAATAGGCAGAAGAGTATACGATGACCTTCAAAAGCCGCTCGTACATATTTCCTTCGGCTGTGAGCATAAAGTAGGCAACAGCAAGCAGCAGCAACAGCGCACCCAGTTTTGAATTGATCAAAAAAGTAACCGCTGTCACGACCATCACAGCCAGATTCATGTACTGTCCCTCCCTTCCGTTGTTATGCAGCCGTTTTTATATTTGCTTCAATTTTTCATTTTTCTCCAAATAGAACTGCTGCATCCAGATATAGGACTGCCGGATATCATATCCGCTTTCACGGATCAGCGCACTATTATCCCTGCGTTCGGTTTTCTCAATCAGAGCAAGGATTCTTTCCGCCCATACAGCCGGTTTCTCCTTTATGGAAGCAAACTCCACGCTGTCACACAGCTTTGTCTCGGAAGGAATCGAATCACTTGCCAGCATTGGTAATGCAGAACACTGTGCCTCAATGATAACCGTTCCAAATCCTTCGTAAAAAGATGGGAAAAGAAACGCATCCATCGCCGTCAGTACAGCACCTACATCCGAACGGGAACCAAGAAATCTCACATGATCCTGAAGTCCAAGCTGGGCAACCTGATTGCGAATCTCATGTTCCAATTCTCCCTGACCCACCAGATACAATTTGCTCTCCGGTTTTCTATTCTGAATCTCCCGGAAAACCTGAAGCAGATAGGTGTGATTTTTCTGGGGAGAGAACCTGGCAACACAAACGATTGCCAATTCCTGTTCACCGATCCCCAGCTCGGTGCGCATCTCATGCCGTTTTTCCTCACTGTAAAGGAAACGCTCCAGTTGGATTGCGTTCGGAATCACATGAAAGGTTTCCTTTTCAACCTGCTGTTTTCCGAATAGCCAGACTCCGGCCGATCTGGAGCACGCGAACCGGTCTGTTGCCTGCCCGTTAATGAACAGTCTTGAGAACGCTTTATAGACCATCTTAAAGTTTCGATCCATGCTTGCATTGCGGCTGTGGGCAATGCGCACGGGAATTCCGGCTCTTTTTGCCATCAGCAAAGGCCAGGTGCTTAACGTATTCAGATGGGAATGAACGATCTTATATTCCGGATGTTCCTGAAAGAAAGTACGCAGTTCTCCGATGTAACGGAAAAAGGATTTTGGAGCGATCCGGCTCATATGATATACCCGTCCGCCAAGCCGCTCGATTTCCTCATCAAATTCTCCGGCCTCGGTGCGGTTGGTCATAAAATCGAACTGGATCACCGATCTGTCAATGTTTCTGTAGATATCCATCAGCCGGTTTTCCAATCCATTTCGATTCATAATTGTGACACACTGTAAAATACGAATAGGTTGATCCATATGCTTACCTCATTTTTCTGGAGCGCTCTTAAAGAGCTTCAGCGTCCTATACAGCCGCTTTCTTTGCTTTGTGATCGTGATTGTACGCAGCAATGATTTTCGGCGGCGTTTTCCCATCAAAGAGCGAACCCAATAGCGCAATGGAATGTACAGCCAAAATATAGGAAGCAGGAACGGCAGCTTCTTTGTGACAGGAAACTTTCTTCGCGCCAATGAGTTGATCTTGGCAACAAATACCCGCACTGCCGATGATGTTCCGCTTTCATCTACAAAGAAATTGCTGCCGTCTTTTGTATTATTTCTGTTATGAATACTTCCTGCACGAAGAATCTCTTCAATCATCGCCTGAATATCACGTTCGCGAATAGACTGAAATGGCATTCCATATGCCGGGTTCAGTCCCAGATAGCGTATGGCTGTCATGGTCAGCACGCCCGCAAATTCCTTCAGACCACACAGCTTCAGTTCCGGAATAATCTGATTTGCAAAATAATCTGGCATTACGCTTGTCAGAAAAGCTGCCCAGTCACACAATTGGCGCAGTCCAATACAGCCGGTTGTCATGTGACGCTCCATGTGAAGGAGCAAGCTCAATGCCTGATGGGAATCCGAAAGGCATTGGAAAGAATAACTTCCAATGCTCTTTGGCTGAAGCTGCTCCTGCCAGGACTCCATATATTGCTTTGCTTCTGCTCCGGCGGGAGAATCCGGAAACGTTGATACAGCATAATGCAGCTCGACCACAATGCTCTTTTTATAGAAGTCAATGTGGTAAGGGTGTGTAAAGGAGTCCTCCGGAGCATGGAATCCCTGTGACACCAGTATCTCGGATGCACGATCAACAAATTTAACCGGGATCAGAAGATCAATATCCCCAAGTGCCCTTGCAAATGGGGTATCATAGCACGCAGAAAGGCTGGCGCCTTTTAATACCGCATAGGGAATGTTCTCATTCTTCAGTACATCGACGATTTTGTTCTGCGCTTCCATAAGCGATTCATTATTTACCATCGTCGAAATCAGCTTGCTTCGCCATTTCATCCAGCTTGCAGCAGAAACCTGCTGCCGAATCGAGGTACATCCCTGTAATACGAGGAACAATACCCCCTGTTCTTCCGCTGTGGACAGGATATTCTCCCATTCCTGTTCTGAATATGTATGTTCCGGAATTTTTCGCCACAAAGCATCGGACAGAATCTTCAGGAGATTTTCTTGTACTTCGATCATCCTCTCACCCCGCAGAGTGGGGCATGGTAAGCCCCCAAAGTGTCCAGGTACTTCTGGACAACAATTTGCCGGTCAAATTCATATTCCATTTTCAGCCTGCCTGCGTGGCCAAGTTCTGCCCGTTGTTCCCAGGTAAGATTCAGAAAATCTTCCAGAGCAGCTACGAGCGCATCTTCATCCTTAATGGGTATCAGATAACCGGTTTTTCCTGAATCCACGGTCTCGCGGCAGCCGCTTCGGTCTGTTGCAATGACCGGGCGTCCACTTGCCGCTGCTTCCAAAAGAACATTGCTCATACCCTCCGGGTAATACGACGGATGTACCACACAGTGTGCCATCCGAAAATAGGGAAGCATATCTTCTTGTTCTCCATGATATTGAATATAACCGGCTTTTTCTGCCTCTTTGACAGCCTCAAGATATTTCGGGTCATCACACCCGCCACAAATATGGAACATCACATTCGGATGATTCTGTACGATACGCTTTGCGGCAGAAAGATATAATTCAATTCCCTTTTCCTTAAGCAGACGAGCCACAAAAAGGAAATGAACAACATCTCCAGGCGAGTAGGGGAGTGCAGGGTGTGTCTGGAGATTCACGCCCGAACCTGGCAGCAGACACACATGCGATTTCTTCGGCATCATATGGTGCTGCTCAAAAAAACGCACATTCTCCTCATTTTGAAAGAAAATGTTATCTGCTCCGGCAACTCCGTATTTATACAGCCGGGTTGCCAGAAATTGCAGTTTTCCGGGATTTTCAACGGGTGTCCCCAGACCGGTGATATTGGGAATATATTTAATGCCCAATACGCGACAGACAATCCCTGCGTATACGTTGGGCTTTATGTTGTTTGTAAGAACAACATCCGGCTTTATTGTTCTCAGTATCTGAAAAAACCTGCAAAGCAGTTTTAGATCTGCCAAAGGATTTGTGCTTCGTCTGCCTATCGGGATATCATACAACCTGCAACCAATCTGTTCCAACGCTTCTCTATGGGAGAGGAACTGACACAATACGGTTACCTGATGACCCTCTTCGACCAGTTTTGCAAGAACTTCCCGCCGAAGGTTATAGATGAATGTTGTATCATTTGCAATGAGCGTGATTTTCAATGCCCGATTCCCTCCTTTTTCATTTGCAGGATTTTTGAAACCTTCAGCAAACCCATTCCCTCCTATAATCTTCGGAATGGTTGAAAGTACGATTTTTACATCTGTCCAGAACCCAAATTCTTCCAGATACCGAACATCCCAGCGAACCTTGTCAGCAGGTGTCACCATGTCACGGCCACGGATTTGTGCGAGTCCTGTTAAGCCCGGACGAATTTTGTAAACACCAAATTTCATACGCAGATCATGGATTTCGTGTTCGTCAGAAATCAAGGGTCTTGGCCCTACAATACTCATATCCCCCTTGAGCACATTGATCAGCTGAGGTAGCTCATCAATGGATAATCTGCGCAAAATATGCCCAACGCGCGTTATGTATCGGTTTGGATCATCAACTTCGCTTGTTGACATATATTTTGGGGTATCCCGCCGCATGGTACGCAGCTTATAGAGCTTGAAGCGACGACCTCCCCTTCCAACACGGTACTGAGCGAATATAACATTGCCCGGATCGTCAATATACACAATCAAGAAAACGATCAGCATTGGAATCGCGATAATGAACAACGCGACCAAAGCAAGAATAATGTCCATGACTCTCTTGAAAATCAAATAAGGACGATTCCTCACGCCGACAAATTTAAGATCACTTACAGCGTTCTCATCAACGGAGTGGATGCCATTTGCACAGGCAATCTTTTTAAGGACTTCCGGAGGAAAATCCAGTTTATCTTCGATTTGTACCATAGTTATGCCTTCCTGTCTTTATTGAGTTGCGATTGTATTCTGACGAAAGCGTGCAGATCACACATATGCTTCTGCGGCATATATCGCCCCTCATGAACGAACTTGCTTTCAGGTCGATTAGTCGATATAAAGTAATCTGCTAAAATAGCCCTCTGGATGAGAAGCAAGCTCCCGTAGTGTTCCATCTTCTGTAATCTTACCGTTTTCCAGTACCAGTCCATATTTTGCAGTACGAACTGTGGCCAGCCGATGGGCGATGATCAGAATCGTTACCTGCTCATTCAAATCCCTGATCGCATTTCGGACTGCCATTTCACTTTCATAATCCATTGCGCTGGTGGCTTCATCCATAACAATGAGTCTTGGATTCCCCAGCAATACTCTTGCCAGCACGATTCGCTGGCGTTCACCGCCGGAAAGACGAATTCCTCCATCTCCCAAAACCGTATCGATTCCCTGTGGCAGGTTTTCCACCACACCCCAGATGTATGCCTTTTTTAGTGCCTTTTCCATTTCTGCCTGCGTTGCTGCTGGATGAAACCGTTGAAGGTTTTCCCGCACTGTCGCATTCAGAATAAGAGGTTCCTGGGGAATATATCCAAGATTGTGTCGCCAGCCGGGTAAATTTTCATCAGACAGCTTGATACCGTCAATTAAAATCTCTCCGGAAGTCGGCTCCAGAAACCCCATCAACAGGTCTGCGATGGTGGTTTTTCCTGCACCGCTGCGACCCATCAATGCTGTAATGCTTCCCTTTTTCAGGGTGAAGTTTACATTATGCAGAACCGATTCTCCGCTTCCCTGATAGGCGAAGCACACATTTCGAAATTCGATTTCCTTCTCGAATTGAATGGGGGCCATCTGCACCTGTCCGGATTTCTCCGCTGAGAGTGTGCCAAGTGCTTCCATCAGTTTTTCATAGGCGGGAATTGTCGTTTGAATGGTTGCAATTTTGTTGATAAATCCGCTGAACACCGGCCACAGCCGGGTAAATACATATACCAGCACCATCAGCCTTGCCGTATCCATATGGAATAGCAATACGCAGATCAGAAAAATGACTGCGATCATTCCTGCCGCAGCAATGGAATACAGCATGGAGGGGCAAGCCTGCTGGCGCATAAATTTCAACTTCGCATCTTTGGAAGATCGGCTGATTTCTTCAAAAAAGTCTGCGTGCTCTTTTTGCACACCGTAGCTTCGTACCTCCTTTATGCTGCGCAGCTGACTGTACAGTTCAGAATACATGGCCCGGTTGATGCGGATCATTTCATCGCCATAACGTTTGGATTCCTTCATCAGATGTCGGAATACCCATGCGAAGCCACAACCAAAAATCAGCACAAAAACCGTTACCGGCAGACTCAGCCACAATGCGATTCCCAAGGATACAAAAGCGGTAACGACAGACGAGAGCAGTGCGATGATCATTGACACGCCCTGGCTTACCTGAGAACACTGTGCCGTAAATAAATCAATGGTATCTGTCTGCTTTCCAGCGGCAAGTTGCTCCCACCTGGCGGTGGAAACCGTATGGTAAAGCTCCTGTCGAAGATTCAATGAATATTCCTCAAGAAATTCACTCTGCCGAATCTTTAGCAGCCACCCTAAGTACGCTTTCAGTACAATAAGAATAAAGTAGACACCAATCATGACAGCAATCTGTGCGACCGGTGACAGGCTCTGTAGTGGAAGCATCAACAGTTTCAGTGCCGATACCGAACCTGTGGATACCTCCAACAGCCCCAGCATCGGCACCAGCATTACAATTGAAATTCCACCAGTAAGCGATACCGCAATACTCAGCAGCAGTATCATCACAAAACCACGGCGATCCCGTATCCAGATATCCCGCAGTATATTCATCATATTAAATCACTTCTCCAAAACACCCATTTCGGCGAGCTTGTTCAACAGTGCATCCAAATCTGCGGAGGCAGTAGCTTCATCCACATCGTATTCAGTCAGGATTGCAGCCAGCAAATCATCCCGGCACATAGGGTGTTCCAGGAGCTTATAAATAAATGCGGATACCTCATTCAGAACGACTGCACCATCGAATTTCGCAATGTTATCACCGGTGGGCATCACAATATACTCGTCCATTACATTACGCAGGACGAAACCTTCTTTGATTCTCATATCCTTTGCTTCCTCTCGTATCAATTCCGGATGATTGATCAAAAGATCATAAATCGTCCGGGCGGAATCTTCATCCGGGCCGCAGAAAACGCGGTATGCCGGTGTCTTGCTGATCAAAGCACTGACGTTAGCCATCGCCATAAAAGCTGCATCCGTGTCCCACATGGGAACAAATGACTGTTGAACAATCAGCTTTCTGGCCTGCTCTCTGCTGAGTCTGCGCAGATAATTTGACGATGAACGCCGGACTTCAAGAATGCACCGCAGGGGTTTTTCAATATCTCGGAAAATCTGTTCCTTGCCGTCCCATGGAACGCCGCAGGCCGTGCTTCCCGTATTTTCAATTCGTACAGCAGGACGGTCGCCGCTGATCAGTTTCGCACCCAGTGCATTCATCCACGCAAATGCTCTGGTAGACTTTCCGATCCCGGAAGGCCCGGTGAACGCCACAGCATAACCGTTAAGCTCAATACAAGCTGCGTGGAGGGAAACGATTCTTTCATAGCAGAACCGGCATTCAAAAGCAGTGCGAAATAGGAATCGCATGGCAGCTCCGCCCATTTCCTCATTCGTCAATGCCGCTGCATAACCTTCAATCTGCTGATAGTCCGAAGTCGCTGTTACGCAGGGAATCGCATTTCCACAATTACCGCAATATAGCCACTTCCCATCAGATGTACGGTATATCCGTACTTCTGACAGATCCGTCACGATTTCTGTTACATTCTGAAAGCTCTTTATAGCCTGCTGGGCAGGATATACCTTTTTAGATTCTTCGATTTCTCTATAAAGTGTCATATCAGTTCAGACTGAAAGGATTCGCCTGGCAGACGGTGGTGCCAGCTGTCCAGAAATATGTACAGCTTGTGTCGCTGCTCTGCTGACAGCGGCCGATTTGATTCGGGTCACCATAGAGCGCAACACCGCTGGATGCCGCCTTTACCTGCACATCATATTGAAAATCCACATGGATCGCTTTGGGTGTCTTATATGTACGCTTCACCTAACATTTCCTCCTTTGCTTACTTACATTTATCATCTTGAGGAATCTGCAATATCCCCGCACGAACATATTGTTCGTATCTTTCGCATACCGCCTTGTTCAGAGAGCCGCCCAGCACGCCGGAGGTGCGTTCCGCAGGACAGGCTGCACAGACCAGGCGATTGGCACAATCAGAGCATTCCTTCGGCGGTTCATACGAGCGCATCTTCGCTTTGATCCAGTTCCAGCAATCCTCAAATCCATGCTCAAGAACCGAACGGTTGATGGAATAGAAGGGAATGCAGGGACTCATTTCGCCTTTCCAGTTGATATGGAACGCACAGAGTCCCGATGAACACGGAATCTTGCTTTCCGTATGGAAGCCTGTCGGAATATAATCTACATAAGGTCGTGCGGGTGCCGGAGAATCCTCCAGACCACGCAGATACCGTTGCTCATCCAGATGGAGCTTGACATACAGCGCTGTTTCCGGAGCATAACTTTCAAGGTTTCGACCGGTATCAGGACGTGCCGGAAGCGATCCTGTGCCAATACCATAACGGACATCCAGCGAACGCAGAAATTCCATCAGAGCATGGGTATCCTCCTGCATATACCGGTTCGGCGTAACAGCAAGAAACAATCGAATATTGCGCCTTTTCAGTCTTTCGATTGCTGCTTTCACATCCCCGAAAGCTTGGCGTCCGGTCACCGCCTCGTAAGCGTCCTCATCGCTTCCATATACCGTGATCTGTATCACCGATGGCGGGTACTGTGCAAAGAAATCCGCCATTTCCTCGGTTATCAGTTGGCCATTGGTCAAGACAGAAACCTCAACGCCACGGGAACGGAGGTAAAGGTAAACATCCTTAAATCCGGGATAGGACAGGCATTCGCCGCCGGTCAGGTCCGCGTGCATCATTCCTGCGTCAACGGCTTGTCCCATTATGCTGATCCACTGCTGAACTGTCAGCAGGTTTGCTTCCCGTTCCATCTGGCCCTTTGTGAGATGCACATAACACATCTTACAATCGAAGTTGCAAAGAGGCGTCAGTTCAAAGCCGCCGGAGTAGACCTGCCCGTGCATTCTTGCCCGAAGATTCAAGTATCGCTTATAGATTTCCTGTCTGTGATAACCTGAAATGCCTTCTCTGTCCAAATCTTCCAGCAAGTCGATCAGGTTGTCGAACTCTTTGATTTGATGTTCCGCTACCATCTTTCTGTCCTTTCATGTTATTCAAAGGCAGAATAGAATCAGTCACACGCGTCGGAACCAACATAATCAAATAACCAGTCCACAATTCCACCACTGCCGCAAAAAGGGCTGCCAATCCCCGCACTATTCTCCATAAAACCACCGCCTGAGCTACTGCCGTTGCTGGCCGCAACGACCTGATCGCGGTAATTAAACGCGATCTTATCCGCTTCCGTTTTTTCGTAAGTTTTTTTCATAAGAAATTCCTCTTCATCGCAATGTTTTTTGATCTCAGTCCAGGGGTTTCAGCAGTTCATTACCATCTGTGCAGCGCCCATCCCCTTCATTGACCCAGACACTCAGGCACTGGCTGGCCGCAACAACCTGATCACGGTAGTTGAACATGATCTTCTCGGCTTCGGGAGTCTCGTAATTCTTCTTTACATTGTTTTCCATGACAACATCCTCCAATGATATAGATTTGAATTATTCATGATTCAGAGATCGCAGTCCCTCGGCAACCATCCGCTTTCCCATGACACAAATTGCTGGATTGGCATGTCCTGGTTTTGCTCCGGCAGCATGTGCCGCTACACAGTGCATACATGCCCCATGGTAGGCACAACCTTCGCATTCCGTTGGTACGGGATAATGGGTTGCCGTATGATTCGTTCTTTTCCATGCCTCGCGAAAGCCCAAAGATAAAACATTTTCTCCCTCGCAGGGGAAATTGTTGCATGGCCGCATATTGCCTTTCCAGTCTATGGCAAAACCACTTCTTCCGGCTCCGCAGGTCACACCAAGCACCTGATTTCCCGGTCTGCCGCCTGTATCCGGCAAACTCTCCGGATCTCCCTCCAGAAGTAACTCCCTGCCTTTCAGCTGAGAACGTAGCTTGAGCATGGCAATGTAAGTGTCCATATTCGCATCAGCAAGCACTCTGCCCGTTTCCGGTCGGGGAGGAAAAATACTTGCATTGATTGCAAACGGCAGTTCTTCTTTATCAAGCAAGCGCAGAATCTGCTCAGCGTCCGTCATATAGGCGCTTGGCGTAACGGCAATGGTAAGTGGGAGATCAGCCGCTTTCATTCTGCGTATATTCTCCATCACCAGGGAAAACGAACGTTTTCCTGTGACCTGTTCGTATGTATCTTCTCCGGCTCCATACAGGGAAATCTGTATTGCTGCCGGAGGACTATTCTGCAAAAAGGCTGCCGTATCTTCGTCAAGAAGCAGTCCATTTGTCAGAATCACCGTTTCAACCCCTCGGTCTCGAAGGAAGAGATAAAGTTCCCGGAATCCTGGGTAAGTCAGGCACTCGCCGCCGGTCAGTCGGGCATACATCATGCCTGCGTCAATGGCCTGCTGCATGACCTTTTTCCACTGTTCCACCGACAGAAGCTGTGCCCCCTGCATCTGGGCTTTGTTCAAATGCACATAGCACATTTTGCAATCCAGATTGCACAAAGGTGTCAGCTCGAAAGCGCCGGAGATTGGAATTCCCTTGTCCCGTGCCTTGAAATTCAAAAATTTCCGCACTGCCTCATAGCGCCTGTAATCATTCACACCTTCGGCATTCAGCTTCGCGATCAGCTGACTCAGTTTTTCCGGTTTTGTATCAGTATTTATTGTCCTCACCCCCTTAACCGTGTGAACGGAAAAGTTTTCTATAGTATCTGCGAACGATACTTTTCAGTTGAATACAGCATTTTCTAAGCGGAAACACTGCCATCCAGGCTCTGCCCCACAAACGGGCGGCAGTAGTATCAAGTCTATGCTTGACATTGTTGCGGCTGTAAAGAATTGCTTGTCCCAACACACACTCCTGGGGAATCCATGGATCTGGGTTTACGCAATTATCGCCCAACGTGCGGATTGTTGCTGCGTTGATTTTCCAAACCCGATGCACAACATATCGGTCTGCACCGGTAGTAATCAGTACAACATCTCCGATCCGCAAAGGACGCTGCAAAGCTGCAATGGTAACCGGATCTTTTCCGCGCCGGATCAGCGGCATCATACTGTTACCCTCCAGGAAAATCGTAACCGGTGGTGCGGAACCCTCTGCGGCCAATGCACACCATTCGGTGATTCCGATAGTATATGTTTGCCTGCAATCTGTCATATCAGCTCACCGCCAAAGGTCACTAATTCCTGCGCATATGCCGCATCTGTGTGAAGGGTGAGCCACTGATATGCCGCTTCCAGATTCACCGGCCTGTTTTCACAGTTATGTGCATCCGATGCAACTGCATCCACCCCGCCTTCCTGCAACATATATTCTGTAAATCTCCGCTCCCAATAGTTTCGAGGGTGCAAAATCGTATTTGCATTGACCTGTAGCAACGCACCGGTCTCATGCCGAAATCGCAGTGCTTTTTTCGGTGACCGTAAAAATGCTAAGTACCTTTCAGGATGGGCCAGCACCGGACAATAACCTGCGCGTGTCAGTTGATTTGCCGCATCCGTTGCTACCTGCCATGAAATATCTCGCCATAGCTCTATCAACACATAGTCTGTTCCACCAATCGTGGGGACTTTTCCTTGCCGAAGGGCCATAGGCGTCTGATATGTCCATGCAATCTCCGCACCTCGAAGAACTTGAATGTCCAAATTCTCTGACTTACAAAAATCTTGTGCCTCAGCCAGCCGTTCTGTATAGCTTTCTATGTCGAACGGCTGAAACCCCGGTTCTGCATGAGACGTGGCCACGACTGTTTGAATACCTTGACGGTGAGCCTCCCGGAGCATAGAGAACATGGTTTCCTTTGAATTCGCGCCATCATCCATCCCCCATATCAAATGTTGGTGAATATCCGTCAATACCTGGTTCATTGTTTTTTCTCTTTGCTTGTGTAATAACGCTTGTTATAGTGACCAGCATAACGCTCGGAGCTGTAATAGTAATGCCGGTTACTCATGCTGTTGAACTTTACGCCATTGAGAACCGCCCCCAGCACTTTGCATCCTGTCTGCTTGATGCTTTCAACCGCATCTTTAATTTCCTGCTGCTTACCCTTGCAGTAACCAACTACTAACAGGGCACCGTCACAGAACTTCGCCAGAGCAACTGCGTCCACCAGCATCCCTACAGGAGGTGTGTCAATCAACACTACATCAAACTGTCCTGCAAGCTGCTCGATCAGATCGCCCATAGCTTGAGTATCCAAAAGCTGAAGCGGATTAGGCGCTTCATGTCCAGCAGGAATCATGTATGTATTCGGCCAATCTGTCTGATAAACAGCTTCCTTCAGACTGCAAATGCCGGATAGATATTCTGACAGACCATAATGATTTTGTGTGCTGTATCTCAAGCGATAGTCGCTTTGAATCCCTGATGCCCGCAAATCCGTGTCTACCAAAACCGTCTTTTTTCCGAGCTGAGAAAGTGTACGCAGAAGATTCATGGAAATATATGATTTTCCCTCTCCTGCGTAGCGGCTGGTAACCATGATCTTGCGAATATCTTTGCCACAGTAGGATAGATTGGTGCAAAGGGTATTCATCGCCTCATGGCACACATAATCCAATGGCTGAAAGTTCGAGATTTCCAGGTAATTGCCGCTTCTCTCAGGTTTCTTTGCAGATGTTTTCTTTTTCTCTGATGTAAACTTTCCTACATGACGCTTATTTTTATTAGCAGGGAATACGGACAGTGTGGGAATACCGCCGTACTGCTGGATTGCTTCCGGAGAACGTGGGCGATTGTCCAACACAAACAGAATCGCAAGAATCGCCACTGCCAGCACGCCACCGCCAACAAAACCAATGACTGCACTGACCCCTACGCTTGCGCCATAGCCGACACTGGGTTCCAGGGCAACAGAAAAGTCGCTGGGTTCAACACCCTCCATGTTATTGGTGATAAATGTTTTTGCGGCCTTGGCATAAGCATTGGCGATGTCTGCCGCCATTTTGGGATCTGGATGCGTAAAGAATACGGGTATCTTCCGGGTTGCTGATGGTCAGCATAGACTGCATTTGCTGATAGGAATAAGGAAGACTCAATTCCTCGATCACCATTTTGTGAACTTCCCATGTTTTGAAAACTTCCTGATAGTCCAGTGTCAGCACCGTTCCCAATTGCAGGTCTGCAATATTAACGCCAGAACTGTCCTTGTTCACAATATAGAGCTTTGATGTTGCGCTGTAGGTCGTCACACTGTTTCCAGCAACCATCCCCATAAGCATTCCGCAAAAAACAGCACACACCAGCACGATCCAGAATCTTTCCAGAATGCGAAAAAACATTCCCACCAGATCGACGGTCTTAGACTCCATCCTGTTATTTTTATGTTCTTTACTCTCGCCAGATATCTGACCGGTTGCCTTAAGCGTTTGCAGGACAGTCGCCGTAACCGTGCTGATTATTTCTTGGTTCAGATTCTGTGCATCGGTTGTCTGGTTTTGCTGATTTTCGTTAATCATCTGTTTTCTCTCCAATTTAGTAACAGACTGGTGTTCTGTTCTCTTGTTTATTTCACTTTTAGAACGCATCGCCATCCGCATCATAATTCTTCCCATTGACAACAACTTCGTTATTGTCGTATATGCAGACTATTTTGCTTGCGGTTTATTTGAACTGGCGTTCTAAATCACATATTTCTCGGTCATTAGCGGGATTGACTAATTCAAATCCCAACCAAACCGGAATGTCCCGACCATAGAAGGAGAGGATCACTTGACCGCTCCTGCCGCGCTTGTCTACGCGCTTGACCTTGCCTTCCATATCCTTCAGCGGTCCGGATATAATCCGGATACGGTCACCCTCTTTATACGCCTGAGAAAACCCCAGCATCCCATCATACCGGAAAAGCCATTTTACGAACCGTTCATCTTCACTCCGCAATTGCCAGATGCCTTTTTCTACAGATAAAATGCGAATGACATTTTGCGTTGGGAACTCAATAGACGGTTCCATTGATGAAGGAGCCTCAAAGAAAACATAGCTGGGAAGAAGAATTGTCTCTTCCTGCGTTTTAATCTTTTTGCAAGTCTTATACTTCAGCTGTCGCATGGTCGTAGTGCGTACATTAGAGCAGGTAGCCTGAATCTGATCTGCAACGCTTTGCTCCTTGCCGGTTATGCAAAACAGACAGCCGTAAGAGATTTTCTGCGACTGTTCGTCATTGCAAAACAACTGGTGATCCGTTGCCATAACTTCGTGCATAGCTCCGCCCTCCGATTTTTCAGCTCGCAACATTGTGTGTTCGACGCTCTCGGCAGTGTGCTCCTTCATATGATTCACCGTCTTCCGTACCGCTGAACCCAGTCGTGCATTTCCAACGATGATTTGTTTCTCCTGCGCCGTTTCTCACTTTGAAATAGTAAAAAGCGGCGGTAAGTATATACCGCCGCCTCATCGTTCTGTATGTAGCACGGGGCTATACTTCCCGGCTGTGCTGTGGCTTGCCCATTCTGCCTCGCTACACAGTACATAATTCATATTATGT
>Ga0129316_1000342_pt1 | contig 28279 bp, 22 predicted proteins | sample Cm1ome_2_FD_94429 | JGI IMG/M metagenome (GOLD analysis project Ga0129316, IMG submission 94429) | Eastern black-and-white colobus group fecal microbial communities from Wisconsin, USA - Cm1022B metagenome | ecosystem: Host-associated > Mammals > Digestive system > Large intestine > Fecal...
CAGGCGGACGCACTGACGGCGGCTTTTAAGGAATATACGAAGAAAGACCTGACGAAAAGCACCAGACCGTCGCTGATTTCCCAGCTTCATAAGTTTAAGGAGCTGGCACAGACCCTTGGCAAAGATCGTGTCAAAAACAAGGAGCATGGAGGGCCGGAGCGATGAAGATAGACACCGATGCCTTGAAGAAGCATGTCATTCTTCATCTGCCCTACCTTTTGTTCTTACTGGTATTTGCTAAATTGGGTGAGGCAATCCGTCTTTCTCCCGGTGCGGATGCGGCTGAAAAATTTCTTGGCCTTTCAGAAGGCTTCACGCTGGCTTTTCAGAGTATGTGGCCGGGTGCATTTTGGGACTGGCTTTTTGGCCTTTTTGGTGCTATCATAATGAAAACAGCGGTGTATCTCAAAGGTAAGGATGCCAAGAAATACCGCAAGAATGTAGAATACGGATCGGCCCGGTGGGGAAACAAAAGTGACATTGCTCCATTTATGGATCCCAAGCCGGAAAACAACATCATCCTGACCCAAAGCGAGGGACTGATGCTAAACGGCAGGCCGAAGAATCCGGCTCATGCACGAAACAAAAATGTACTGGTTGTCGGTGGCTCCGGCTCCGGTAAAACGAGGTTTTTTATTAAACCCAACCTGATGCAGATGCACTCGTCCTATGTTGTGACCGATCCCAAGGGAACGGTTTTAGTCGAGTGCGGAAAGCTGCTGGCGAGGGGCGTACCGAAGCTGGGTAAGGACGGAAAACCAATCCGCAACAAAAAGGGAAAGATCGTCTATGAGCCCTATAAGATCAAGGTGTTCAATACGATCAATTTCCAGAAAAGTATGCACTTCAATCCTTTTGCGTACATTCATTCGGAAAAGGATATTTTGAAGATCGTTACCACTTTAATCGCTAACACCAAAGGCGAAGGAAAAGCCGGGGACGATTTCTGGGTCAAAGCGGAAACACTTTTGTATACAGCACTGATCGGCTACATCTATTATGAAGCACCTACCAACGAACAGAACTTCGCTACGCTGGTGGAGATGTTAAATGCTATGGAAGTCCGGGAGGATGACGAATCTTTCAAGAATGCTGTTGACCTTCTGTTTGATGCCTTGGAGCAGAAAGACCCGGATCACTTCGCTTTGCGCCAGTATAAAAAATATAAGCTGGCCGCCGGCAAGACCGCTAAGAGTATACTTATTAGCTGCGCTTCCCGACTGGCTCCCTTTGATATAAAGGAAGTCCGGGAGATCACCATGTACGACGAGTTAGATCTGGATATGCTGGGAGATGAACGTACCGCCCTGTTCCTCATTATGAGCGACACGGACGGTACTTTTTCGTTTCTGATCAGCCTCATTTATTCCATCTTGTTCAACCGCCTGTGTGAACGGGCGGATGATGTGTATGGCGGCAGGCTTCCCATCCATGTGCGCTGCCTGATCGACGAAGCGGCCAATATCGGCCAGATCCCCAATCTGGAGCGTCTGATGGCAACCATCCGTTCCAGAGAGATCTCCGCGTGTCTGGTGTTGCAGGCACAGAGCCAGTTAAAGGCGCTGTATAAGGATAACATGGACACAATTATAGGGAATTGCGACGCTTCTCTTTTCCTGGGAGGCAAGGAGGAAACCACCTTAAAAAGTTGGAACGCCCTGTTGGGGAAAGAGACTATCGACCTGTATAACACCAGTATCACCAAGGGCAATCAGGAATCCCACGGTCAGAACTTCCAGAAGTTAGGCAAGGATCTGATGTCGGTGGACGAGCTGGCGGTCATGGATGGCAGCAAATGTCTCTTGCAGATCCGTGGTGTGCGTCCGTTTCTTTCTAAAAAGTACGATATTACCAAGCACCCCAACTACCGGCTACTTTCGGATGCGGATCCGAAAAACGCCTTTGATATTGAAAAGTTCCTGTCCACCCGGATGCCGATGCGTCCCGGAGAGCTGTACCGCAATTATATGGTCTCAGCCGGGGAACTGGAAAACACAATCGAATAATGGGAAACCTGCCTGTCAAAGTTTTATAACTCTGACGGGCTTTTTTGATGCCCGAAAGGAGGCTTTTATTGCGGAATAAGGATCCCCCTGACAACTGAATATCTTGCAGGTTTTGACCTGCCACCTGTGCCGCCGTGCTGTTTGGACGAAAGTCCACTTTCAAACAGTGCGGCGGCTTTTTTTCGTTTACAGGGCTAAAAAGCCCACATCATCACAACAAATTTTCTGATTATAAGGAGGAATTACATGGCTTTTTTTACAAGCGCGATTGAAACTTTGAAGATTCTCGTCATTGCCCTGGGCGCCGGTCTGGGCGGCTGGGGTGTCATCAACCTGCTGGAAGGTTACGGAAACGACAACCGTGCGACACGTTCCTAACTGAAAAGGTTAGGCACAAAGTCGAAGGGCATATAGCCCGAAACTTTGGAGAACTGATATTCCGATGGGTGAAATGAGGGGGTAACGCCCCGAAGCGCCCGCCTGATACTCCGAATGGCAGGAAGTCTATGCAGCAGGCTTTTTGTCATAGAGCTCGGTAAAGTCGGCAGAGAGCAGCCGTAAGTTTGGTTTTTAGACCGGACACGAAAGCTGTCCAGCGGTGGATGGTGCTGCCTATATGCCGGGGTTCAGATACCCATGGTCAGAATGTAGGAAACTACTGACGAATTTCCGAATGTACGGGTCTAAACGTTGATACTGTCGAAAGGCAGTACACCTTAAATGGTGGTATCTGTGGATGAGTAAGACTGGTTGTTATGAAAGTCCATACACCGTTACAGGCGGTGCGGTCAGCGATGGCCGGATACAGGCTCAGAGGAAAGACCTAAAGGTATCCAATGACAGGAATATCGGAACGTGGAAAGCTGGGAACATGGAGGCAGTTGCAAGCCTGTGAAGTGTTGGATGGGAATACCTTCGTGAGAGGGCAATAACCATTCTTTATCCCAGTGAGAGCAGTGGCGTGGTACCTGTGAAACCGTGAATAAGTAAGCGGTGGAGGGACGGCCACAAGTCGGGTCCGGCTGACGACCGGAGCCGATGGCGCGCCGAGTGCGGTGAAAGCCGCACGCTCGGTGCAGAGTGGGGGAAAATCCGGCGATCACATCAAAGGGTCACCTATCACTATCTGGCGCCAAGTCGCAGGGGATCAAGCAGCTCATGGCCGGAGGTGGTATCGCCCTGGTAGGTTCTGTACTGATCCCGCAGCTTGCGAACCTGTTCGGTTAAGGACTGACCTATGGGCAGTCTGTTTGAAAAGATAACAGACTGGATCAAAGAGGGCCTGATCGATGCGATCACCGGACAGTACACCAACATTTTCAGCTCTGTCAATGACCAGGTGGCAGATGTAGCCTCACAGGTCGGACAGACCCCGCAGGGGTGGAATGGCAGCGTGTTCTCCATGATCCAGACGCTTTCGGAGAGCGTTGTCATTCCCATTGCGGGCATGATCCTGACCTTTGTGCTGGTCTATGAGCTGATCCAAATGATATTGGAAAAGAACAACATGCACGAATTCGACACTTTTAACATCTTCAAGTGGATCTTTAAGACCTACGTTGCCACCTATCTTCTGACCAACTGTTTCACCATTGTCATGGCGGTGTTTGATGTCGCCCAGCATGTGGTGTCCAGCAGTTCCGGCATTATCAGTGGCAGCCTGGATGTGGATTCGGCACTGACCGATCTTGCCACTCAGCTTGAGGCAATGGGGATGTGGGAGCTGATCGGGTTGTGGCTGGAAACCAATATCATAAACCTGTGTATGCGGGTATTGTCCATAGCGATCTTTGTCATTGTGTATGGCAGGATGATCGAAATCTATTTGACCGTGAGCCTTGCGCCGATCCCGTTCTCCACCATGGCGAACCGGGAATGGGGACAGATGGGAACGGGGTATCTCCGTTCCCTCTTTGCCCTGGGTTTTCAGGGATTTCTGATCATGGTATGCGTCGCGATCTATGCGGTGCTGGTTCAGTCCATCCCGTCGTCCGGTGACATTCACGGTTCGATCTGGGGCACGGCAGGCTATACGGTTCTGCTGGCCTTCGCTCTCTTTAAGACCGGTTCGTTATCAAAAAGTATCTTTAACGCGAGATAGTGCGTGAACAACTATCAAGAAAAATTTAGAAGAAATAACAGGAGGACTTCATTTTATGAGTAAAAACATTGAAAACATGGCGCCTGAAATGCAGGCATCGGAAACTACCGGCGGTATGACACTGGATGTCCGTGTGCGTCCTATCGCTCCCATGGGAAATCTTCTGGCCTTTGCCAATGTGACCATTGGCGGCTGCTTTAAGGTAGACGGCTTCCGTATCTGCTCCGGGGAAAAGGGGCTGTATGTGAACATGCCTTCCACTCAGGACGGCAAGGGTGGCTGGAAGGATGTCTGCTGGCCAGTTACCGCAGAATTCCGCAGACAGCTTAATGATGCGCTCATTGAGGGATATGGCATTGCCATTGAAAACTTGCAGGCCACTTTGGATGCCACGAAGGGAGCGGCGGACAAGCCTTCCCTTACCGGTGCACTGAAAGAAAACGCCGGAAAGGTCAAGGAGCAGCCTGCAAAGGCACCTACTGCCAAGAAAGAGCAGGCTCTTTAATGACCGAGGCGAAAAAATACGGCGTGATACTGGCGGACCCACCCTGGCGCTACGATATGAAGCGTGGCAGCGGTGTTGCGGAAAACCATTATCCCACCATGAGCATTGAAGAAATATGTGCACTTCCGGTAGCCGACCTTGCGGCAAAGGATTGTGCGCTTTTCTTATGGGCGACCTTCCCGCAACTTAAAGACGCCTTCCGTGTTATGGAGGCGTGGGGCTTCCAGGATAAGACGCTGGCGTTTCTCTGGCTAAAACAGAACCGAAAAGCAGATTCCTGGTTTTACGGGATGGGCTTCTGGACCCGCTCCAATGCGGAGGTGTGTCTGCTGGCAACGAAAGGACACCCGAAACGGGCCTGTGCCGGGATCCACCAATTCGTCATTTCCCATATCGAGCAGCACAGCAAAAAGCCGGATGAAGTACGGGATAAGATCGTAAAGCTCATGGGCGACCAGCCGAGGCTGGAGCTGTTTGCAAGACAGCAGGCTCCCGGCTGGGATGTGTGGGGCAACGAAGTGGTGTGCAGTATCACAATGCCGGATGGAAAGGAGAAAATCAATGACCGAGCGTGAAGCGAAAATACTTCTGATGGAGCGGCTGGACGACTGCCTGAAAGTCCATGCGGATCTGGTGGATCCCCAGAGTATCGGCAGCATTTATGACTTACAGGAACTTGCGGAGATTCACTATTACCTGAAAGTACAGCATGAATTTACCGCCGCCGAGGTGGAGGCTCTGCTTGTCTTTCAGGATCCTCTGGATGTTGCCCGGTGGTGCTTGGAAGATAACCCCCATGAATACAGCTTTCCGATCTGTGAGCTGCTGAAAGAGATCGATGCTGATACGAGATTTGCAAAGTATTCCGGCACACTTTCCGGGCAGGACAAGCATGCCGCCCTGATGAAGAAATTTGGTCAGAGCTACTTTGCGTACCGGGAAAACCTGATGTCGAGGGATAAGGAATCGCTGATCGAAAAGGCGGCGGAGATTGCGGCCATGCAGGAAGCATATTCCTATCTGACCGAACATTTTGAGTTTGAGGACGAACATCTGGATGATCTGCTGGCACTGGATGATCCCCTGAAATATTTTGCAGACCGCTGGCCTGTGCCGGTTTCCGAAGTGTTTGAGATAGACGAGGATATTCGCAGAGATATTGACGGGATCCGGGAAAGCCAGGAATACCTGTGCCGAAAGCAGCAGCCCTCCTCCGTCATGGAACGTCTGCAAAAAGCAATGCAGGAAGTTCGGGAGCGTCCAGTGGCAGAAAACCACAGCAGGGATCCCGGTGCACGATGACAGGTAAACATACAGCGATTGGAGGTGTAAAGAATGCCTTATGTACCTGTACCAAAAGACTTAACCAAAGTCAAGACCAAGCTGGCCTTCAACCTGACGAAGCGCCAGCTCATCTGTTTCAGTCTGGGCGGACTGGCAGGATTGCCGGTGTATTTCCTGTCACGGAGCACCATCGGCAATTCTGCGGCGGTGCTGGTGATGATTGGGGTGATGATGCCCTTTTTCTTCTTCGCTATGTATGAGCGTGACGGACAGCCGGCAGAAAAGATCCTGAAAAACAGGCTCCGGCACGCACTCTGGCCGAAAGAACGCCCCTATAAAACAGCGAACCTATACAGAACCATGTCACAGAAGGAGGTTACAGCGATTGTCAAAAACGAAAAAGCAAAAGGCGCAGGAAAGAAACCTGCAAAGAAATGTCAAGCAGGCGAAAAAGACCCGTGCCGATGCAAAAAAGAGCAGTAACAGCTCTGCCACTTCCAAGCCGTCCAAAAAGGGCGGCTTTTTTGCCGGGCTGAAAGCGGACGCACCGCAGACCGCCCAGCAGAGTATTCCCTATAAGGAAATGTACCGGGATGGTATCTGCCGCCTGACAGATACCTATTACACCAAAACGGTGCAGTTCTTCGATATTAACTACCAGCTTGCACAGGCGGATGATAAGGCACAGATCTTTGAGGGCTATTGCGATTTCCTTAATTATTTTGATTCTTCCATCCATGTGCAGCTTACCTTTATCAACCAGCGTGCCAATATGCAGGACTTCGCCCAGAGCATTGATATTCCGGCAAGAGGTGACGATTACGATGGGATCCGCAGGGAATATGCGGATATGCTGAAAAATCAGCTTCAAAAGGGCAACAACGGCCTGACCAAGCGAAAGTATATCACGTTTGGTATCGAGGCGGACAATCTCCGCAACGCCAAGATGCGTCTGGAACGCATTGAGACCGACGTGCTGGCAAACTTCAAATCCCTGGGTGTGCAGGCAAAGCCCTTAAATGGCTGGGAGCGACTGGAGCTGCTTCACAGTCAGCTCCACCCGGACGGTCAGGAAAAGTTCCGTTTTGCATGGGAGGACCTGCCGAAAACAGGACTGTCTACCAAGGACTACATTGCCCCTTCCGGATTCTCTTTCTCCAAGGACGGCAAGACCTTCCGTGTGGGGGAACATTCCGGGGCGGTGTCCTTCTTACAGATCCTGGCGCCGGAGCTGACGGATCGGCTTTTGGCAGACCTTCTGGATCTGGACGATTCCGTGACCATCAATCTGCATATCCAGTCCATTGATCAGGCACAGGCCATCCGGAATATCAAACGCAAGATGTCTGATTTGCAGAAGATGACCATTGAGGAACAGAAAAAAGCAGTCCGCAGCGGATATGATATGGAAATCATTCCGACGGACCTTGCTACCTACGGTGAGGAAGCCAAAAATCTCTTGCAGGATTTGCAGAGCCGAAACGAGCGAATGTTCCTGGTGACGGTGCTGGTAGAGAATATTTCCGATAAACGCAGAAAGATGTTTACGGACATTTTTGCCGCTTCGGGTATCGCCCAGAAATATAACTGTGCACTGAAACGACTGGATTTCCAGCAGGAACAGGGACTTATGTCCTCCCTTGCTCTGGGAAAAAACCAGATCGAGATCGAGCGCGGACTGACCACCAGCAGCACAGCCATTTTCGTGCCGTTTACCACCTGTGAACTATTCCAGGAGGGGCAGGCCCTTTATTACGGTCTGAACGCCCTTTCCAATAACCTGATCATGGCGAACCGAAAGAACCTGAAAAATCCCAACGGCCTGTTCCTTGGAACGCCCGGCAGCGGTAAATCTTTCTCTGCCAAGCGTGAGATCATCAATGTGTTCCTTTTGACCGACGATGACATCATCATTGCGGATCCTGAAAATGAGTACGGTCCGCTGGTACAGCAGTTTGGCTCTCAGGGGCAGGTCATTGATATTTCTCCAACTTCTACCAACTATATCAACCCTATGGACATTAACCTGGACTATTCGGATGATGAAAACCCGGTCACGCTGAAAAGTGATTTTATCCTGTCGCTGTGTGACCTGATCATTGGCGGCAAGGAAGGGCTGACACCTGTGGAGCGTACCATCATTGACCGCTGCACAAGGCTGGTGTACCGGGATTATTTGCAGGATCCGAGACCTGAGAAGATGCCGATCCTGGGCGACCTTTACGATCTGCTCCGTAAGCAGGCAGAGCCGGAGGCACAGAATATCGCCACGGCACTTGAGATCTACGTCAACGGTTCCCTGAATGTGTTTAACCACCGTTCCAATATCAAGATGGATGACCACCGTGTACTCTGCTTCCAGCTAAAATCTCTTGGAAAAGCATTAAAAGAGATCGGGCTTCTCATTATGCAGGATGCGGTGTGGAACCGTGTGACCGCCAACCGTTCCAAGCATAAGACCACCTGGTTTTATATCGACGAGTTCCACCTGCTTTTGAAGGGTCAGACCGGCAGTTTCAGCGTGGAGATCTGGAAACGATTCCGAAAATGGGGAGGCATCCCGTCAGGGCTGACCCAGAACGTCAAGGACCTCCTTGCCAGCCGTGAGATCGAGAATATCTTTGAAAATTCGGACTTCATTTATATGCTCAACCAGGCGCAGGGAGACCGTCAGATCCTTGCGAAACAGCTTGGCATTTCGCCCCATCAGCTTTCCTATGTGACCCATTCCGGTCCCGGCGAAGGGCTTCTGTTCTTTGGCAATGTGATCATTCCGTTTGTAGACCACTTCCCGAAGGACACCCTGCTGTATAGCGTGCTTACCACAAGACCGGAGGAAGTTACGGAGAACAAAGCGTAATGACTATAAAATTCAGACAGATTGGAGGTGTTACCCATGTCTCGTGACAGAGACTTTCAAAGAAAACGAAACGATACCCGGATGCCCGTGCGGGAGGCACATGCCGATGATGTACGAGCGGCACAACCGGGCGCCCCGGATTTTGACCTACGCCGGGCAAGGGATGGTCCTGCGGCTTCCCCTTCCCGAAACCGCAGATATGCGGCGCAGGTGGGAAATGGTTTGACAACGGAAACCATGCAGGATGCGGCGGATTCTTTTGCCGACAGGCAGAATGACACAGAGCCGTTTTCCAATAATCCGACAGGTACAGGGTCGGAGCATTGGGATGATCGGAAGGCAGATTCGAGAACGGATGCAGCCGAGTATTTCAAAGACAGCCGGACAGATAACGCAAAGTCTGTGTCAGATGAACGGCCTGTATCAGAGGAACGCCGGAATCCAGGAGCAAAACACAAAACCTATCAGCACAGCAACGCCTATCACCAGAAGTTCCATGAGGAGGCCAAGGCCGAGGAACAGGCGACACAGGCAGAAAAATCGCCGGACAGTGAGCAACCGCGTACTTCCAAGCTGGAATTTACCGCTGACGAGCTGCCACCGGAAACCGCAGACCGCAAGCTGACCCATGCCAGAAAAAAGGCAGAACGCACGGCTGAAAAACTGGAACAGGCCGAAGGCAGGCTTCCGGCAAGAAAAAAGCTGCGGCTGGAAACATCTTCTGACCCGGATACCGGAAAGCGGAAAAAGCACCTGCATTTTGAACAGGAAGTCAAGTCACAGCAGGCTCATGTGAAAGGACCTTTGGCTACCCGTCCTGTAAAAGCCGGTGCTAATGCTGCTGTTGGCTACGCCCACCGAAAGCTGTATCAGGTGGAGGAAGAAAATGTGGGCGTCAAAGCCGCTCACCGGACGGAGCTTGCCGGGGAATCCGGGCTTCGGATGGCTTATCACCGTCACAAGATGGCACCCTACCGAAAGGTATCAAAGCTGCAAAAGAAGTCTGCCCGTGCCAATGCAAATCTTGCTTACCGCCAAACTTTGCAGGAGCACCCGGAGCTTAGGAAAAATCTTCTCTCCCGGATGTGGCAGAAACAGAAGCTCAAACGCCAGTATGCCAAAGCCGCAAGGGAGGCACAGAAAGCCGGAAAGCGGGCAAAAGATACCGCTGTCACCACGGAAAAGATCGCAGTCCGTGTGGTGCAGGCAGTCAAACGCCACCCGGTCATCTGTGCGGTGGTCATTCTGCTGTTATTGCTGTTTTTTATGATCACATCCGTGTTTTCGTCCTTTTCCAATATCAGCGTCAGCGGTCTGGGAAGTCTGACCGCTTCCACCTATCTTGCGGAGGATCAGGACATCAACCGGGCTGAACTTGTTTACACCGAATGGGAAACGGACTTACAGATGGAGATCGACCGGGTGGAAAGTACCCACTTAGGCTACGATGAGTACCGCTATAACATCGGTGCTATCGACCATGACCCTTACATTCTCATGGGATATCTTACATCGGTCTATCAGGATTTTTCATATAGCGAGATAGAAAGCGTGTTGCGGCAGTTATTCAGCCAGCAGTATTCTTTGACCTTTACAGAAGAAACCGAGATCCGCTACCGCACGGAATCGGTCACTGACCCGGAGACCGGCGAGGCAACGGAGGAAGAAGTTCCCTATGAGTGGCACATCTTAAATGTGACGCTTAAAAGTGTTCCGCTTGAAAATCTCATTGTTTCCCGGATGGATGCCGACCAGAAAGAGATCTGTGAGATCCTGCTTATGACCAAAGGCAACCGCCAGTATGTGCAGAACGTGTTCGGAACGAACTGGCTGCCCTATGTCACCAGCTACTACGGCTACCGGGTACACCCTATCAGCGGGGAGAAGAACTATCATACCGGCGTGGACATTGGCATGGCGCAAGGTACGGAAATTCTGGCCGGACATGACGGAACGGTCACACTGGCAGGTAATGCAGGCGGTTACGGCCTCTGTGTTGCCATTGAAGGCGAAGCATACGAAGGCCACACTCTGACCACCAAATACGGACACTGTTCTGAAATCCTGGTGTCTGTGGGTCAGGAAGTCAAAGCCGGGGATGTGATTGCCAAAGTCGGCAGCACCGGAAATTCCACCGGACCCCATTTACATCTGGAGATATTGGTGGATGGCCAATATCTGAATCCGCTGTACTTTGCCGATACGGGAGATACCAGTGAGCGTTCCCTGCCAACAGGCGGTGTTGGTGGAACCGGAAGCTACTTTGACTACGACATCCCGCCGGAAGCTCTGGCAGATGAACAGTTCCGGGCGATGATCACCGAGGCGGAGAAATATCTGGGATTTCCTTATGTCTGGGGCGGTTCCAGTCCTTCCACTTCCTTTGACTGCTCCGGCTTCGTTTCCTGGGGGGTCAATCATTCCGGCTGGAACTTCGGACGCCTGACAGCGGACGGACTGCTTGGGGTGTGTACGCCGGTGTCCCGTGAGAATGCCAGACCCGGAGATCTTATTTTCTTCCAGGGAACCTATAACACCAGCGGAGCCAGCCATGTAGGAATCTATGTCGGCAACAATATGATGATCCACTGCGGATCCCCAATCTCTTACGCAAACATCAACACAAGTTACTGGCAGCAACACTTTTATACATTTGGGCGTCTGCCCTAAAGAAACGGAGGTAATATATTGAATCCTAAAATTGAAAAACTGGAAAAAGAAATCGAAAAGACCAAAGCAAAGATCACGGAACAGCAGGAAAAACTCCGCAAGTTGGAGGAACAGAAAACGGAACTGGAGAACACCGACTATGTGGCTGTGGCGAGAAGCTATCATCTGACGCCCCAGCAGCTTGCGGACTTCCTGAAAGCACAGCAGGCGTCCAAAGCCGGTGCGGAGTTTCCGCAGAAACAGGAGGACGCCTATGAGAACTAAAACAATCTCATTTTTGGCGGTGCTCCTGCTTTTCATGAGTATCTTTGCCCTGCCTCTGACGGCTTATGCCGCCGGGGGCAGCGATACCACACCGCCCAAGCTGACGGCCACACTGACAGATGGCAAACTCAGTGTCTCTGCCACCGATGATATGTCCGGCGTGGAGGGTATTTTTGTGGACGGCAACCGGATCAACAGCCTTGCGGACGGTGCGGCTACCGTAATCCTGAAAGACTATGCCGGGACCGGAAAGCAGGTCAGCGTATATGCAGAGGATTACGCCGGAAACCGTTCTGATACGGTAAAATTCGATAATCCTTATTACGAAGCACCGAAAGCAACGGAAACACCGGCTGCAACAACCAAGCCTACCACTTCCAACAGTGGCAGTTCCCAGAATACTTCTACTGGAAATACAGGGAGCAATTCACAGAGCAGTAATTCCGGCAGTAACCAAAGCACTGCAACAGAGCCTACCACCTCTACAGAGGAAACCACTTCTTCTATCCCGGAGGGTGCCTTTACCCCGGAGGGTACGGGAAGTGTTCTGGACAGTGCGACGAGCAGTGAGGACGATAAGCAGTTTTACACCATCACCACCGAGGCAGGAAATGTGTTCTATCTTATTATCGACGGCAAGCGTGACAGCAATAACGTGTATTTCTTAAACGGTGTCACGGAATCGGATCTGCTGGCTCTGGCGGAAAAGGATGGCAACAGTGTCAGCTCTATTCCGGCAACGGAAACCTGTACCTGTACGGACAAATGCGAGGCAGGCGCTGTCAACACGAACTGTGCTCTTTGCAAAAATGACCTGACTTCCTGCAATGGTACGGCAAAGACAGTCGAGCCAGAGAACCCCATAGTGGAAGAACCAGCGAAAAATGACAGCAGCACTGGCACCATCATCTTCCTGGTGGTCGCTTTTGCGGCAGTGGCCGGCGTGGGCTACTATGTAAAGATCGTGCGCCCGAAGCAGCAGGCAGAGGATGACGACGATTTTGACGATGAAGGCTATGGAGAGGGCTTTGACCCGGATGCTGCTTACGGTGAGCCGAAATATCTCTCCGAAGATGATTTTGACGATAAGGACAGCGACTAAAGCTGTCCTTTTTCTGACAGAAAGTGAGGATAAATTTCATGGAGAAAAACAGCAATTTTAGCTGCAACCTGAAAAGGCTGCTGGCGCTCCTTCTGTGTGCGGTATGCGTCATTGGCTTAGTTCCAACCCAGGCGTTTGCGGCGTCCGTGGGCCAAAAAGCAAGCTCCTGGCTGGGAGATCAGTATGTAGGCTCTGACGGGCAGCATTATTACAGCCCCGCACCCACCAACTTCCTTGTTTACAATTCGGACGGTACCATGGAACACCGCACCAGTAATGGCGGCAGCGCCTACAAGCATTACATGCTGACGGATTCCGATGGCGTGACCCATTCCGTCTACTGTGTGGAAAGCGGGATCCCTTATAACACTTCCGATAATACCTATACGTCGGAAAGCGGCACCAACAGTGCCTACCTGAACCTGCTCCCGGCCAGTGCCAGACGGGGCATTACCCTGACCACCATTTACGGTTGGAAACCGGGGGCTTCTCTGCCTGTTTCCGGCATTAACGAGGATGACTATAAAATGGCGACCCAGATCATCCTCTGGGAGTATCAGCAGCAGCTCAGAAGCGACCCTTACAGCAGACACGGAAACGGTCATGCGGATGCGGACCAGTATTACAGCGTGATCGCCGGACGTCCTGCGGAAAAAGCCTATGACTGGATCCTTTCCCAGGTGGCAAGCCATTCCACCGTTCCTTCTTTTACAGCTACAAGCAAAGCAAACGCACCGGAGCTGGAGCTGAAATGGGATGCGGAGAGGAAGGTCTACTTTCTGACGGTGACAGACACCAACAGCCTGAACATTGACTTGGAAATGCTCTCCGGCAGCGGTGTGTCTGTTACGAGAAACGGGAACAGCTATACCTTTACCAGCAAGAACATGATCACCGATCCTGTTACTTTTACCTTTCGGAAGGATATTCCGGTTGCCAACGATATGCTGATCTGGGGCAGACCGGGCTATCAGACCATGATGACCGGCGCCAGTGATCCTGTCTCCTTCTATGTGAAGATCAAGACGGAAACCTACGGTACCGCCAAGATCGTCAAGACCAGTGAGGACGGTATCGTGTCCGGGATCTCTTTTAATATCTCCGGCACAGATATTCTGGGAAAGACCGTCAATGAAACTGTGACTACCGGGGAGAACGGACAGATCAGGGAAAAGCTGCTGCCCGGAACATATCTGGTAACAGAACTGGCTTTGGACCGCTATGTAACACCTTCTGCACAGTATGTGACCATTGAGAGCGGCCAGACAGCCACGGTACATTTCAGCAATATCCTGAAAAAGTTCCGTGTCCATGTGGTCAAGACCGATGCAGATACAGGCAGTTCTCAGGGCGACGCTACCCTTGCAGGAGCTATCTACGGCATTTACAACGGCGGCGAGCTGGTAGAAACTTACACCACCGATGCGGATGGCAGCTTTCTGACCCGCTATTATGTCTGCGGCGATAACTGGACCATCCGTGAGATCGACCCCAGCACAGGGTATCTTTTGAATGATACGGTCTATTCTGTTGGTGCAGAGCCTTCCCTGTATGAAGTGGAGCTGAACACAACAGAAAATCCGGTAACGGAAACCGTTATTTACGGCAACATTCAGCTTGTCAAGCATACGGACGAATTGGACACGGATGTGTCCGAAGATGAAAACACCGCAGAACCCAACGAGGGCATTGTGGAACAGCCGGAGGCCGGTGCGGTCTTTGAACTCTATCTGAAATCTGCTGGCAGTTATGAAAACGCAAAGGAAACCGAGCGCGACTTGCTGACCACCGATGGAAATGGGTTTACTTCCAGTAAAATGCTCCCTTACGGTCACTACACGGTACATCAGATCAGCGGCGAGGAAGGCAAGGCATTTGTGCCGGATTTTACCGTATTCATTTCCGCTGACGGACAGACTTACAGCTATATCCTGAACAACCGCACCATCACCGCAAGGGTCAAGGTGGAAAAATGCGACGCAGAAACCGGGAATATTATCCCTATGACCGGCACAGGCTTCCAGATCAGGGAGCTTTCCACCGGGGAATTTGTCACCCAGACCATTTACTATCCGAACCCGGAAACACTGGACACCTTCTATGTTTCCGATGAAGGCTGGCTGATGCTACCGGAAGTGTTGGCGGCTGGAAATTATGAACTGTATGAGGTGGCAGCACCGTTCGGTTATGTGCTGTCAAAAGAGGCAATTCCTTTTACCATTGACGGCAGCGAGTCGGTTGTGACCGTCACACAGTACAACATGCCTCAAAAGGGTCAGATCACAATTACCAAATCCGGCGAGGTATTTGCCTCTGTGCAGGAAAATGACGGACTGTACCAGCCGGTGTATGAAGTGACCGGACTTCCCGGAGCGGTCTATGATGTGATCGCGGACGAGGATATTTACACCGGGGATGGCACTCTGCGGGTGGCAAAAGACACTGTGGCAGAGACCCTGACCACCGGCGAGGATGGAACTGCCGAAAGCGGACTTCTCTACCTTGGCCGTTACCGTCTGGAGGAACGACAGGCACCTGTTGGCTGTGTGCTGAACACCGAGCCTGAATATGTGGAACTGACCTATGCAGGAGAAACTGTGGATGTTACCCGTGCTTCTGTGGGTCTTTACGATGAACGCCAGAAAGTTGCTGTGGAGCTTATGAAGGCACTGGAAACGGACACTCTGTTTAGCCTTGGCATGAATGAGGAATATAAGGATATTTCCTTTGGCCTGTATGCTTCTGCGGACATCACAGCAGCAGACGGCAGCGTGATTCCGGCTGGCGGACTTCTGGAAGTAGTTTCTGTGTCTGCCACTGACGCAGGCACTTACAGTGCGGCATTTGCTTCCGACCTGCCTTTTGGCAGCTACTATGTGAAGGAACGCACCACAAACAGCGCCTACATTCTTTCCGATACGGAATACAGCTTTGATTTTGCATACGCAGGACAGGAGATTTCTCTTGTTTCCATTGCGGTAAACAGCGGCGAAGCGATTTCCAACGAGCTTCTGCGTGGTCGTGTGGATGGCGTCAAAGTTGGCGAGAACCCGGATGGCGGCGAGGACGTGAAGCTGGTCGGTGCAGTCATGGGGCTGTTCAAACCTGATACGGAGGAATTTACCACAGAAAATGCACTTTTAACCGTTACTACCGCCGAGGACGGCAGCTTTGCTTTTGAGAATATCCCTTACGGTCACTGGATCGTGAAAGAGATCTCCGCTCCTGACCTTTATACCGTCAGCCCGGAACTGCACCATATCTATATCGGTGTGGACGGACAGACCATTGAAATCACAGTGGAAAACACTCTGATCCGTGGAAGCGTACAGCTTAGAAAGACCGAAGTGATTGGGGAACCGTCCTCTGTGGAAACTGAGGATGAAGAAGGAAACAGCTTCCTGCGTTTCCTTTCCGGTGCGGTATTTGCACTGTATGAGGACACCAACGGCAACAAGAAACTGGATGCGGAGGATAAAAAGCTCTGCAACCTGACAGAAACCGATGCAGGCTTCCATACGGCGGAGGGGCTTCTTGCCAAGGGGTACTTCGTTAAGGAAGTAAAAGCGCCGGAGGGCTACCAGCTTGACGAAAACGCCTACAATTTTGCCATTACCGAGGATGGACAGGTCGCGGTCATTGAAAATGGCGAAGCCGGATATGGGTTCAATAATGAGGCTTACCGTGGCAACCTGAAGATCACCAAGGGTTCCAGTGACGGACGTAGAGAAGGATTTGCTATCGAGGTCAAGAGTGCGGACGGAACTTACTGTGAGACCTTTACCACACCGAAATCCGGTGTGATCGAGGTCAAGGGGCTCCGCGTGGGAATTTACACGGTAACGGAAGTTGCCAACCGTGCAAGTCAGGACTACATCATTCCTGACGCGGCCACGGTGGAGATCAAGGCGGATCAGACCGCAACGGTCCAGTTCTATAACGAAAAGAAGGGTACGCCTTCCAAGCCTGTAAATCCGACCACACCTACTACGCCGGGCAAGGATGTACCCCAGACCGGGGATGACAACCTGATCTTCCTGTATGGCGGCCTTCTGGCTCTGGCGGTGATTGGAGGCACAGTCTTTGCAGTTTGCTATTTCAAAAAGGGAAAGTACAGCAAAAAAGATAAAAAGTACAATGCTGTCGGCATTGCGGTGATCTCAATGTGCAGTGTGCTGACTCTTGCCAGCGGACTTCTGATAGCCCGTGACCTGCACCAATACTCTGAAAGCACCGCTTCTTATGAGGACCTGGCAGCTTTCGTGGAGCTTCCTGAACAGACCGAAGCACCGGAGGAAACAGGATCCGGTGGCGGTACCGCACGAGCAGACGAAATCCTGACAGAAGAAACCGTTGTTTTGCCGACGGTAGATTTTGATGCTCTGAAAGAAACCAACGAGGACATCATTGGCTGGGTCACGATCCCCGATACGGTGGTCAATTATCCGGTGACGCAGACTGACAATAACAGCTACTACCTGAACCATCTGTACGACGGCACTTATAATAAGACCGGCTGTTTGTTTGCGGATTATGAAAATCAGGCGGATTTTTCAGATCGTAATACTATCATCTATGGTCACAATATGCGTGACGGTTCCATGTTCGCTACTCTGAATGAGTATGACAAGCAGGAATTTTTCAACGCACACAAGGAACTGTATCTTGTCACCCCGGAGGGCGGCTATGTGGTGGAGCTGTTCGCGGCTTTTTCTGCCAAGCCTTCTGAATCCGGGGCAGATACTTCTCCCTGGCGTTTGAGTTGGAAAGATGACGGAGCCTATACCACATGGCTGAACGTCATGCAGGACCGCAGTGTGGTAGAAAGTGATGTAACAGTCACTTCCAGTGATAAGGTACTGACTCTCTCCACTTGCAGACCGGGTGGAACCGAACGATTTATCGTCATGGGTAAGTTCGTAGAAGTGACACAATAACAGAATATTTCAAGAAACCGGGTGCGGAGGGCATTTGCCTTCCGCACCTACCATTTATAAGGAGGATTTTGATTACATGGTAAACACCATGATTCCCATTCCCGGCTATGTCCATTTATACCGCTCTCTTTTGCGTTTTTATGATATGCCGGAAAATGAAGTGAAAGAAATGCTGTATCTTCTGAACACAGCAAATCTGGACTGCTATGAATATTACCACCCGGAACGCACGGTAGTCCAGAGCGGGCCTGTTGCTTTTAATATGTGGCTGGAAAATATGGACTGCCGCCCTTACCGCACGGAGGTACAGCTTTACAAGGCTCTGCTGTCGCTAAAGCGCAGTATTGACCGGGAGCTGATCATTACCAGTCAGCGAGAGGCATTGCAGACGCTTTGCTGTATCATCTCCAATCTGGAATACCGCTTTTATAAGGCATACGGGATGGAAATCGAGGACAAACGGACGGTATTTGCAGAGTGCACCTACCGTCTGGTTCCCAGGGAGGATGAACCTTCCGTGTGCCTGATGCACGACTGGATTTATCTGCCGAGTGCGTAAACTGTACCAAGAATCGGTTCAGGAATCGTGCCAATCAACTCAAATCGTCTCATGGTTTGATTCCGATTTGAAAAGATACGCGAATAAATGCAACGAATAATGTATAAAATCTGTTTCAAATATGCTATAAAGGATGTATCGCCTCTGCATTTCGGGACTATAATAAGAGTATCGTCTCAAATTGGTCCAGAATCAACTCAAAATCGGCTCATTTGGAATTGACACGATTGAGACGATTCGTTATAATATATGCAGATACGTTGAATCAAAGGAGATGAAAACATGCATTATCAGGAAACTGAAACAGTCGAACTCAAAGCAACCGTTGTGGATGATATTAAGAAAGAGATTATTGCTTTTGCTAACTGCGATGGTGGGAAACTCTATATTGGTGTCCAGGATGACGGTACGGTCATTGGTCTTGACGATCCAGACAGTGTTGCATTGCAGATCAGCAATATGGTTCGCGATTCGATCAAACCGGATGTGACCATGTTCCTGCATTATGAAACCATCATAGAAGAAAATGGCAAGAATATCGTTGCCGTAGATATTCAGCGTGGAACGGACCGCCCTTATTATATTGCCAAGAAAGGTATGCGACCTGAGGGAGTGTATGTCAGACAGGGATATTCTGCGGTTCCAGCAACAGATGCCGCAATCCGGCGCATGATCAAAGAAACGGATGGTGACCGCTTTGAGGCAATGCGTAGCCTGAATCAGGATCTAACATTTGAAAAAGTGACGAAGGAGTTTGAAATTCGGAAAGTTGATTTTGGTTCGCAGCAGATGCGAACCTTAAAGTTGATCGACAACGACGGTCTTTACACCAATCTGGCACTGCTTTTGTCCGACCAATGTACCCATACCATCAAAGTTGCCGTTTTTCAGGGAACAGATCAGACGATTTTCAAGGATCGTCGTGAGTTTACAGGTTCATTGATGCAACAGATGAATGAGGTATATGACTTCATTGATTTTCGTAATCAAACTCGTGCCACCATTGAAAAACTGCTTCGTATCGATGTCAAAGACTACCCGGAAATAGCTGTTAGAGAAGCATTACTGAATCTTTTGGTACACCGTGAATACTCATTTAGTGCCAGTGCACTAATCAGTATCTACACGGATAGGATAGAGTTTGTTTCTATCGGTGGTCTTGTGCCAGGAATTGATTTGGAAGATGTTATGGCCGGAATTTCGGTATGCAGGAATCAAGATCTTGCAAATGTATTTTATCGTTTGCGGTTGATTGAAGCATACGGAACCGGTATGGGAAAGATCATGAAAGCATATGAAGGTATGCCTGAAAAACCGTCGATTGAGACTACGAAAAACACTTTTAAGATCATATTGCCGAATATCAATGCGAAACATGAAACAACCGATATTTCAATCTCCAAAGTAGTGCTGAAGTCAGACGAGGAAGAAGAAAAGTTATTAAGTGCTGCTGAGCAAAAAATATTGGATTATGCAAAAGAGCATGGATATATCACAAAAAAAGATGCTATTGACTTGTTGGAGGTAAGCAGATCAACTGCTGCAAGGTTGGTAAAAAAACTTGTTGAAGCAAATTTGCTACAACAGGAAGGTAAAGCGAGAAGCACCATATATAAGATTGTAAGATAAATGAAAAAGTATAGCGAAGGAACGAGGACTTAACAGCCCTCGTTTTTTCTATGCCAATTTTCAAAGAAAGGATGTGGTTTTATCACACAAAAAGAAGTCAATACCGTTTTTGACGAGCAGGTTCAGCTCTGTGCGGATACCTTGCAGCGAAAAACAAAGGAATACACCGGCGATAATAAAGATCGGCTTTCGGCGTTCAAGACCGCTGCGGCCTTGCAGGACTGTACGCCCCAACAAGCTCTTGCCGGGATGATGGCAAAGCACATCGTATCGCTTTATGATATGTGTTTTGCCGAAGGGGTGTCCTTCTCACTGGACACCTGGAACGAAAAGATCACAGACAGTCTCAACTATCTGTTCTTACTCAAAGCTATTGTAAAGGAGGAACTGAGCCATTAACAAAATCGAAGTAAAAGTATTAAACTGCCAGGCGGTTGCGGAGGCTGAGAAAAATATGGTCTTTGCCGCAAGACTTACCCAGCGGGGCCAGACCATTTCGGGTATGGACGATCTGCTGGCGCTCTATGAACAGTCCTTCACGGACAAGACTGCGGCGGCCATTGCCAGCCTTCCGCACCCAACGGTCCAGAAATTTGCGGTGATCACTGTGGCCGTCGTTGGTGCAAGCAGGCGTTTTCTGGCACAGATCACAAGACACCAGAATGAAGTGAAATTTATGAGTGCTTCGCTGCAATACAGTAATTACAGCGGTCAGGCAGATTTTGCGGTACCTTATGAGATACTGACCGCACCTGAACCTGTCCGCAGGTTGTATCTGGAAAGCTGTCAGTCAGATATGGACTGCTACGAACAGCTTTGCCGTGCTGGAATTGACCACGATGCGGCGGGATATGCCACACCTCAGGGGCTTCGTAATGTGCTGATCATCAGTGCTACCCCTTACCAGTGGAAACACATGATTGGTCAGCGGGTATGCCGCCGCAATACAGACGAAACAAGAATCGTGCTCCTGAAGATCTGGCAGGAGCTTTTTTCATTAAATCCGGTCCTCTTTGCGCCTTCGCTGACCGGTCCCTTCTGCCAGATGGATAGATGTCTGGAGGGGAAAATGACCTGCGGACGAAAGCTGTCTGTGGATATAACCCCGGAGGATATTCTGAAAGCAGACTATCCGGCACTTGTGGAGGTGGACCATGAAAATTAAGTTGATCGACTTTGGTGTACCCGAAAATCACCGCCCATACCGTATGCACGGTAATGATGCCGGTGCAGATGTGTATATGCCCTATGACTGCACCCTGAAACCGGGCGAGATTGAAAAGGTTCCTCTTGGGTTTGGTATTGAACTGCCGGATGGGTTTGCGGGATATATTTTCCCTCGAACCAGCATGGCGGTCAAAGGGCTGGTGTGCGAACTGCCGCCTGTGGATTCCGGCTACCGTGGGGAGATTCACGCTATTATCAGCAATGTCAGCAACAAAATGCAGGAGCTCACCAAAGGCTCCCGTGTAGGACAGCTTGTGATCACCCCGGTTGTGATCGCAGAGTTTGTGACCGATTTGGGTGCGGAGCGTGGTACAGGAGGATTTGGCAGCACCGGAAAATAAGAATACTGTTTGAGATGCGCACACTGTTTTGGTGTGCGTTTTTTCATATCCAAACAACAAATGAATACGGAGGTATAAATTTGAGCTATAAATTAGTAATTGCGGAAAAGCCCTCTGTCGCCATGTCTTTGGCGGCGGTATTGGGTGCAAATGAGAAAAAGGATGGTTATTTGGAGGGCAACGGCTATCTGGTGAGCTGGTGCGTAGGCCACCTTCTGGAATTGGCCCAGCCGGAGGCATACGGCGAGCAGTATGCCAAATGGCGTTATGGGGATCTGCCTATCCTGCCCGGTGTATGGAAATATGAAGTGCCGAAGGATAAGAAAAAACAGCTTGACCTTCTGTGTCGGCTGATGAAAGACAGCCGTGTGGGTTCTGTGGTATGCGCCACCGATGCCGGACGGGAGGGCGAGCTGATCTTCCGGCTGGTCTATGAATACGCTGGCTGTAACAAGCCTATGGAACGACTGTGGATTTCCAGTATGGAGGATGCGGCTATCCGTGACGGTTTTGAACACCTTCGTCCCGGCAGCGATTACGATGCCCTTTATGACGCAGCGGTATGTCGTGCGGGTGCGGACTGGCTGATCGGCATGAACGCTACCCGCCTGTTTTCGGTGCTGTATGGCGTCACTCTGAATGTGGGACGTGTTATGTCACCCACATTGGCACTATTGGTACAGCGTGAAGCGGATATTCAGGCGTTTGTGACCAAACCGTTTTATGTACCGGAGATCACCTGCGGTGGTTTTACTGCCTCCGGCGAAAAGCTGGCAGAAAAAGCGGATGCCGAAGAAATTCGTATTGCCTGTGATGGACAGTCCGCTACGGTGCTTTCCGTAGAAAAGCATATCAAGACCGTGCAGCCGCCTAAACTTTATGACCTGACCACCTTGCAGCGGGAATGTAACCGTATCTATGGCTACACCGCCCAGCAGACCTTGGACTATGTGCAGAGCCTATATGAAAAGAAACTGGCAACTTATCCACGAACGGACAGCCAGTATTTAACGGAGGATATGCAGGCCACCGCCGCTTCCCTGATCTGCTGGCTTCGTGACAACCTGTCTTTTGGAAAAGGATGCACCGGGGAGTCGGATCTTGCCCGCGTGACCAACAACAGCAAAGTCACCGACCACCATGCCATTATCCCTACGGTAGAGATAGCCAGAGCAGATCTGTCCGCACTGCCTTCCGGGGAAAGAAATGTGCTGACCCTGATTGCGGCAAGGCTGCTTTCCGCAACCGCGCAGGCGCACAAATTTGAAGCGGTGACAGCGGTTCTGGACTGTAACGGTCACAGCTTTACCGCCAAGGGCAAAACGGTATTGCAAGCCGGATGGAAAGAGGTTGAACACCTGTACCGTATGGGATTAAAGGAAAAGCAGAACGAGGACGAAGAAAAAGATGCTGCTACGCTGCCTGTTCTGGAAAAGGGACAGATTTTTGAAACAGTTGCTGCCAGTGTCCGTGAGGGCAAGACCTCCCCTCCGAAGCATTTCACCGAGGACAGCCTTCTGGCGGCTATGGAAACAGCCGGTGCGGAGGATATGCCGGAGGATGCAGAGCGTAAAGGCTTAGGTACTCCGGCCACACGTGCGGCTACGCTGGAAAAACTGGTATCTACCGGATTTGTAGAGCGAAAGAAAAAGCTGTTGCTTCCTACGGAAAAAGGTGTCAATCTGATTGCCGTACTGCCCGAAAAGATCAAGTCGCCGATTCTGACCGCAGAATGGGAATCTATGCTGAAACAGGTGGAACGTGGTGAGCTTTCCGCAGATGCATTTATGGACGGGATCACAAAAATGTGCCGGGAACTGGTAAAAGAACACTCTGCCCCGGAGGAACGCTTTATAGGACTGTTCCCAAACGCAAAAGGAAATCGTGAAGCAGTAGGTACCTGTCCCCGCTGTGGTGCACCGGTCTATGAGGGCAAAAAGGGCTTCTTCTGTGATAACAGGGATTGTTCCTTTGTACTTTGGAAAGATAACAAATTCTTCACTTCCAAGAAGAAAACCATAACCAAATCTGTTGCGGCTGCTCTTTTGAAAGAGGGCCGCGTTTCTATGTCCGGGCTTTACAGTGAAAAGACCGGCAAAACCTATGATGCGGTAGTGGTACTGGATGATACGGGCGGCAAATATGTGAATTTCAAGCTGGAGTTTCCGGCAGCGAAAGGCAGGAGAAAATGAGCGGCCCGGTGTCACGGGAACTGACACGCTCTGAACGGGCGGCGATCCGGCGGCTGGTAAACCAATGTGCCAACTATGACAGTGCAGAAAAGATCTGCCTTCCACTGGACTGTCCCTGTTATATGCTGAATAAATGGTGGACAGGTTCTCTGTGCAGGTACTTTGAAAAAGCATTGCTGCCAACAGATCCGGCACTAGAAACAGCCATTACCGGCGAGGACACTTCCCAGCGGCAAAAGACCTGTCCGGTGTGTGGAAAGTCCTACCTTCCCACCACCAGTCAGGCATACTGTTCGGATGCCTGCCGCGTGCAGGCAAGGCGAAAATCTGAGCGGGAAAGGAAACGCCGGGAGCGTCAGAAAAAGGCATGATGTGTACGCAATTTAGCCTCAAAAGTGCTTGTGTTGCAAGGGTTTTTCGTCTTGGTTTTCAGGGTACTTTTATAAGAATACTCTTTACAGCCGAAACGGGGCTAAGTTGCGGACAAATAAATAATTTCAATCACATTTACAGGAGGCGATTTATGAGTATTACTATAATTACAACGGATGACCTTCGCCGTATGGATGACCAGGAGGGTCTGATTTTGATGGGCTGCGGCGGAGACTTGCAGGAATGGTTGGACGGGATCAATGAAATGTTGACCGAGGCCGGAATCTTGCAAAACGAATCCCGATTTGAAAATATCAGCTGCTTTCAGTACGGAGAACTGACCTGTCTGCTTTATCCCTTTGAGGATGTAGACCTGAACATCGGAAAACTCGCCATGTGGCGATTACAGACCCATGCGGATCTTGGAGGTACATGGCTGTCAGATTTTGTGCCGAACCGTTTGGGCGGTTTCCTTGGGGAACCTGCGACAGAGCTGGAAAAGCCGGACTGTGCCCTAATCGGTCAGGACGGAAATATATTCAACTTGGTCGGTATCGCTGCCCGTACTCTGCGGGATCATGGGCTGAAAGATCAGGCAAAGGAAATGACAGACCGGGTATTTACTTCCGGCAGCTATGGCGAAGCACTGTGTATCATTGGCGAGTATGTCAATATCACGGATTCCAGAGCGGAGCGAAAAACTTCGGTTCGTCAGCAGCTCCGCGATACCAAGCCGGCAGAGCCGGGTAAACACCAAAAACCTGCAAAACAGCAGGAACGATAGGAGGGAAATTTCATGGAACAGAATAAAGTATATGGTGTGTGGGCGGTACGAAGTGCCGTCTCTATCTTTGGCCGGACGGAAAGCTGGTGCAAAGAGGATGGAAAACCCTTGGAATTTGAAAACAGACAGGATGCCGAGGCTTACGCAAAGGAGGCCAACAGCCACACTACGGTCAATGTCCGCTACTATGTAAAAGAAAAGACACCGGAACCCGGTGCGATCCGAAAACCGGCAGCTCAGCCGGACTTGGGAGCTATCTTCCATTCGGAAGTAACACCGAGAAATGAAGCGACGGAAAAGCAGAATGAGATCCCCGGCAGACAGATTGCTCAGGAAGCGGATCCTCTTGTGAAGCTCCGTAGCGCGGTACACAGCAATTATGCCGGTATGGTTGCCATGCTGGGTGCTGATAATCGGGTATATCTTGGCAAAGAGGAACGCTGCCATTATGAAGATATGCAGCCGGTCTATTACGACAATCAGGACGGTTCCCTCTGCTTTGTCTGTGACCAGCCGGATATGTATTATTTTCTCTATGGCGAGGGCTGGGCGCATACGCAGACAGAAATGCTGGAGCGTGGTCTGACCCTGCGCCAATATGAAGATTTTGCCAGACTGCGTGCAGGGGTGCTTAGCCAATTCACTGCGACCAGAGAAATCCTGTTTGCAGGCCAACCTTTTCAGACGCCTGAAAATTATCTGCGTAACGCAGAACTCTATGAGGAAGGCCAGACGGGAAATTATAATATGCTGGATGGTCGGCTCAATAACGAACCGCCGGAACGCCCTGATCTGACAGACGGGCAGACCTATGAAGAAATCAAAGAACTTGCCCCGGAGACCTTGCCAGAAGAAAAACCTTCCTTGCTGGATCGTCTGAAAGCAGACCGTCCGGAGCATGAAGCAAGGCAACTTGTACCGTCTGTGCCAGAGAGGGAACGATGATGGCGGCGGTAAAATTTGAGGGTGTGGATGTTCTGGATGCTTTGGGGCAGATCATGGAGCTTCACACCCAGCATTATAAAGATGATTTTGAACTGGACAAAGAGCTGATCCCCAAACTTGTGGCTTCTGCCTCTCAGGAGGATAAGCACCTTTTGTGGATGTCCCGGCCTTATGGTACCTACACTCTGCGAGAGCGGGACACTTATTTGGAAGGAACCTACGAGCATAATACATGGAAATTCTATCACGAGCAGACCAAAGATCCAATCCTCGCTTATGCGCTATCACTGGACGGCGTGCAGGACGGCAAAGTGCTCGGCACGATCCATCCGCTGGACTATGCAAACCATGTGGAGCATATCAAGCAGCTTTCCTGTCCTATCGCAAGAGTGACTGTTACATTTGAAGATGGTTTTGTAGCAACACTTCCATACGAAAGCCGTCGCAGACAGATGAATGAGCTGATGCCAAAGCATGGTAGTCCCAAATCCATGTACTATGAACCGGAAAGCGAACGGGAGCTTGCGGTGATTCTGAAACGGGAACGCTTCAAACGGGAGTATCATGCGGTGCCGGGAGATTTCAAAGAATATATCCGCAGACTGGAAAAGGACAGCGTGCGAGGTCAAATTAAAGGAACGAAGGTTACTGTAAAGGCTTATCAACACACAAGACCGGGAAAGGATGGACCGGAACTATGAAGAAAGAAAATCGAGATGTACAGCTTCACTTTATGGCGACGGAGCAAGAATTGGGCTGGATCAAAGCCCGTATGACAGAGTTGGGGATCACCAACCTGTCTGCCTACCTTCGGAAGATGGCTGTGGATGGTTATATTATCCATCTGGACATGAGCGAGATTCAGGAAATGATCCGGCTCCTTCGGATCTGTTCCAACAACCTGAACCAGTACACCCGGCGTGCCAATGAAACCGGAACGGTCTATGCTGCGGATATAAAAGATTTGCAGGAGCGGCTGGATGAACTGTGGAATGGCATGGATAAGGTGCTGCGAGGACTTGCAAACATTTCATGAACGGCTGAAAAAAGTATTGCCTTATATATCTTGGCACGATAGAATTTTTGTAAGAAGAAATACGATTTTTTTGAAAGGAGGCTCCGGCCTATGCGCCTGATACTCAAACTTTTGGCATTGCCCTTTGTAATGCTCACTGGAATTTTATATTTGTTCTGCAAGTTCTTTGTACTTGCCTCCGGCGCTGTGCTGGGGATCCTGTCAGGGATCGTTTTCCTGGCGGCACTGGCATTGTTCTTTGCTGCCGGATTTTGGCCGGGAATGTCCTGGCTGATCATAGCTTTTCTGATCAGTCCCTACGGTATTCCAATGCTGGCAATTTGGCTGGTGGGAATGATCGGCGGCGTCAATGAAGCACTTAGAGATTTCATGTTCAGTTAAATCAAAACCAAATTACATTGTTTTGGCGGGGTGCGTTGGTTGCCCCGCCATTTTTCTGCTTTCAGTTAAAGATAAGGGGGTGATATTATAGCGACCACACGACTGATGCCGCTGCATATCGGAAAGGGTCGGGATGCTTCCACGGCCATTGCGGACATCATCGACTATGTAAAAAATCCGCATAAAACGGATCGTGGAAAATTCATTTATGGCTACGAGTGTGACAGCCGGATCGCGGATGCTGAGTTTCTTTTGTCCAAGCGGCAATACGCCAATCTGACCGGCAGGCGTCAGGGTGCGGATGATGTGATTGCCTATCATCTCCGGCAGGCGTTCAAGCCAGGAGAGGTCACGCCGGAAGAAGCAAATCAGATCGGACGGGAGCTGGCAATGAAGCTGACCAAAGGAAACAATGCCTTTGTTGTCTGTACCCACATTGATAAACACCATGTCCATAATCATGTGATCATCAATTCCACAACACTGGACTGTCAAAGAAAATTCCGAAACTTCTGGGGTTCCACCTGGGCGATCCGGCGCATGAATGATAAGCTCTGTCTGGAGCATGGCCTTTCCATTGTAGAAAATCCCAAGCCCAGCCGGGATCACTATGGCACATGGCTGGGTGATCAAAAACAGCCTTCCCATCAGGAGCAGCTACGCTGGGCCATTGATGCTGTGCTGGCAGAAAAGCCGAAGGACTTTGAAGAATTTCTGAAATCGTTACAGGCTGCGGGTATTGAAGTCAACCGGGAACGAAAGCACCTGCGGTTCCGTCTGTCTCCCGAACACCGATATGCCCGGTGCGATACGCTGAAAGGTGACTATACCGAGCAAGCTATAAAGGAACGGATTGCAGGAACAAGGACGGTCACGCCTCGCCGTACTTCTTATCAGAAACCCACACAAAAGATTGGTATGCTGGTGGATATTGAAGCGGCACTCCGTGCCGGGAAGGGTGCCGGCTATGAACGCTGGGCGAAGGTGTTCAATATCAAACAGCTTTCTCAGGCGGTGCTCTATCTGAAAGAGCATGGGGATATGAGCTATGCGGAATTGAAAGAAAAGTCCGATGGTGTTACCG
>Ga0129316_1000347_pt1 | contig 28081 bp, 39 predicted proteins | sample Cm1ome_2_FD_94429 | JGI IMG/M metagenome (GOLD analysis project Ga0129316, IMG submission 94429) | Eastern black-and-white colobus group fecal microbial communities from Wisconsin, USA - Cm1022B metagenome | ecosystem: Host-associated > Mammals > Digestive system > Large intestine > Fecal...
ATCGATTTATTGCAATGTCCGGGAAATCCCCGAACATGCGATTAAATAACACTGATTTCAAAGAACTTTTATTCTACGGCGTTCGCGCCGTGGCGTAACTTTTATAAAATTAACGAACTATTGTTACATTAATAGTCATGATTGTAAATCTCAGCCGATAATCTAAATAAGCAGTTTGAAGGGATGCTATTATCTACTACCCACAACTAATTCTACTGTGAAGTTAATGACAATTAAGAGAACAGAAAGAGACTGAATTTTCATTTTTATTATCAGATATCGGCGTATGAATGCTATCCTATGCCACGATAATGCTTTGTACTGTTTGAACCTCAGCGGTTTCCCTGAGGATTGGCGCATATTGCGTTCTTATTGTTTGTTGTCTTTCTGATGTCTTGTGCGTTTGTTTTTTTGTACCCAGCATTTTTTTACACGCTAAATATTTTTGCTATCTCTTGTTATGTTAGAGAAATATTTCTTATCTTTGCAATTGGGATGGTCAATTTGATAGAACTTGTCCCAAATATGAGTCAAATATCATTTGTTTGGATATCTTGTTAAGTTGACCAATGTAATTTTAAAAGTCGAATTATTATGGGAGATGTAATTTTTTATAGTGCAAAGAAGTATAGTGCTAAACTCAAGGTGACCATACAGGCTACCGGGAAATTGGGATTTACTGATGACACTGCCAAAGAGCTTGAGTTGTCCACACAGACTTACATAAAGCTTGGTGGCGATGAAAGCGATCCTGATGTTATGTACCTTGTAGTTTTGCAGGAAGCCAACGATGATGCTTTCAAGGTATGCAAAGCAGGAGATTATTATTATCTCCCAACAACAGTGCTTTTTTTGTCTCTTGGATATGATTTCCGAAATAAGACAATAATATTTGACTTGACTCGAGCAAAGGAATTTGACGTAGAGTTTGGTGGTAAAGTATATAAGTTAAATAAACGCGAGAGCGATAAAAAGAAAAAGAAATGATGTAGGATACAACTTAATAAAGAAGCCCTATCTTCTTGGCGGGCGATAGGGCATGTCGTCTCCTTTAGGAGCTGGTCTCAAGTTGGGAACTTGAGGGTTTTGTTTTGCAAAGTTAGGATATTTTATCTTTTTATGCAACAAAATCCTCATCCGGAATTTTAAATGTTAATTATTTCTTAAGATGAAGGAATATTATCAAGGGGTGCTTTTTCCTGATTTTGACCCCGAATCCCCGAAATTAGGAGTTTCAAATGATTCACGAGCCGAGATGCGGAAACTCCAAATGTTGAATCTCCATTTACACAGTGGCTTTCCTACTGAGGGAAAAGATGGAATGCCATTACTTTCTCCATACAACGACAAGTTGCCTGACACCTTAATTCCGTTTTCCGATAGGAAGAAAGGACTGTGGCATTGCGGGATTCATTGCTATCTATATGATTATAAGTTCGAAATTCTATGGAACAGACCTTCAATAATCATTCCATGTCTGCAACAGTACAGTTGTGTAATTGGGCCGGATTTTTCTGTTTTTGTCGATCAGCCCAAAATAATCAACAAATGGAATATTTATCGAAATAGATGGGTTACTTCATATATGCAGAGTCAATCTGTTCATACAGTCCCTTCCGCAAGTTGGGGTAATGTTGATTCTTTTGAGTATAGCTTTGATGGACTTCCGGAAAACAGTATAATCGCTATTGGTCATACGATAATAGGTAAGGACAATAGCTATAAGAAGTTATACCGTATGGGCGTAGAAGCCTTGATTGAAAGGAAACATCCTACAAAACTACTTGTTTATGGGACGCCATTAGATTTTGTTCCAGATGTGGAAGTTGTCTATTATGAGGGTAATATACAAAAATTGAGGAAATTATGAATAAGAAATTACTTGAAAACGATCAGCTCCCTATTGAGGATAAGGAGCTTTTTGAGAGAATGCGAATTGAGTTTCGCAGCGATAATGAACGAGTATTCTTTGAAAAGATGGAGTATAAAGAACTTTATGAATATCCGATATCATCGTTTGATGTTATCCTTTCAGAATTGGATAATGATGAGGGAATTTTTTTTGTCAAGTGTTATACGAGTGAATACTTGATAGGGAAAAAAGCCAAGGATTTAGTTAAAAAGCTCAAAGATGTACCGACATCGTTGTCTGATGCATTGAATGAGGATCTATTCATTTTATTAGGGAAGCATATAACTTTATGGGAATGGTTAAGGATGAGAGATTTTTCGAATTTAAACTACAATTATGAGTGGGAGGAATAAATATGGGTGGACAAAGAGAATATATAAAATCCGGAGGGTTCTCTGAGTATCTATATCATCAGGTAGGTGAGACTCTATCTTTCAATGGAGTATCTGGAAAGGTTATAGAAAAGCAAGGTGATGACAGATCTCATAATGGTTTGCCAAAATATTCCAATACGTCCGAAGTTTACTTCAAACTAGATGATGAAACGAAGATAATTGAGCAGGCAAGAATTTACAAGGACAGACAGGTTGCATATGACTTTGATTGGGGGCATACTCACAAAGAGTACAAAGAAGGGGTAGTCCACGTGCATGAATGGTATTTTAACAAAAACGGAGGTTGGGTTCGCAGCAACAAACCTCGTTTGTTGAACAATGATGAAATTAAGAGATATGGAGACTTGCTTAAGAAGGCGAATCCGAATGTGAAATTTAGGTAGCATTACAATTCTCCAGCCGTTGATGTTTTCAGGGGGATTTCGGTGTCAGTCCTTCTGGTCTTATTCGATGTGGAACCCTTCACATCTCCCTCTCGCAGGTCGAAGAATATCATGTATGTAGAGCCGTTATCGAACACGCAAGAACTGGCCATTTGTCTTGGCTTGCTCCGGGATATTTTGGAAAGGAAAAGGTCAGAAAGGCATTGATTGCTTTGAATGTCTTCCCGTCCGGTGAGAGGGGGGCGTACGAAAACGATAATTGCAAAAGTTCAAGCGCAAGCGAGCCGCCCTATTGAGCTCGGCGCAGCGCTTGTTTGTAATGCATCTTCCGGCATCTTTATTTCACAACCCGAAAAACACCTTTGAACACTAGCCATGTTCTACGGCGTTCTACTAATGGTATGCTCTAAAGGTGTACGAAACTTCTGTACACCTTCGGCCACCGCCCCATCTAGAAGCGTGTCTACGGCATCCTGACTTAAAAGGTGTTTTTCGACTTCGTGGCAGGCTTTTGTCGCTCGCAGCAAAAGACACCCTAAGGACGGGAACGAAAAATATCAAGGCATATTGCTGGCTCGCGGAGTTCCGCCAATTCACTTTGGCAGGGCGGATGGCGTAGAGCGCACTCTGTGAGGGATTGCTTGCCAAAGTGAGACTTTTTTAGCTTCACCTTGGCAGGGAGGTGCCATTCTACACACTTCTGGGGCACAGTCGCTGCCAAAGTGAATTTGTGGAAGCGTTCGGGATTTCGTCGCGCAGAGCGCTCCGACGTCCCTTCCCGCTCGCCGCGGGGCCCTTGCAAATTAGGTTCTGGAAATCAAAGAGTTGCGCGGCTGGAGGCCGCTATTTCGTTTCCGTCCACTACCTTACAGGAGCAAGCTCCTGACGGCATTGGCCGAAAACGAGATTAGCATCGCAAAAGCGATGCTAATCCTTTGACTTCCAGTAGTTTATTTGCGGAGAGGGAGGGACTCTATTTTGGCGATTTTTGTTTTCTAATTTATTCATTATCAGATACTTAAAATTTCAAAAAATCATATTTTGGCCTGTTTTTGACCCGATTTTGACCCGTTTGGCGGAGAGTAAAGTGCTCTCCGCCAACTATTTGGGCCATTATTCGAGGTCATAAATACCCTGATTTCGCCCCAATTCCCCCGCTATAATGGAGGTGAGTTCATTACAATCTTCATTGGTCTGGAACCTGTCGCCACTGGCCATCGTTATGACGGCATTATGGGTGTCGGGGTCTTTCTCTATAAATGCAATCTGCTCCAAGTTTACGAGCACTGTCTTGCCGACAAGATTGATTTTGAGCAGTCTCATTTGTTCAGAATTTCTATATTGTTTTCTCCGAAGACCAGTTTGAGCACCTGGTCCTTTTTGTCCTTTTTCAACTTGATCTGCAGGATGGCTTCTATTGGCTCATCCTCAGGCTTTCCAATTTTGACATATTTGTCCGGGTATGTCATTATGTCTATTTCAGACATTGAAAGATTCGTTGCAAGTTTTGACAGTTTTGCAAAGGATATCTTGACCTTCCCTGTCAGCATCTTACTGAATTGGGATGGGGTGGTATCCATATATTCCGCCATCGTAGCGCCAGTTAAGTTCTTATCTCTCATTATCTTAGCGATACTGGCGACTATATTGTCATAAAAAGAATTCTCCATATCCAAATTTAATTATTGATACTCAATTACTTAGCCTAAATTTTGACATTAAATTTCATAAAATGACAGAATAAATGTCAAAATATGAAATATATTTACTACTTTCGTGGCGTGAAAGTTTTGTTGCAACAAATGTAACTCAACATGCACAGGCCCAAATGGGGAATAATCACCAAAAAGCAAAAATATATGACACAAGTAGCATTCGTAAAAGGGTGGAAACAAGCCCGAAAAGAAGAAGCAACCAGGATTAAGGAGGAAATCAAAACAGCCCTGAACGTCAAATCGGATCCTACATTCTACCGACGTATGAAAGGCTGCCCGGAGCCGACAGTAACTGAGGCCGGAAAGATAGAGGATGTATTCCATCGATTCGGGATTTATAGCATTTGGGGCAATGAATGACAATCTGACCCGCAGAGAGGAACAGGTGGCCGAGCTCGTGGCTTGGGGAGCGGCATACAAAGAAGTTCCGGATCTGCTGAAAAAGAAATACGGCGGCCGTGAAATATCTCTGAATACGGTAAAAAGGACGATGGAGAACATCTTCTCCAAACTCTACATCAATAAGGTCAATGAACTTTCCGCATGGTGGTTCTGCCATCGCTGCGGGGTGGATGAGTCTCTGTCCCCATTCAAAGAGTTCAAGAAGACGCTGTATTCCATTCTTTTTCTTCTCATCATTACGCCGCAGATTGCCTCTGCAGATCTTGACCAAGCAGTCAGAACGTCGAGATCCAGGACATCGAGGACCGAGAGGGTCGAACGTTCAAGAAGGAGGGAGGAATGATTGAAATGACAGAAAAGCGGCTTCGGATGATAAATAGCGCCCTCTGTGCTTATATCGCCCGGCTGGAGTCCAACCGCCAGGCATTGGACGAGGATGACCCGAGCTTCCGACAGCTCACGATCCTCATCGATGAATACACCTCCCTGAAGGAGGACATTGAAATACTATTGTTAAGATATTAAATATGCCACGCATTAAACAAGATATATATGACAGGATAATAGACCGGCAGAACGACGACAAGGTTCTGCTGGATATTGTCGGTCAATACAGCGAGCTCAGGAAGGAAGGTGCCTCATACAGGACGGAGTGCCCGGTGTGTCACAGCCATTCGCTGATAATCACTCCAGGAAAGGGATTCAAGTGCTTTGCCTGCAATGAGGTCAAAGGCCGCAATGCTTATCATTACCTGATGGCTGCAGGACATAAGGACTCAATGGACGTGATCAAGGAGCTGGCGGCGCATCTGAACATATTCATCGAATATGAAGAAGAACCGACACGCATCAAGTCCAAGACGAAAGACAAGAACGACTACTGGAAGAGGATGCTCCAGGCGTCCGGATTGGCCAAATCGGACGTCACTGCCAAAGTACGGGCAGAGGACGGCACGACAAGGGAAGAACCGACGTTCTTCTCCGGAACGATGACCCCGAAGGGCGACATCACCGAGGGTGATGATTGCGTGATCGCATACTATGATCTGAACGGACGCCCCGTCACCTATATCTCCAAGTACGACAAGGAGGAACGTCCGAGGGAATACTACCGCGTCAGGTATCAGAACCCCGATATGCACAAGGACCAGAAAGAGGGGAAATCTATGAAGTACCGCACGCCTTATGGCGCGCCCGCTTTCATATATTACCCTCAGAAGATCCGCGAGCTATACCAGAAGCAGGTACCCATCAAGCGGCTGTTCATCCAGGAAGGCGAGAAGAAGGCCGAGAAGGCGACCAAGCACGGCATCCTCAGCGTGGCGGTGTCCGGAATACAGAATATAGCGTCAGGCGGCAAACTCCCTGAAGAGCTCATCAGCCTGGTCCAGGTCTGCAAGGTGGAAGAGGTCATCTTCCTGCTCGACAGCGACTGCAATGACCTCTCGTCCTCCCTTACCGTCAACAAGCCCATCGACACCAGACCTCGCGGTTTTTTCAATGCCGTGAAGAATTTCAAAGAGTATTTTGACACTCTGAAGAATAACGGAATCTATATCGAGATTCTTTATGGCCACGTGATGAAGAACGAGGCTCAGGATAAGGGCGTCGATGATTTGCTGTCCAATACGCTCAAGGGAAAAGAAGACGAACTCCTGCAGGACATTGAATCTGCCCGCAACAGTAAGCCGATGCAGGGCAAATGGGTGTATCTGCGTAAAATTACCACGCTGCCCGACAATAAGCTTCTGGAGGACTGGCATCTTCATAGTGCTCAGGAATTCGCCCAGGCGCATTATGCGGAGCTGAAGGATATGCCTGAATTTACGTTCGGCCGCCGCAAATACAGGTTCAATGACAATGGGGAATTCGAGTCGGCCCAGCCCGTGGAAGCTGATGAAAAATTCTGGATAGAATCCAAAAAGAAAGACGGCACCACGGAATGTTACTTCGATTATGACGGCTGCAAGAATTTCCTTGAGCATCGTGGATACTGGAGATGGGAAACATTGAACCACGAATATGAATTCGTGTATGTGGCCGACAACATCGTCGAGACCGTCAAGCCCCATCAGATAGCCGATTTCGTCAAAGCTTTCGCCAAGGACACCCTCCAGAAAGGTGTCCGTCAGATGCTCTATAAGGGCACGGCTCAATACTTCGGACAGGTCTCACTCTCGATGCTGGATTATTTTACAGGTAAGTTCGATGTCCCTCAGAGGGGTATTGAGCGCCTGTTCTTCCGTAATACCATCTGGGAAGTCAATGCCGGGGATATCAAGGAAAAATCATACACCCAGCTCAGTTATAACATTTGGGCATCCCAGAAGAAGGACTACGAGGTCAGCAAGCTTCCGGAACTCATCCGGATCCGCCATGAGGATGACCAGTGGAGCTACGAAATCACCGAAACGGGCAGGAAGTGCGATTTCCTCTTGTTCCTGGAGAACGCCTCGAACTTCACTTGGAGGAAATCTGAACCTACGCAGCAGGACAAACTTGAGAATGCACAGCATTTCATCAGCAAGTTGTCCGCTTTCGGCTATCTCGTCACATCGATGAAGGACAAGTCCATCTGCAAGGCGGTCATCGGAATGGACGGGAAGCAGTCAGAGGTCGGTGTCAGCAATGGCCGTTCCGGAAAATCGTTGCTTGGAGAAGCCTGCCGGGTGGTCGTGAATACGCTGTATAAGAATGGTAAGGAATTCCGCGGAGGACCTCTTCAGCCGTTCGTCTGGGATGGTCTGGACAACCGCACGAGGCTTGTATTCCTCGATGATACGCCGAAGGACTTCGATTTCGAGGGATTTTTCCCTCTCGTCTCCGGAGACTGGCCGGTCAACCCTAAGGGCCACAGCCCTTTCACTATCGCCTGGGCTGATTCCCCGAAAATCTACCAGGCCACGAATCACGCCAATTCCGGCGACGGAGACAGCTATGAGGACCGGCAGTGGCTCATAGCTTTCAGCGACTTCTATAATGCCAAGCATAAGCCTATACAGGACTTCGGCCGTCACTTCTTCTCCGACGAATGGGATGAACACGACTGGAATCTGTTTTGGAATCTGGTGGCCACGGCCATCCAGGTATATTTTCGTTTCGGATACATTCCTGCCCCTGGGGATCGACTTGAGAAGAGGAAGCTCACGCAGGAGGTCGGAGAGGAATTCATCCTCTGGGCTGACGAATACTTCAGCCCATCAACTGATCCGAGCAAGCCGTCGCGTCTGAATCAGGTGGACATCCCGAGAAAGGATATGTATGACAACTTCCTGGAGTATATCGGGCCGTCGAGAAGGACATACTATCAGCCGAGGACCTTCAAGACGAAACTCATCAAATACTGCGAGCTCAAGGGATATATCTTCAACCCTCAGATTTTTGACCCGGAGAAGAACGAATATATCAAGATCAAGGACGGCATCATCGACCGCTCAATCAAGCGCAACGGCTGTGAGTTCTTTACCATCGGCACGCGCGAATTCTACACCTGCCGTCAGACGCAATACAGCAGCACGGGGACGGTCATACCTCCGATTCCGGAGGTGGACATTACCGACCTCGATACGTTGAATCTACTTGACATTGAACAATGACGGGGCGGCAAAAATATCTCCTGTATACACCCGAGCAGATTTCTGGCTACCGGACACGATACGCCGCATTTATAAGCAAGTATCGCAAGGCTTATCGTGACTGGTTCCAGAGCCTTCCGGGCTGGGAATGGGTGCGTCTTCCGGTCATGGATGAACGCACTGCCGAAATGGTTATCGGAATTCTCTGTATCCTCTACATCGACGATGAAATAAATCTCACGGTTGACAAGACCGTGACAATGGTAATGCGGAACCCGCTCAATGCGGAGGAGTGTGAGCAGTGGGCCGCCAAAGTTTTCAAATCCCCAAAAACACATAAAAAATGAACAGTTATGTCATAAAACTTGACGGTCAGGATTACGGGAGTAATACTGACTATTATGAGGCGATATACGTCTATAATACGCTCGACGAGTCTTGTCCATTGGATCGTGACGGACACCCGAAGGCTCTTGTGGCGCGCATAAACGGGGCGGATTATCCTCTTCGCAAGGGCTTCGTCGAGAAAACCCCTGAGCATCTTCTTGTCCACCGGGAGAACGCTGTTGTCCTGATGGCGTCTGGAGAGCTGAAGAAGGCGCTGCATAAAGGGAGCAGATTCGACCTCGAAGAATTGCAGACGCTTGTCGATGGCTATATCGAGGTCGTGCCTCTCGATGGGAAAACAGTTATGGTGCTCAACGAGGAAGGCAAAATTAACGGCTTGCCGTACAACTGCAGGGCGTCCTATCTGCATCAGAAGTATAACAACACGGGAGATTTCGTCGTCGGCGATGTCGTCCTGTGCTATTCGGAGGAAATAAGATGATAACCAGGAATGAAAGAATCATCGTGGAAGCCGTCAGGCGCGCGTCTTCCATGTCCATTCGGTTCAATGGGGTAGAGATTTATGTCAGGAACGGGGAATTCAGCCACGACGTGGCCATCGCCCTGCAGTCGCATTTCAACCGCGCCCATAAGGCACAGGAATATAGTAAGCCCGAAATCCTGGCACGCAACGTCGGCCACATCGATAAATGTAAATAATAGTAAAAAATCTATTAAATAATTTTGCGGATAATGGAAATATTACTATCTTTGCAATACCAAACAACACGCAATATGAAGTCAGATGAATTTCACAGATTGGTAGAACGGAACGGCTGGACATACTTGAGGAAATCAGGCAGCCACGTAATCTACAAGAAAGGATCCAGAACTTACCCTGTTCCTTACCACGGATCCAAAGAGATGGGAACGGGAATTGTAAACAAGATTAGCAAGGAGATGGGGCTTAAATAAAGCCCCTTTCCTCCAAAAACACAGAAACACATGAAACAGATTTCAGCAATCATTGAAAGGGCATCAGACGGAACATACTCCGTCTATTGCAAGAACGAAATTTTCTCCGGAATGGGCGACACCATTGAAGAGGCCAAGGCTGATATGCTTCAGCAGATGGAAATCTATAAGGCTACGGCCAAAGAGGAAGGCTTCAAATATCCGGAGTTCTTGGATGGCGAATTTACCATCACTTACACTATTGACGCGTTGAGCCTTATGGAATTTTATCTCAGCAAAGGCTGGTTTTCGCTCGCGACTCTTGAAAAGGTCACGGGTATTTCGCAAAAGCAGCTTTGGGCTTATGCTCACGGAACAAAACCGAGGAAGGCCCAGGAGGATCGTATCCGCAATGGACTTCAGAATATATCGAGAGATCTTGACGCCATATTTGCGTGATTGTTTGGTAAACCTCACAAGGGCGTCAGGTGCGGCCACCGGAGAAATCCGGTGGCTTTTTTTGTAAAAAAATGCAGATTTTTTGAAAATAAATGCCTGAAAACTTGCATACTATAAAATTTTACAGTATCTTTGTAATGTAATCAAAAACGATATGCTAATGGATGATTTAACACAAAAGGAGAAAGAGCTTATCGAGATGATAAGACTTCTCAAGAAATCAAAACACAATCCCTCAAAGGAACTGAAGAGATACGTAAGGGAACTATTTGAGGAAATGATTGATTAAAAAGAGCCTCCCTTCGGGGAGGCGTTAAAAAACGCATCATATTATGGAAAAGACTGAGAAAAGACTGGAAGCTATCAGAAATTCGGAAATCAGGAAGAAACTCGACGACATTGACCTTAATCTGAATTGGGGAGAGTTTGCCCACAATTATTTTGACAGGTCGGCCTCGTGGTTCTATAACAAGTTTAACGGCATCGACGGAAACGGCGGCAAGGGAGGATTTACTGAAGAAGAACTCGCCCAGTTCAAGGGCGGCCTCTGCGACCTTGCCGACAGGATCAGGCGCGCAGCGGACAATCTGTAAAGTCCCCGCATATCTTTTTGATTACAAACGGCCGTAACGGGGACTACGGCCAGGCCACCGGAGAAATCCGGTGGTTTTTTTTATTCCGGAACCGAAAAAACTTGCACGAAATGAAAAAATTGTCTTATATTTGTGGTGCTACAAACATATAACTCATCTATTTCTTCTGTCCGGAAATGATAATCCATACAGAAATATAGACGATTGCCTCGCGATGGGTCACGCCCGGGAAACTTGGCGTAAAATATACGGCAGAGATGTTGTGTGTTTGTAGCAACCCTGTACGCGAGGCTTTTGTCATTTATAGTGTTATTATGCTACAAACACGCAACATCAACCGTCAGCAGGCCGAAGCGGCCGCTGCAGCAGTCAGAAATCTATTCCCGAACCTCAAGTGCGTCCACGCCAGGACGGACGGATGGGGCCGGTGCCGCATCTGGGCCTATTGCCGGCTCGACTCCGGGGTCAAGCAGAGTGCCGTCGCCAGAGGCAAGGGAGCGGCCACAGCGCTGATGAACTTCATTGCCCGCATCAATGCCCAGCCGGAGCTCAAGAAGGCGGCCACGGCCGTGAATTGACACTTCCATCGATAAATACGCCAGAGAACATATTTTCGAGAGGGATGGCCGCAATGCCGTCCCTTTTCTCTATTCCGGAATTAAAAAAGTTGCAAGAAATGATAAAAAAATTTGGTATAATGTAGGAAAATTCCTACATTTGTAGTGTGATAATCAAGGAGCTCTATGAAATACAACGAATTGGAACGGAAGCTGCTCAAATTCGGTTGTTACCCCACCGGGGAGCAGCAGCATGGACATCCTGTCTGGTTCAGTCCGAAGACCAACAAAAAATTCACGACCAGCAACCATAAAAGCCAGGAAGTCGCAACGGGGACATTGAAATCAATCTTGAGGGATGCGGGGCTGCAATAGCCCCACACCTTCATAAAATAGGGAGTTATTGAGTTATGAGGAAATGTAAAGTATTTATCGAGAAATCCGAATACGGATATTCCGCTTACATCGGAGATACTCCGCTTGAGTTCGGGTGCATCGGGGAAGGCAAGACCGTCGAGGAGACTATAGAGGACTTTCTCGGAACCTTCGAAGCAATGAAGCAGGATTACATCGCTGCCGGCAACAAGTTTGAGGATGTGGATATCGAGTTCTGCTACGATACGGCCAGCTTCCTCTCTGAATATGCAGGCGTCTTCTCCCTCTCTGGACTGGAGAAGATTACCGGGGTCAGCCAGGCACAGCTCGGCCACTTCCTGCACGGAAGACGCAAGCCAAGCCGCAAGACTATCGACAAGATCCAGAGCGGTGTTGACCGCTTTGCCAAAGAATTAACGGCCATAAAGTTCGCTTGATTATCACACAGGCACTGGCCACGGCCCTCGGAGCAATCCGGGGGCTTTTTTTATTCCGGAACCGAAAAAACTTGCACGAAATGAAAAAATTGTCTTATATTTGTGGCGGAAACTACATATAACAGCTCTATTTCTGGCCGGGAACGATAATCCATACAGAAATATAGACGATTGCCTCGCGATGGGTCACGCCCGGGAAACTTGGCGTATATATACGGCAGAAATGTTGTGTGTAGTTTCCAACCCTGTACGCGAGGCATTTGTCATTTATAACAGCGTAATAATATGGAAACTACACGCAACATCAACCGTCAGCAGGCCGAAGCGGCCGCTGCAGCAGTCAGAAATCTATTCCCGAACCTCAAATGCGTCCACGCCAGGACGGACGGATGGGGCAGGTGCCGCATCTGGGCCTATTGCCGTCTCGACTCCGGAGTCAAGCAGAGCGCCGTCGCCAGAGGCAAGGGAGCGGCCACAGCGCTGATGAACTTCATTGCCCGCATCAATGCCCAGCCGGAACTCAAGAAGGCGGCCACGGCCGTGAATTGACCCTTCCATCGATATAAGCGGAACGTCCGCACGGATCCAAAACCCGAGAGCCGAGAGGCTTCCGGGTTTTGTCATTATAATACCTATTTTTCGCCTTCACAGAGGCTCTCTGAAAAGTGTAAATTTCGAGGCTGATAAAAGCATCAACAGAGGTAAAAACGGCGAAAAATAGACCGATTTTCATTCATTTTCACTCTCAGTTCTGTTTATCAGAACTGGAAGAGTGCTGACTTTTCAGTTCTGAAGGCGGTCCCTTCCCCGTTTCCCCATCCCGTTTTTATCAAAAAGAAAAATTGAACTTCTGGACTTAACATAGTGAAAATCAGCGAGTAGCACCCATTTATATATTTTATTTTTATATAATATAGAGAGACTTATATAAAAAGTATATATTTACAGAACTTCAGAACTGACCTTTGCAACGCATTGAGTATCAACGGAATTAGTCAGCACTCTTTCAGCACTAATCAGCACTGAAGCACTTTCGTTCAGAACTGAAAGCCAGCACTGTAGAAGAGTGCTGAAAAATGCGCTGAAAATCAGCGAGTTACCCCCGTCAGTTCTGAAGTTCTGTAAAAAACCGATATTTGCACAAGTGTGTCTCGGAATCAGGCTTCGTGAAAGGCGGGGAAATCGGCCCCTGGCAGCATAAAATTTCGTATCTTTGTAAACGCGTCACAGTCCCATCCGGGGACGGAAAATCACGATAAATTTGCTGCCAATGGAATCAATGCACGACATACAGACGGCATCGGTGAAGGTGCTTCCTTGCCTGAGGGAATATATACTGAGCGTCAACGACGGCTCGGACATCATAACCCCCGGCCGGGAATCCAAGTTGTGGGGCATCGTGAAGATGCACCTCGACCTGGTGCCTGACGACTACAGGCCCGTGCCGGCAGCCGGTGATCCGGACTGCATCCGCATCGCCCTGTTCCGTTCCCACCGGCGCCAGTACAACAGGAACTCCCGCAAGGCGGATCCCGGCAAGCGCCGCCCGAATCCCGAGTTCGTAGTGGACACCCTCTGGCGGAACTACCTGAATCCCCAGGGCCAGGAGGCGGTGGCGTCTCATCTGATGCACACCTTCAAGCTTACATATCGGAGCTATATGACAGGAGCCCTCGGCAACAGCCCGGGGCTCACCATCCGTGATGCCATCTACTCCTTCTGCGAACTGTACAACATCTCGATGGACAACATCACATACGAGATGCTCCGCAAGGATTGGTTCCGTTTCCGGAAGAAGCACCGGGATACCCGTGCGATACCCGTGGAAAACAGTGATTTCTAATAAAATATAACTCCCGAGAGGTCCCAGAATTTCGGGGCCCGAACGGGGCAGGAGAACGAAAAAAATGGCAACGACTATCACCTCGCATTTTGCGCTCATCGACCCGGAACTCATCCGGGATTATATCCGGTTCCAGCCGCTGAACTTCCTTCCGGTCGGTTCAGTGGAATTCCAGGCATCCGGCCAGATTTCTTTCGAGCAGACGCCCGAGGAGAGCGAGTCGGGGCTGTCGTATCGACAGGAACTGTCGCTTTCCACGCTGGAGGGGGACCTGCTCGGCTACGACGGACGCAGGATGTACGTCGCGTTCTACATGTCTGACGGAAGTCTCCGCCTCATCGGTACGGCATCGTGCGCACCGCGCCTGAAGGTGACCCCGTTCACCGGCGCCCTGAAGCTCGAAACCTCTTTCGACTCATCCTCTCCGCTCGTCTTATAGCCGTTCTGTCCTACCTGAAGTGCCCTGCAGTGCATAAATTTGCTGAAAATTCAAATTATGACACAGCAGGAATTCAAAATACTCTTTCTTGCGACGGTGCCCCAGCACGCTGAGGCATCGCATCTCGTGCTCGTTACTGACGACGGGAAAAAGGCATACAGGGAATGCGTGGCCGTGCCTCCGGATACGGAGCTCTGCTACCCGTCCGAGTTCAGCGATGCCGACATACCTGACGGATCCATAGCATATCATCCGGTTTTCGGCAGCATATCATACCAATCACGGTGGCGCTTCTCGACAAAGCAGTTCATCGCTGACATCAAGGCGGCGGACGAGAACCCTGCCATCAGAGCCCATCTCATCCATATCGACAGCTGCGGCGGTGAAGCATTCGGACTGCACGAGGCTTTTCTGGCCGTCAAGGCCCTGAAGAAGCCCGTGTATGCGCTCGTTGAATCGGTGGCAGCCTCGGCAGGCTACTATATCGGTGCCGCTGCCGACAAGGTGTTCGCTTCATCAATCTTCTCGGAGGTCGGTTCCATCGGCATCGTCAGCACTGCATACGATGACAGGGAGATGCTGGAGAAGGCAGGCCTCAAGGAGATCACGCTTTACAGCAATTACTCGCCTCTGAAGAACAAGGTCCAGCGCGATGTCCTCGACGGGCATCCGGACGAGTTCGTGAAGAGGTTCCTCGACCCGATGGCGCTCCAGTTCATCGACGACGTGAAGTCCTCACGCCCGTCACTCACTGAGGAGGCGCAGCAGGGCGAGCTCTATTACAGCGCCGACGCACTTGCGGCCGGGCTCATCGACGGGCAGAATTCCCTCGACGAGGTCCTGGAACTGCTCAGGGCTGAGGCAGGACAGAAAGAAACAAGTCCATCCGTAGATATCAACAAATTAAATTTCTAACAATGCGTAAATTTTTAACAAATCTGCTTGCGGTGGTCGCAACGGCCGGCCTCAAAGACAAATTTGACCGCAAGGAGCTGACCAAGGAAGACCAGGCCGCTCTCATCGAGGCCTACAACAAGGCGCATGGTGCAGGGGCATTCGCTAATGACTTTGCGAATTATCAGACAGAGCAAAGCGCCCAGTCTGAGGCGTTCACGAAAACATTGGCCGAGCTTGCCGGCATCACTGGCGTAGAGGCAGGAACTGAGGTCACCCCGGACGGACTTGCCCAGATCCTTGCAAGTGTCAAGGAACTCAAGGGTGAGGTCGTCACCGCCAACGCTACCATCGAGAAACTCTCAAAGCAAGGGGCTGAGGTGACACCGGTCGCTACCGTGGCCGACGCCCCATCCGTTACCGGTATGCACACGAAAGAGTATGCTTTCGGCATCCAGAATCCTTTCTTTGCGGCAGCACGCCGTTACAATTCGATTCTCATCAATGGTCGCATAGAGGGCGAGCCTACAGAGTCCGACCGCAAGGTTCTTGAAACCGATGCGATATCTTATGCTGAGAAACTCTCTGACAGATACAGGGAACTCCGCGCTTCAGGCAAACTCAATCTCCTGAAGCAGGCCAAGGTGGACATCTCCCAGCTGTCGTCTGACACTGAAATCGGAACCCGCCAGTTCACTATCCGTCAGGATATGGTGATCGCGAGAATCGTGTCATTCCCTTCGCTTGCCGGGCTGTTCAATACCGTAAGCAACATCCAGTCAGGACAGGTCATCACCAACGTCCTCTTCTCCGAGGTATCACAGGCATACCAGGCAGGTGAGGTGTATAAGGGAGATGTGGACTTCCAGCCGGAGAAAGCGATCGTCCACAAGGTCATGTCCAAGATCCGTTTCGAGGATATGTCCAAACTTGAGGAGGCTTACCTGAACTACCTGAACAGGGAAGGCTCTGATCCAGTGAAGTGGACTCTCCTGGAATGGCTCATTCTCCGCATCGCAGAGAAGATCAATGCCGAGCGCATCGAGCGTTCAATCCTCGGTTGCTACGTGAAGCCTGTCAAGGGAGAGGCGTCACCGTCCCTTCTCGGCTCTACAGGTGTCATTTATCGTGTCCTCAGTCTCTACGACAGCAACAAGGCGCTTCCGTTCGACGATGAGGAACTTGCCGACTACGACGCAAGCAACATCGGTGACGTCCTCCAGTTCTTCGCCAAGAAGATTGCCGCACGCCGTCCGAAAGACTACAAGCAGTTCGTCATCTATGCCAATGCGACCCACCGCCCGATGTTCAAGGAGTGGTACCGCAACAAGTATGGCAAGGACACAGACTTCGCCGGCATTACTGACGTGGTGCCTAACTACGAGATGGCCATCAGATGGGTGCCTGCCATGGGTAACCTCAAACTCCTCTTCGCGACTGTCGAGGGCAACATCGAACTGCTGCAGAACGTTCCTGGCGAGGAGTACAAGACATTGTTCGAGCGTCATCTTGAGGAAGTGATCGCATACTCTTACTGGAAAGAGGGCTCATCTGTCGGATTTGCCGGCCGTCACTTCAACAGCAAGGCGGACCTCAAGGCAAACAAGGCACGCGAGCAGTACATCTTCTTCAACCTTCCGTCAATCACGGCCGCTGCTGACGCCACCACCGTGGACACTGAGGGAGCGGAACTTGACGACCTCGGATTCCTCATCAGGACTTCGGCCAACACCAAGGCGACGGTTCTCACAGACATCGTCAATGCCAAGGATGGCGTGGTTTACCGTATCGAGTGCGGAGACCTCACCAACGCGACCAAGATCGAGAAATCCGGCAAGTTCAGCGAAGTAGAGGCTTGGACCCCTGCGGCTGTCGGAGATTACATTTACGTGTATTACGATGCCGCGAAAGGCAAGTTCTTCGAAGCATCACGCGGTTAGTCATCGGGGGCTCCGGCCCCCTTTAATACCATACGATTATGATTAAAGTACCTAATATCAACGCCGTTTCGGATTTGGAATCCGCTGGCAAGAGGATATATAACAGAATCCACCTCATTCTGGAGGACGATGTGGACCTCACCAAGGAGCCGGAGATAACAGTTTCCGACGAAGCGCGCACGATGGCAGCTCTGACGCTCAAGCAAGGCGCATCCATCGCTCATTTTGACTTTGCCAAGTTCACGGCGGCTGCCACCTCACAGGGTAGCAATGGCGACGTGACTACGGAAGTGACAAACACTCTGTTGGGAACTCTGGCCGGGGATAGGCCGGAAATCGACAACTTCATCGAGAACTTCCACGGCAAGGGCTTCTACATCGTTACGGAGGACAGGATCAGCGGGAAGAAGTATATCTACGGACGGCCGCGCTGCCCATACTTCTTCACTGACCACGACAAGAGGAAGAATTCGGACAACGCCAGCTGTGACGTGACATTCAACAGCCCGTTCCCGTTCCAGCCGCTTGAATATCTTGGAAGCGTCGAGGATCCTGTCGCAGCATAGTCTCCCGTCGCTTGACATCGGGGCCGCCATTGACGGCCCTGTTTTATTATAAAACTGACAGATATGTACACTTTCCAGCAAAAGAGATCAATATCCAAGGCAATCGCCCAGCCGTCCAAAATAGAAACATACCGCCGCCTCCTTTCATCGAGAGGGCTGCCTGCTGCAGGAACAATAATGAAGGACCGTTCGGCCCTGGCCGTGTCTATGGTCTATGTTCTTCTTGACCATTTTTCGGCCGAGGAAATTCAGGCCGCCTGTGAGGCTTCCGCGGCTTCTGGAAGTCAACCGTCCGCAACGGTTGCCAAAGTGCCGCCACCGGCCCCGAAACAGGCCAAAATCTCGAAGTTTGAGCAGTATCCGGACATTCCGTGGCGCCAGCTCGATAACCCTATGGTCAGAATGGCGGACAGCATCTTCACCGACCGTATCAACTGCTGGTCTGAACTGAAGCGCCTTGAGGCCATCACGCAGGGCGAAATCACGGATTTCGATACTCTGGCCGACATTGTCAGGCTGGCCGCAAGGCTGGAGATGTGCTTCAATGAACTCCGGAGCTTCAACAATACCGGGAAATTCCTTGGCAAGCATCCGTTTATTTCCTCCAGGGATGAGCGCTCTCGTATTTTCGACATCCTCAGGCGGAACCCGGAGGAATACTTCCAGGAGAGGAAGAACGTGGAACTGAACATATCGCGGTACAGCTCGCAGGTGAACAGCCCCAAGCTGGCCGGGGAGAAGAAGGAGAAGGCCAAGACCAATCTGGAGAAATTCCAGGCGCTCCTGCAGGTCTTCAAAGATGTGTTCGATGAATTCGTAAAAGGAAAATGAAATGGAAATCAGGACGTATGACGAGGAATTCGTCGCAAGGGTGAAGGACTTGGCGGTAATCGGGCTCTATCCTGTCCAGATAGCGGAAAGGATGAACCTCATGGGCCGGGAACGGCTTGAATTCCTGATGGACATCTGCTCGAAGAAGCACCCTCTCCATAAGGAGTATCTCATATCCCGTTCTCACAGGGAGGACGATATGGAGGCTGCATTGACGGAGATGGCCGCGGCCGGGGACATAGACGCGCTGGAACTTGACGCGAAACTCACCTGGAGGCGCGGGGTGGACAATGTTAAGAAAGAATTGTTTGACGTATGATTGACAGATTGGCACTACTTGAGAGTTACAAGGCGGATGACATCCAGTTCTTCCTTCAGCACAGGAAGTCGGATGTCATTGTCGCAGATATGCAGACGTACATCCTCCAGCTGGACAGTATGTCGAGGCTCTTCCACTACCACAAGCACAACTATTCCAGGGCCGTCGAGAGTCTGAGGAAGGAGTGGCCGTCGCTTACCATCGCACAGGCGCGGGAAATCTACCGTGACGCTCTGGAGTATTTCTACCAGGACGACGGCATTTCAGCCCGTGCCTGGGATCTGAAGTATGCCGACGCCTATGACGACCTCGCGAGGGTGGCCATCAAGGCCGACAAGCTGGCCACGGCCAAGGCGGCGCTCGACAAGGCGCACGAACTGAGAACCAAGCAGAGGGAACAGGAGAACCACCAGTGGCAGCCGCCTGTCTATCTGGTCAACATCAATGTCAAGCCGGAGGATCTCGGCTACCAGTCGCAGAAGCTCATGGACATAGCCAAGCGTGCCGAGGATGCCCAGTACAAGGAACTGATCCTCGGGCTTGAAACTACTGAGGCGGAGAAGAAGAGGCTGCTTCTGGACGCCAACATATCACCAGACATCACTGACAATGGAAACACAGCAGACGAACAATAGCACCCCGGACTACATCGAGATGTATCAGAACAGGGTGCAGGCACTCGTAAACATCATTGACCCGAACAAGCTCTTTGCCGTCATCGGACGAGGCGGCGGTAAGACTTCACATATCTCTACACGTCGCATTCTGAGGGTTGCCCAGGAGATGCCGAGGGAAACATCCATCATTTCACACAAGTCATTCGTGGCGCTCTTTACCAACGTCATTCCGACCATTCTGGAATCCTTCCGGACAGAGGTCAAGATGCCGGACGGGACGGAGCGCCCGATGCTTATCGAGGGGTGGGATTATGTGGTCGGGGAGAAGGACCTTCCCAAGCACTTCCAGATGCCACGATATCCGCTCCTGAATCCGGAGAGGACCATCGTTTTTGCCAATGGTTCGGTTCTTCAGGCGGTGGCCGTGGACAGAGCCGATTCTATCGCCGGCCGAAGTATTGTCCACGCTTTTCTGGAGGAGATGAAATACAGCGATGGGGAGAAAGTCAGGACGCGAATCATTCCGGCCATCCGTACATCCCGCATCGGTTCAGGCTCTGACGCATTCAAGTCGCATCTGCACGGCGGCATTACAGGCGTGTCCGACATCGGGCGCGTCTCCATCGGCGAAAATAACTGGTTTATGGACTACGAGAAGGAGGTGGATCCTCAGCTTGTGGCCGATATCGTGACCCTGTCGCTGATGCTCAATGACTGCGAGGTGAAGTAAGTATAGATAAACATCTATAATAATAAATAGCTAAATAGGGTGTAACTCAATGAGTTGCGCCCTATTTTTGTTTTTAACACTTGTGGATGACTATGCTTGTTTCTCGTTATTTTACTGTATATTTGTACCATATTTGTAACGCAACAAAATAGTAGATAATGTGCAACAAAAGTACTCTTTCTACGTTATTATATAGAAAAGGCAATAAATATGGCAACATCGAAATTTCAAATAATACGCAAGTGTCAGGTGTGTGGCGAGGAATTTATGGCTAAGACTATAGAGTCCTGGTTCTGCTCGCCTAAATGTTCCAAAACTGCATGGAAGCGCAAGCATGACGAGGAGGAAAGGAACAAACTTCTTGACAAGGTAGTCAAGACCATTCCAAAGGAACAAGACTACATAAAGGTGACGGAAGCATACGCCTTGTTTGGCATCAGCCGTTTCACTCTTTACAGGCTTATACGCAAAGGACAGATTTCTCACATCAATCTCGGTACAAACCAAATACGAGTGAGCAAAGAGGAACTTATGAAACTCTATCCTCTCCGACCAAAGGCAACAGACAAGCCTAAGCAAGTGAAAAAACTATACAGCCTCGAGCCCAAGGACTGTTATACTATTGGAGAGATAAGCAAGAAGTATAAGGTCAATGACAGTACGGTGTATGCACATATACGCAAGTACTCCATCCCCACACGACAGATAGGCAACTATGTGTATGTACCCAAGAAAGAAATCGACAACCTATATAAAGGAGCAAAACAATGAAGAAAGCATTATCCCATACACGAGTGACGGTGAAACTCCGCAAATCGGAATATCACGATGAATGGTATCTGTACATAGAGGCTTATCCTGTGTTCCAATCGGGCAAGGACAAGCCACAACGATTGCGTGAGTATCTGAACCGCACGATAACTACTCCTGTGTTCGACAAATCACGCAATGCTCGAACAGGTGCCGATGGCAAGACCACTTATAAGCCCAAGCGAGATTTGAATGGCATAATCGTATGCAAGTCGCAACTTGACCAAGAAGCGTGTATCTATGCCGACAAGGTAAGGAGTATGCGCCAAAAGGAATACGATAACGCTTCACTCTATTCGGCAGAGGAAACCGAACAAGCAGAACAGCTTGAACGTTCACGCTGCAACTTCATTGAATACTTTGCCAATGTAGCCGACACTCGCCATGCCAATAGTTCAGACTCTATTATCGTTAACTGGAGGCGTGTAGGCGAGTTGTTGAAGATATTTGCCAAAGGCGATACTATCTTGTTTGCAGACATTGACATGAAATTAGTAGAATCGTTCCGTCGCTTTTTGATGACTGCACCACAAGGAGGTAATAAGTCGGGCACAATTTCGCAGAACACAGCTTCCACTTACTTTGCCATTTTCAAAGCTGGACTGAAACAGGCTTTCATTGACGGCTACCTCACTATTGATATATCGGCAAAGGTAAAAGGTATACAAGAACAGGAAAGCCGAAGGGAATACTTGACTGTGGAAGAACTGAATCGTTTGGCGCAAACACCATGCGACCCATTATTGAAACGTGCAGCTTTATTCTCCGCTCTTACAGGCATTCGCCATTGTGACATTCAAAAGTTGAAGTGGTCGGAAGTGGAAATGTTTAACGGCAATTACCGCTTGAATTTCACGCAACAGAAGACAAAGGGTGTAGAGTATATGCCAATTTCAGAGCAAGCATTTCAACTTTGTGGCGAAAGACAGGACGGAGATTTGCTTGTATTTGCAGGGTTGCCAGCTCCATCTTGGATAAATCGTCCTATCAAAAGATGGGTTGAAGCAGCAGGAATAAAGAAGCATATCTCCTTCCATTGCTTCAGGCACTCGTATGCTACGCTCCAGCTGGCGGGCGGTACAGACATCTATACCGTAAGCAAAATGCTTGGTCATACCAATGTACGCACAACACAAATCTATGCAAAGGTTGTTGATGCAAAGAAAGAGAATGCCACAAAGAGAATAACTTTGGACTTGCCTCCTACTGATACAAATCAAACAGCCGAATAGGGATAATTTACACCTTATTATATATAGCCATCCACACGCATTGTTGTGGGTGGCTTTTCTTTTTTTATGAGGTCGTTTCAACCGAACCCATAAAAAGTGATGGACTTCTTACAAGGGGTACGGTTGAAACGACACCCTTATAACAATTGGCTGATGTCACCACAAGGATGTTATTACAAGTCATACCCTTTATACTTTGTTTATACTATGGAGTGATTTGAAGTCACCCCATATATCCATAAAGACCAATAAGAACACATACGATTATATCTTATGATAGCCTTATGATGTACTAATGACATACCGCATAGTCGAAACAAAATGATAATGACGGTTATCATAACACATTCTGATAATCAATAACTTTTGTATATGATGATTATGTTTCGATGATGATTGTTTATGTGATGTCTGTCAGCATAAAATCAGCATTCAAAATCCATGTTATTTTGCACTCAAATCAAACAATAAAATCAATGAACGACATGACAGAAAAGAACATTACATTTGAGGATTTGCCCAAGGCAATGACATGGATGATGGATAAGTTGAACGAGCTTACATCAAAGGTTGACAGTATCAATAACCAAAGCGCACAACCACAGACGGATCAGTGGATGAACTTGAAAGAGTTGTGTGAGTACCTCCCCAATCACCCTGCCGAACAAACTGTTTATGGTTGGACGAGTTGCCACCAGATACCTTTTCACAAACGAGGTAAACGCATCATGTTTCTCAAATCGGAGATTGACACTTGGCTGCATGACGGCAAGATTAAGTCGCAAAAGGAATTGGAAGCAGAAGCTGCTCTGTTCCTCAAATCAAAACGTAACCACAGATTCTAATGGATGCACTTGAATTATGCAACAGTTTAAGAATGGAGTTTGAAGGTGTCTATGAGAACAAGATTCCTTTGGATGCACTTCCTGTAAAGTTGCAGGATATGGTTCTCGCATTGGCTCGTCAAGAAAACTACTCCATAGAATATACACTTGCCTCATTGTTGGTTGCCGCTTCAACGGCTATCGGCAACGCTGTGAACATTTGTATTCGTGGCGGTTGGATAAGCAATGCTGCCATGTATATGATATTGGTTGGACGACCCGGCATGGGCAAGACACCACCTCTTGACTTTGCCTTTCGCCCAATCCGCAAGCATGATGCTAAAGCTATCCGTAAGTTTAAGGATGAAATGGAACTCTATAATGAGGCTTTGGAACGACAACGAGGTAAGAAAGAGGATAGTGGAACACTTCCACCCAAACCAATATTGCGCAGAACCATTATATCCGATTTCACACCAGAAGCCTTGATTCGTGCGCATGACGACAATAAGCGAGGAGTAGTATTGTATGTGGATGAAATCATGGGTATGTTCAATGCCGTAAACCAATATAGCAAAGGACAGTTGATAGAACAACTTCTGACAGCGTTCAGTGGTAAGGCATTGGATGTGTCACGTTGCAGTATGCCAGTTCCCATTCACATAGAAAATCCGTTTATAAACATTGTAGGCACCATGCAGACCATACGAATGCATGAACTGATAGAAAAAGGTTATAAAGCCAACGGTTTCTTAGACCGCTTCTTGTTTGTCTATCCTACTTCGCAGAAAATCGCAGATTGGGCGGATGACGAACCGTCAAGTTTCTCCTCTTTTGACAACTATGCTACAATGTGGAAGAGTGTTATAGACAAGATATTGGCTTTGCCTTATTCTCTCAATGAAGATGATGATGCAGTACAGAATGTATTGAAATTCTCAAAAGAAGCCAGCGATTACTTTACAGCATGGCGCAATGCGGCAATCGGAGTAGTCAACAAGATAAAGGATGACGCACTGGTAGATAGTCGCATTATGAAGACACCGATGTTGGCAGCACGACTTGCATTGGTTGTTCAAATCTTGCGATGGGCTTGTGGTGAGGTTCATAAGGACTATGTTGACATAGACTCCACCAAAGCAGCCATTCGGTTGAGTGATTATTTTGAGAACTGTTATACTGCCATTCAAAAGTTCATGGTGATGGATGGCATTGAGCCACAGAAGAAAGAATTTCTCAACAATGTGGGTAAGACATTCACAACTGCTGATGCCATTCAAGCAGGAAAGGAAGTCGGCTTGTCGGAAAGGTCGGTTATGTATGCCTTAGTCGGTCTTGCAAGCGACAATATAATCAAGAAAGTAAAACGAGGAGAATACGAGAAACTGCAATAGTGGTATTTGCTTTGCACCTTGCAGCTATTGCAGTTTGCAGTTCTTCTTTCATGTTCCACTGAAAGCAATTATTATGGCAGAGTATAGATTTGTACTGCAAAAATACAAACGTGGCAACAAGATTACTTGCCCCAACTGTGGCAAGAAGCGTTGTTTTGTCAGGTACATTGACACAGAAGGCAAGATACACTTTCCCGGCTATGTGGGTAGATGTGACCATGAACATTCATGCCAATATCATTACAAGCCGTCTGACTACTTCAAGGATAATCCCATGTCTGTTGAAAACATGGATCGGGGAAACCGTATAACAAAGGTAGTGCAACAAGAGCAACCGACCTCTTATATTGATAATGAATTGATGGAACGGACTCTATCCAATTATAGCATAAACCCTCTGTTCGTTTTCTTGACTGGTATCATCGGTAAAGAGGAAACAGAGCGCATATTCCAACTATACAAAGTCGGCACATCAAAAAAGTGGAATGGTGCTACTGTTTACTGGCAAATAGACTGGCAAGGACGAGTGAGGTCAGGCAAAGTAATGCTTTACAATTCGTCTGATGGTCATAGAGTGAAAGAACCTCATAGTTATGTTAGTTGGGTGCATAGTGAACTTCACTTGGAAAACTTCAACATGAAGCAATGTTTGTTTGGCGAACACCTCTTGCTGCAATATCCAACCAAGCCTGTTGCAATAGTAGAGAGTGAAAAGTCTGCCTTGATAGCCGCTCACTTCATGTCCGATTTTATATGGTTGGCAACAGGTGGCATACATGGTTGTTTCAAGGAAGAAAGCATAAAAGTGTTGAAGAACCGCTCCGTTATGTTGTGTCCTGACTTGGGTGCGTTTGAGGCATGGAAAGCCAAAATGCCTATACTTTCTGCTGTATGTAGCAAAGTTGTTATCAGTGAACACTTGGAACTTGCGGCTACAGAAGAACAACGCAAAAGAGGATTGGATATTGCCGATTTTCTGCTCATGACAGAAACACCAGTAATGGCTCTTCAACGAATGATAAAGCATAATCCTTGCCTCGGCACATTGGTAGAACGATTGCAATTAGAAGTAGTAGGTTTTTACAACGCTGAAAGCAAGACTATACAATAATGTGACTTGAAACAATAACAAACAAAGGGAAGAAAAGGAAGAGGTTGTGCCAGATGCTTTATTGGTAGCGTTGCAAGAAATGCCAATGTCGTACAAATCAGCGAGGCTTATTCATACGGCAGTGGCTTCTTGCAGTACTCGCAAGCTCGCACCGAGGCCTTTTCTATTCCCTAATATCAACAATTATAAACACCATTTTATGGCAACAGCAAAGAATAATACAACACCTAAACGCACGGAGCGTTTGGAGGTCAGAGTAACTTCCGACGAATATAACCGAGTGGCAGAACTTGCCAATACCTGTGGCTTGACGGTCAGTAACTACGTTCGTAAATGTGTATTGGGGCAACACCCCAAACAAAGATTGACTGACCGAGAAATTGAAGCGTTGTGCAGTTTGGCTGATGCACGTGGCGATTTGATTAGAATTGTCAGAGCAGTCAAGAGTATTCAGAGCGACAAACGAGGTCTGTATTTTCACAACACCAAGTTTGTTGAAGAATGGATGAAAGCAGCCATTCCACTTATAACTCGCTGGGGTGACATTAAAGATTATCTGACATTATAAACATTGAGAGTATATGATAGCAAAGGCAAGAGCAATATCACATGGTGCCAACTCCATGCGATATGTAGTAAACAAAGACAAGTCGGACATTATCAAGTTACATCTATTGCCCGACAATGTAGCTGCCGAGTCTTTATGGTCAAGAATGCTATTGCATCAAGCTAAGTTCATGGGTGGGTGTTCCAAGGCAATCAAGAACAACTTGATTAGAATTGAGGTATCGCCAACAATGGAAGAAACCAAAGGCTGGACTAATGCAGATTGGAAAAAACTTGCAGACGATTTCATTCAAGAGTTTGACTCCATTGATTTATCTGAGAAAACAAAACGTGCAAAAGACAAACACACCAATCTCCGCAACAGTCAATATGTAGTGTCACTTCACCGTGACAGTAAGAGTGGCATTTTGCATCTTCACATTGATGCCAACCGTATAGACAATGACGGCAATATCAACAATGACCACAATATCCATATAAGGGCAATGGTTGCTGCCAATAATATTGCAAAACGCAGAGGTTGGGTACAAGCATCCGACATTTCAATACAGAACAAGCAGGAGATAACCAATGCTTGTATGGATGCCCTCCGTTCTATGGATAGGTTTGATTGGAATGATTATGTGGAGCGACTAAAAAAATGCGGCTACGATGTGATGCTGCAAAAGGACTCACAAGATGTTGTCCGTGGATATTCCATAAAGAAGGGCAACTCCACTTATAAATCTTCGTCCCTTGGTAAAGGCAGGAACCTTATGCCATCGAAGATAGAAGCGACATGGAATGAACTGCACAAAGAAGTTCTCCAAAAAGAAAATGCAGACATATATAATCATTGGAAGAATACATACGAAGAACTGCAAACTGCAAATAATGCAAGGTGCAGAAACTGCAACGAGTACCAATCTCAAACATTGGTACACCATTCCATCAACTGGAATTATTGTGACTATGAAATAGATATTCCATCAAATGCAAACGAAATTCTTATGCAAGAGGCCTCGTTATCAGAGAACAACGTATTCGCCACTATCAATGATTTGCAGCAAACAGCCGTTCTTCTTTTCGTTGGCTATCTTGATGCAGCTACGCAGATGTCAGAATCTTCTGGCGGTGGTGGCAGCACTCCCGATGGTTGGGGAAGAGACAAGGATGAAGATGATTTGGAATGGGCAAGACGATGCGCACGAATGGCAAGCCACATGTGCCGTCCGACTATCAAAAGAGGAAACAGGCGATGAACACCAATACAATTTTACGATATGAGAACATCAAAGAATGACAAAGTTGACATTTCCGCTCTAATGCAGAGTGTTGATAATTCAGAAATACAGAATACAGAGACTGACAAAATAGCCAAACTCATAGATGCAACAACTCAGTTGAATAAATGCTTGTTGTCTGTTGTAGAGCAACTAAAGGACATCACTTCGCAGCCAATAGAATTGTCTGTCAAGCAATCTGACATTGATCAATTTCGCCTTGTGAAGAATGGATACATCCAAGAAGAAATGGAGCTTTTGAAAAAACACGTTGCAGAACAATTAGCCATGATAAAGGCTCATGAGCAGTGTATTTGCGAAGTTTGTAAGCGAGGCGAAGGGATATGGCTGTCTAACTTTTGGATGAAAGTGCTACTTATTATTTGGTTTGCTTCTATCGGCATCGCCTTTTTGTATGCTATCGGCAGAGGGTAAGCCTTTGCCGATAAATGATAATTTAGAGGCGATGGCAAAGCAACTCTACGACTATTGGTCTGTGCAATTTGACTTCCCTAACGAGGAAGGCAAACCGTACAAGTCGAGTGGTGGAGCTATGGTCTATAATGAACGCCTCAAAAGAGAAGTTCCTATTGGTTGGGAAGTTGAAAATCTAATCGA
>Ga0129316_1000349_pt1 | contig 28025 bp, 16 predicted proteins | sample Cm1ome_2_FD_94429 | JGI IMG/M metagenome (GOLD analysis project Ga0129316, IMG submission 94429) | Eastern black-and-white colobus group fecal microbial communities from Wisconsin, USA - Cm1022B metagenome | ecosystem: Host-associated > Mammals > Digestive system > Large intestine > Fecal...
GACAGTCTGTTGGCTGCCGTCAGCAAAAAGATTGAATATTATGATGACGAGGAACTGGATCGTTTCCGGGGGCTGGAGGGAGATGAGTATGAAGAGGATGCCGTCGATGAGTTCCGCGAGGTACTTTATACCCTGCAGTCGGAAGAGGTGGCCGGGTGGCTCCGTAGCCTGCAACTTCGTGGCGTGAACCTGCCGGATGCACTGAAGGATGAAGCATTTCTTATTGTCGGTGAGAGAAGAATACATTAAACGGTAGAGAACGTCAACCAGTGTTTGACATAAAGATTGTTTCTACCTAATGAAACACTTGTTTCTATATGGTGAAACAGTTGTTTCTTTATAGTGAAACTTTCTGTACCTCGTATCGGATATAAGGATAAGATTGCACAAATAAGACGAACCATCATATGGAATGAATATGGATCTATTACAATATACTTTTTTTCAACATGCTTTGCTGGGCAGCTTGCTAACAGCCATCACCTGTGGTATTGTCGGGACATACGTTGTCGCACGCCGTCTGGTGTTTATCAGTGGCGGTATAACTCATGCCTCTTTCGGTGGTTTGGGACTTGGCTTTTATCTGGGTACAAACCCGATCTTGATGGCAATGGTCTTTTCCGTACTTTCCGCTTTCGGGGTGGAATGGGCGAGTAAGACACAGGATGTGCGTGAAGATTCGGCAATTGCCGGTGTTTGGGCGCTTGGAATGGCGCTCGGAGTGATTTTCATATTTCTTACTCCCGGTTATGCTCCTAATCTGTCTGCCTATTTGTTTGGTAATATCCTGACGATCTCCCTGACCGATATTATCTGGATAGCTGCTTTAGCGGTGGTACTGATCGCAGTCTTTTCCCTCTATCTGCGGGAGATAGTCTATGTCGCTTTCGATAGCGACTTTGCCAAGACGCAGCATATCCATGTAAAGTGGATCGAATATATGATGATGTTCTTCATTGCCCTGACTATCGTCCTTTCCATCCGTCTGGTCGGTATTATGTTGCTGATGAGCTTGTTGACTTTGCCGCAAATTACAGTGAATCTGTTTACTTCCGACTTTAAGAAGATCATCTGGGGGAGTATTGTCCTTGGCTTTCTGAGTTGTGTGGTGGGGTTGGTCTTGTCTTATTTCCTGAATGTACCGTCGGGAGCTTTTATCATCCTGGTGCTGGTGCTGGTCTTTTTGATCCAGAAAGGAGTATTATTCTTTACGAAGAGGCAATAAAACAGGTTCTTCTCAGTTTATTATATGATAAAGAGTGCACATAATACGTGAAGAAAGGTTTTTACTATATAATTTCGATATTCGTAGTTCTCTTGCTTTGGTCGTGCAGTACGAAGAAAAACACCAAAGCAAGCCGGTTCTACCATTCCTTTACATCCAGATACAATATCTATTATAACGGAAAAACTTCTTTTGATGAAGCCCTGAAATCTATGGAGACAGGCTACAAGGAAAGTTATTCCGAAATGATCCACATGTATCCGATCAGTGCACAGCCGAAAGATAAAAAGGAAACCGGCGGCCCTTTCGACCGCGCTATCGAGAAAGGCAATAAAGCCATAAAACTTCATTCCATCAAAGCCAAGCCGGCAAAGAAACCGGGTTGGCGTAACGATCCCAAACAACGTGCTTTGCAGGAACAGGAAGAATATAACCCTTTCCTGAAGAAATGTTGGCTGCTGATCGGGCAGGGACAGTTCTATAATGCTGATTTCCTGCAGGCCTCTGCTACTTTTTCTTATATTGCCCGCCATTATTCTCATGACGAGGAAGTAGTGGCCGAAGCCCGTTTGTGGCAGGCTCGTTGTTATTCGGAAATGGATTGGTTCTATGAGTCCGAAGATATTTTGGGTAAACTGAATACTAATGGAATACCCCGTAAGAACCTGAACCAGTATGCCGCCGTTTATGCCGATTATCTGGTCAAGAGCAAACAGTATGAAGATGCTATCCCTTATTTTAAGACGGCAATCAAATCGGAAAAAAGCAAACTTCAGCGTACCCGTATGAAATACCTGCTGGGGCAAATCTATGCTGCGCAGGAACAGGACGGCCTTGCCTATAAAATGTTCAACGAAGTAGCCAAAGCCAGTCCTCCCTATGAACTTGAATTTGCTGCCCGTATCCGTCAGACAGAAGTGTTCTCAGGCGCTAACTATCAGAAGGTAGTCAAGATGCTTCAACGCATGGCGAAGAGCGATAAGAATAAGGATTATCTGGATCAGGTTTATTATGCCCTCGGAAATGTTTACCTGAACCGGGAAGATACGGCAAATGCCATAAAGAATTATGAACTGGGTATCGAAAAGAGCACACAGAACGGACTGGAGAAAGCTATCTGCCAGATCAAACTGGGCGATATCTATTTTACCATGCGTGATTATGTAAAGGCACAGCCTTGTTTCAGTGGCGCATTGTCCGGCATCCAAAAAGAATACAAAGACTTTAAACGTGTGTCGAAACTTTCGGCAGTCCTGGACGAACTGGTCGTACATGTGGAAGCCGTCCATTTGCAGGATAGCTTGCAGACCCTAGCAAAAATGCCGGAGACGGAACGTTTGGCTGTCATCGACAAGATCATAGAACAGGTAAAGAAAGAAGAAGAAGAGACCAAGGCTTTGGCTGAGAAAGAGGCTTATCTGGCTGACCAGGCTGCTAAAGGAACGGGTATAAACCGTCCCGGGACAGAAACCGGCGGTATCGTTCTCCCGACTGCATCGGGCGGGACTTCTTTTTACTTCTATAATCCTTCGACCGTATCGCAGGGTAAGGCACAGTTCCAGCGCAAGTGGGGACGTCGTACACTGGAAGATAACTGGCGTCGCCGTAAAAAAGAAATGTCAACCTTCAACGAAGATGCTTTGGAAGAGGGTGAACTGGCGGAGACAACAGCCGGAGCCATCGGACCGGACGGTCAGCCTTTGCCGACCGACTCGCTGGAGGCCGGTTTGCCCGAGGTTGCTGCCGATGACCCGAAATCACGCGAATATTATTTGCAGCAGTTACCTTTCACGCAGGAAGATGTGGATGCCTCGAATATAATTATTGAGGACGGATTGTATAATATGGCGATGATCTATAAAGATAAACTGGAGGATTTACCTTTGTCGATCGAGGCTTTTGAAGAGCTGGAACGTCGTTTTCCGGATAATTCGCACCGCTTGGAGAGTTATTACCAGGTCTATCTGATGGCGCTCCGTACGGGTAATACCTCTTTGGCCGCCGAGTACAAGACGAAGATGATCAATGCCTTCCCGAATGAGGATTATACGATTGCCATCTCTGATCCGAATTATGAATATAATATACGTATGATGGATTCCGTACAGGATTCGATCTATCAACAGACGTATAATAGTTATCTGGCAAGTGATACCGTTACCGTGCGTCGGAATTTCCGCGATGTCAGTGTCAAATATCCGTTGGCAACCCTGATGCCGAAATTTATGTTCCTGGATGCGTTGACTTATGTACAGGCTGGTGATGCCGAAGGTTTCAAAACGGCCCTGAAAGCGTTGGTAGAGAAATATCCGACAGCCGATGTGACGGAACTGGCAGGTGAGATGCTGAAAGGTATCCTTCGCGGCCGTACCTTGATGCAAGGCAGCGTGACCGGTATGACCTGGAACCTGCGTTTTGGTCTGGGTGAAGACGGTTCTTTGTCCGCAGCCGACTCTGCACGTACATTTACTGCCGAGCCGAATACTCCTTACCGTATGATCCTGATGTATCCGACCGGAAGTGTGGATAAAAATCAGTTGCTGTTTGCCGTGGCAGCTTACAACTTTGCCAACTTTATGGTGAAGGAGTTTGATTTGGCCTTTGAAGAAGCCGGCCCGATGTCAATGCTGAACATCAGCGGCTTTACAGGTATTGAAGAAATCCTGCAATACTATAAAATGATTTATGGTAAAGACGGTTACGCCCAGGCTCTGGATAAAAATGTTGCTATCCTTCCGATCTCCGAGGACAATTACGAGACATTGATGCGAGGTAAGACACTGGAAGAATATATCAACTTCTTTGAAGAAAACTTTGGCGATAAAGCCCCGGAACTGGCAACACGTTGGAATAATCGTATGCTGGTGGAAGAAGAAAAAGTGAAAGAAGCCGAAGCTGAAACTGAATCAGAACTTCCGGGCGAAGATCAACCAGACGAAACAGTTCAACCGGAAGATGAATCCCCGGCAAAAGAAATCAAGTCGGTACGTAGAAAAGAAGCCGAGGAAGAAAAGAAAGAAGAAGCTGAAAAACCAGTAGAACAGGTTGCTCCGAAAGATACTGTCATTCCGGAGATATCTGTCCCGGATACTGTTGCCAATGTTCCGGCAATTGAAGCTCCTGTTGATACGGTTTCCGTACAGCCGGCTGTTTCCGATACTGTTGCGGTTGCTTCTCCTCAGGATACTGTCCCTGCCGTGCAGGCACCGGAAGAACGGAAAGAGCTTACATTAAAAGAAATAGAAGCAATCCGCAAACGCGAAGCCGCAGCCGAAGAAGCCCGTAAGGAAGCTGACCGCAAAGCATTCGAAGCACAACAGAAAGCCGAGAAAGAATTGCAGGAGCAGAAAGCCAAGGAACGTGCTGACCTGTTGAAGAAACAGGAAGAAGAAGAGAAAGCCCTTCTGAAAGCGAAAGCCGACCGTGAAAAGCAACTTGAACAGGATCGTAAGAACAAGTTGAAACAGGCCGAAGCCGACCGTAAAGCGAAGCAGAAAGCCCGTGAAGAACTTCGCAAACAAAAAGAGCGCGAATACAAGGAAAGGCTCAAACAAAAGGAAAAAGAGCGTAAGCAGAAGGAAAAACAGTATAAAGAAACACTGAAAGCAAAAGAAAAGGCCCGCCGCGAAGCGCAAAAAGCGAAAGAGGCGGCACGTAAGAGGTGATCTGCACAGATACCCCTGTTTTGTCATGGCTCGAGTCTGCCATGACAAAACAGTTTTTCTTATGCATATTGGTAGTCTTTCAGCTTTTGCTGTAATTCTTTGCGTGCGAAAAAAATACGGCTTTTTACTGTCCCCAAAGGGAGATTTAGTTGTTCTGCAATTTCATGATATTTATAGCCATTTAAAAATAAGGAAAATGGGATTTTTACTTCATCGTTCAATTCTGCAACAGCTTTTGTGATCTCCTGAATTTGATAGACTTTGTCTGGAGAACCAGAGATGGAGTCATTGGTTATGTCCAGGTTGTACAAATCAGTATTTTGATCTACTACAGTCTGTTCACGCACAATCTTATGATAGTTATTAATGAAAAGATTGCGCATTACGGTCATAACCCAACCTGTAAAATTGACATTGTCTACGAATTTTTCCTGATTGTCCAACACTTTCAGTGTAGTATCTTGCAACAGATCCAGAGCGTCATCCCTGTTTGCTGTTAGCTTGATAGCGAAATTCATCATGTGATCCTGTAATCCGAGTAATCTTTGTTGAAATTGTATTCTGTTCATAATGTTTGTTGTTTATTAATATACGTTTTTATCTGCTGCAAATCTATTTTTTATGTTCGTTATGGCGTGTTCGATTTCGTACGGAAAGATTCAGAAATTGTTTTACATACCCGTTAGAGCATATTTGTCGGATGATTTCGTACTTTTGGTAGACAGTAGATGGTCTCTCGGTGAATGCTGAATAGATTTATTGTAAATATCGGATAGAAATGATCTTCTTTTGTTCTTATCTAGTTACTATTGGAGAGGATATTGGTAAGGTAAAGAATATTTTTCCGGATATTAGTTCTTGGAGAACTATTTCATTTAAAGACTATATCACATTGTGCAAACAAAATTATATAAAAATGGAAATAAATACAAAACCAAAGATGGTAATATAACTATATTTAACCAATTTGTATCTTCTTGTAATTTATCAATCTTTTCTATTGGTACCCTTATTTATCAATAAATCTATCTATATATGTAATACATAGCAACTTACAATATAACCATAGTTCTCCAAGAACTATGATGATAAAACGACTATTCATATTAAATAATTCTTAGACCTGTTTTTGTTTATTAACCTTAAATTAGCAAGTGTAATGATTAGATTGCGAAAGAGGTGTAGCGGTCAATGCTGTCAGCCTCAGAAGATTCAAAGCACGAGGCCTGGAAAATATTCATATGGATGGATATTACCGGCATTTTTATTAACAGTTGTGGGACTACCCTGTCGAGACCTTCGGGCTGAAGTATTTCCCGTGGTAGCCAAAGTTCAACAATCGTCGAAATTCAAAGGCAAAATCTCGGATACGGTAGGAGATCCTTTACCTGGTGCTACGGTGCAGATAAAAGGTAGTACGAAAGGGGTTATTGCCGATATGGATGGTAACTTTGAGTTTGATGATTGTCCTATTAACAGTACCCTGGTTGTTTCGTATATCGGTATGGAAACTAAGGAAATTAAGTATACCGGACAGAAATTCCTGAATATTGTAATGGAAGCAAAAACGGATGAGTTGGAAGAAGTAACCGTAGTCGCTTTCGCCAAACAGAAAAAAGAAAGTGTATTATCGTCCATTACGACAGTGAAACCGGCCGAACTAAAAGTTCCGAGTAGTAACCTGACTACTGCTTTTGCCGGTCGTGTCGCCGGTTTGATCTCTTATCAGACGAGTGGCGAGCCGGGTAAGGATAATGCAAGCTTTTTTATCCGCGGTATTACCACATTTGGAGCTGAAGCCAAAAAAGATCCGTTAATCCTGATTGATGGGATCGAATTGAGTACGGAAGATCTGGCTCGTTTGAATACGGATGATATTGCCAGTTTTACCATTATGAAGGATGCAACAGCAACGGCCCTCTATGGTGCCAGAGGTGCGAACGGTGTTATTTCGGTAACGACAAAAGAAGGTAAGGAGGGAAAAGTTTCTGTAAATGCCCGTGTTGAAAACTCTTTTTCCAGTCCGACTAAACGAGTGAAAATCGCAGATCCGGTCACATTTATGCGCATGCAGAACGAAGCGATCAAAACAAGAGATCCGATGGGATTGGCACTTTATTCGGAAGAGAAAATCACCATGACTGAACGCGGACTTTATCCGGATATTTATCCGGCTACAGACTGGTATGATACGATGTTTAAGAATACAACGATCAATCAGAGAGCCAATTTGAGTATCAGTGGAGGTGGAACGGTGGCCCGTTATTATGTAGCAGCGAATATTTCGAAAGATAACGGTAATATGAAAGTAGATAAACGGAATAACTTTAATTCGAATATCAACCTGATGAAGTATGCCGTCCGTTCCAACGTAAATGTAAACCTGACGAAGACGACGGAGTTGATATTGCGTATGAGTGCCACATTCGATGAGTATACTGGTCCGATCGGAGGAGGTAGTACCATGTATAAAGAAGTCATGCAGGCTAATCCGGTGTTGTTTAAACCCTATTATGAGCCGGATGAACAGTATGCTTATGCTAATCATATTTTATTTGGTAACTATGGAAGTGCCAATTATGTCAATCCCTACGCTCTGGCCTTAAAGGGGTATAATGATTATAGTAAAAACACGATGTTGACCCAGTTCGAGTTTAAGCAAAAACTGGATATGGTAACGGAAGGGTTGTTTGCACGTGTAAAAATAAATATGGATCGTTATTCTGAATATTCGGTAGACCGTAACTACAAACCTTTCTTTTATAATATAGGTACATCTGATCTGTTGACAAACAGTTATACACTGATCCGTCTGAATCCGTCAGAAGGAACGGAATACATTGATTATAATCCCGGCAACAGATATATTGATACTTCTTTTTACCTGGAGGCTGCCGCCGAATATAACCGGACTTTTGAAGATAAGCATACCGTAAATGCTTTATTGGTTTATACCATGCGTAACAAAAAGTCAGGTATTGCAGACGATTTGCAACTTTCTCTGCCCAATCGTAATATAGGTTTGGCCGGACGTCTGGCTTATAATTATGATAGCCGCTATTTTGCAGAGTTCGACTTTGGTTATAACGGTTCCGAGCGTTTTGCCAAAAACAATCGTTGGGGATTCTTCCCCTCTGTTGCCGTCGGATGGATGCTTTCGAATGAGAAGTTCTTTGCTCCGGCAAAGGATATTTTCAGTCAGTTTAAATTGAAAGCAACATATGGTATGTCGGGTAACGATGCGATTGGTGATAATAAGGACCGCTTTTACTATCTGTCGCAAGTGAATATGAATGATTCCGACAGGAAAGTAAACTGGGGTACTCAATTGAATTATAATCCGGGTGCGGTGAATGTCAGCCGTTATGCCAACGATCAGATTGGCTGGGAAACCTCCTATAAACTGAATACCGGAGTAGAGATCAATACGGTGTATGGTCTGTCGGCAAACATAGAGTATTTCCATGAACGCCGGGAGAATATCTTGCTGGAGCGTATAATACCCAATACGATGGGAATTATCCCTAAAGTGAAAGCGAATATGGGTAAGGCCAGCGGAGAAGGTTTCGATATGGAATTGAACTACGAAAAGAGTTTTAATAAGGATTTATGGCTTACCGGTCGTGGAACTTTTACCTATGCTACCAGCAAAGTTGTGGAATGGGAAGAACCGGATTATAGCGCAACACCCTGGTTATCGAAAGTAGGACATTCGCTTGGACAGGAGTGGGGATATATTGCGGAACGACTGTTTATTGATGACGAGGAAGTAAAGAATTCACCGACTCAGTTTGGCGATTATATGGCCGGGGATATCAAATATAGGGATGTAAACGGGGATGGTAAAATATCTGAACTGGATAAAGTCCCCATCGGGCATCCTACGACACCGGAAATCAACTACGGATTCGGTCTGTCTGCCGGATATAAAGGTGTCGATGTTTCTTTCTTTTTCCAGGGATCGGGACGCCAGTCTTTCTGGCTGGATCAAAAGAAAGTGGCTCCGTTCAGGGATTGTGACACAGGAGACAACGATGATGATAAACTGACCGGACAAAATTCCGTGTTGCAGGTTTTTGCAGGTAGTTACTGGTCTGAGAACAATCGTAATCCGTATGCCTTATGGCCGCGTCTGTCGAATCAGGTAGTGGAAAATAACGATCAGCAAAGCACCTGGTTTATGCAGGATGCTACATTTATCCGTTTGAAATCCGTTGAAATAGGTTATACCTTCCCTCAGACTCTCACGAAAAAGTTTAAAGTCAATAATCTGCGGTTATATATGAGCGGCACCAACCTGCTTTGTTGGAGCCGGTTTAAACTATGGGATCCGGAGATGGCGGGCAACGGACTGGGATATCCGGTACAACGGGTGATAAATGTAGGTCTTAACCTTGGATTTTAATGACATTAAAACAGGAGAATAATTATGAAATCAATCTATAAATATATTATATGTGCATGCGCTGTCTTTTTTGTCGGATCATGCAATTACCTGGATGTGGTTCCTGACAATGTGGCGACAATAGAAAATGCGTTCGCAGACCGCTATTCCACGGAAAAGTATCTGGCTACTTGTTATTGGGGGATGCCTAAATCGGCAGGTTGGAATGAAAATCCGGCTATTTTCGGTGCATTGGAAATGGTTTTTAACCGGGAGAAGATGACGGAAAAAGGAATGAAAATGGGATTGGGACAAGATAATGCAACGAGTGCCCTGATCAATTACTGGGGAGATACCGGAAATATGGTCCGCTCTCTTTATGCCGGTATTCGTGAATGCAACACCTTTATGGAAGGAGTTACCGATGTACAGGACCTGAATAAATACGAGAAGGATCGTATGATAGCCGAAGCAAAAATGATTAAGGCGTATATGCATTTTTATCTGCTTTCTTATTATGGACCGATTTGTCCTTTACGCGAAAATACGGAGGTGAATGAATCCACCCAGGGTGTCCGGGTTTATCGGGAAAAAGTAGATGACTGTTTCGCATATATCTTGGAATTGCTGGATGAAGTGATTGAAAGTAACGCTTTACCGGCTATTATAGAAAACCGGACGACGGAGCTTGGACGTTTTACCCGGCCTGCTGCCTATATGTTGAAAGCAAAAGTATTGGTTTATTGGGCGAGTCCTTTGTTCAACGGGAATACGGATTATAACAGTTTCCTGAATGATGCCGGTGAACCCTTCTTTAATCAGTCTTATGATGAAACACGTTGGACAGCTGCTGCGGAGGCATGCAAGAAAGCGGTCGATGCCTGCGAAGCTGCCGGTATCCGCCTGTATCAGCAATCGGATTATATCTCTCCCAAAGTACTTTCCGACCAGACTATGTTGGTGAATACTTTACGGAGCGTAGTGAGCGAACGCTGGAATTGCGAATTGGTATGGGGTAATTCTTCTTATCCGGTCAATAGTGGTTTACAGTCACCTTGTTTCCCACGTCTGGAACAGGGTACCAGTTCGTCGACTTCGGGAACAATGAGTGTTCCGTTCTCTACTGTCGATCTGTTTTATTCTAAAAACGGTGTGCCTATCGAGGAGGATAAGGACTATGATTATGCCCGTCGTTTTGATATCCGCACCGGAGATGAGGAACATAAATATTATATTCAGAAAGGAGAACAAACTGCTGCAATGAATTTTGACCGTGAACCACGTTTCTATTCCACACTGGGATTTGACAGGGGTAAATGGTATGGTAATTCCTATAAAAATTCTCCCGATGACGATGCCGAATGTTTATATCCGAAAAACCGTTTTGGAGAATATTCTTCAGTATTTAATCCGGGTGATTACAATGCGACAGGGTATTGGCCGAAGAAAATGGTTTGTATCAATTCGACATTTCGGGATGCCAATAGCGTAAGTTATGAAGATTATCCTTATCCCGATATGCGTTTTGCCGACTTGGTACTTCTGTATGCTGAAGCGCTGAATGAATCGAAAAGCACTCCGGATGCCGAAGTATACAGGTATGTGGATATGATTCGGGAACGGGCGGGGTTGAAAGGTGTATTGGAAAGTTGGAGAACTTATTCGAACCAACCGGACAAACCCATGACGAAAGCCGGAATGCGTGAGATAATCCAGCGCGAACGGAAGATTGAGTTTGCTTGCGAAGGCGTTTATTATTGGGATAGCCATCGTTGGAAAACAGCCGTTAAAGAGCAGAACCGTCTGATCCAGGGATGGAATGTGAATGCGAAAGAAGCAGTCGATTATTATATGCCGATTACATTGTATACACAGACATTTTCTTATAAAAACTATTTTGCTCCGATACCGGAGAAAGATATGACAAATAATCCGCAGCTGGTTCAAAATCCCGGCTGGTAACTATTAAATGTAAGCATGACCATGAATACAAAATATTTGAAATGGATAGTTTTATCGTTTATTTTATGTTCCTGTTCCGAGAAACAACTGGAACCGATAAGCGGTAGCCTGGGTAAACCGGGTATAGTAACGGAGGTTACAACTGAAGCGATTTCCGGAGGTTTGATTATTTCTTACCGGATTCCCAATTCGGAAGATATCTTAGCCGTAAAAGGTGTTTATACATTGGCCGATGGGAAAGAACATACTACGACCGCCTCTTTTTACGAAAATAAGTTGGTTATTGAGGGATATAATGATATGGAAGAGCATGAAGTGCAACTATATGCCGTGAACCGTGCTCAGGAAGAGTCCGATCCGGTGAAAGTCTCATTCCGTCCGTTAGAATCTTCTCTTAGTAAGATAACGAAAACGATCACGATTGTTAGCGATTTCGGAGGTGCCCAGTTTAACTGGAAAAATGAAGATAAGGCTCCTGTGACTATGGAGTTTCTGGCACAAGACTCTGTAGGGTTGATGCAGGTAATGAAAATTATTACAACACAAAGCGATTCCAGTCGGCAGAGTTTGCGCGGTTACGCACCGGAACCCCGTGTGTTTGCTGCCATAGTGCGGGATAACTTTGGAAATGCATCAGATACGGTTTACCCATCTGAGAGAACGATCACTCCTTTGTTCGAAGAAAAGCTGAACAAGCGGAATATGAATGTGATGAAACTTACCAATGATGCCAGTTTTACCAACTGGGAAGGAATGGATAGTTACCTGATAGACGATGACCATGATACTTTCGGACATTCTGCCAACTCTTCATTGCCGGCAGCTTTCACGATAGATTTGGGACAGGTCGCTAAACTAAGCCGTATTGTGATGTTCCAGCGTAAATTTGACGATACTTATTATAACTGGGGGAACCCTGTGACTTTTACTGTGTATGGTTGCGACAAGAAACCGTCTCAGAATGGTGATTGGAGCGAATGGACGAAGATTATGGATTGTGAGATCCTCAAACCTTCCGGCTCTCCTTCCGGAACAGTGACGGATGAGGATATAACCGCAGCGGAAGTAGGTAACGAATTTGCCTTTGAACTGACCCAAAGTCCACTACGCTATATCCGTATTGTGATAAACAGTACTTTTGGCGGAACCACTTTTACTCATCCGGCGGATGTTGATTTTTATGGTGAAAGTGCAGAATAATAATTGATTTAAAACAGATGGATTATGAAAAGGATATATAGTTTATTAGCATTTATTCTTTGTGTGTCAGTCTTATCATCGTGTGACGATTTTATGGATGTACACAAAGAATATATCGAAGGCGGCGAGATTATTTATGCTCCCAAACCGGATACGATCTCTTTCATTGCCGGAAAGGAACGGATACTTTTCCATTGCCGGACTTATAATGCACCGAATGTAAAGTCGGTCGATATTTATTGGAATGACGGATTGGATTCGTTGATTGTTCCTGTTTCTTTGGGGGCCGGTTACGACAGCCTGAATGTTGTTCTGGATAATATGCCGGAAAAATCATATACATTCAATGTACATACTACGGATCATTTCGGTCATGTATCATTGTCAGTTACAAATTTCGGGAGTTCATACGGTTCTTCTTACCAGTCGACCCTGAACGATCGGAGGATAAAGGCTATTTCCCTGCTTGATACAGGGGGCGTTATAGACTGGTATTCATCTATGGAGGGGTTGGTCCGTAATGAGGTACGTTATACCCGGAAAGATGGGACGGAAGCACTGGCCTGTTTGCCTGCCGGAGAGTATAGCGTTACGTGTCCGGATGTTCAATCCGGAAGTACATTCGAATATCGTTCATTGTATATTCCGGAAGAGGAGGCTATTGATACATTTGCCACTGCCTGGAAAACGTATGAAGAAGCTTTTCCTTTGGAATATAAATTCGACCGGAGTAATTGGACCGTATTGGCTGTTTCCGACGAAACCGCCAGTGACGGAGGTGGAAAAGATGCGATTATTGATGACAAACTGGATACCTGGTGGCATTCCAATTATACGGATGAAGATACACCATTGCCACATTGGGCTGTCATAGATATGGAATCTCCCAAAAAGATGTCGAAGATAGAGATATATCGCCGTTCCGGCACTACCGATACGAAGAGTGTGGAGGTATATGTTGGAAATAGTCCGGATGCCGATGCAACGGATTGGGCTCAGGTAGCAACAGGAACATTTGGTGACGGAGATAGTTTGGAATTGCCTGTTCCCGCATCAATAGATACAAACCAGGGCCGTTACATGAAGATTCTCTTGCCGGATAGTAACCGTGAACCTTTTACTAACATTGCAGAAGTGTATATTTATGGCAAGTGATCGTTTTTCATAGTACTAAATTGATGAAGTACGCCAAAAGAAAATTCGATTGGCGTACTTCTTTTTTATTAAAATCCGAAATATTCTTTCGCATTCTTATAACTGATATCCTCTACCATCTTACCGATGAAAGGTATTTCAGAAACCGGCAGCTCACCGTTTTCCACTTCTTTACCCAGCATATTGCAAAGGATACGGCGGAAGTATTCGTGACGCGGATAAGACAGGAAACTGCGTGAATCGGTCAGCATTCCGACAAAACGGCTCAACAGGCCCAGATCGGACAGCGTGTTCATCTGGTCTTCCATGCCATGGATCTGATCCAGGAACCACCAGCCGGCGCCATATTGCATCTTGCCCGGCAGCGAACCGTCGTTGAAGCTGTAAGCCGTAGTCATCATTACGGCACTGTCTTTCGGGTTCAGGTTGTAGAATATCGTTTTAGCTAATGCTCCTTCTTCTTCCAGGCGGCTGAGGAAACGAACCATCGGTTCTGCCACTTCCAGGTCACCGATAGCGTCGTATCCGGTATCCGGACCCAGCTTTTTGAACATGCGGGCATTGTTGTTACGTGTCGGACCGATATGGAATTGTTGTGCCCAGTTGCTGCGGGCATCCATAACAGCCAGTTCATACAACATGGCAGAGCGGAACTTGTCGATCTCTTCGCCGGTCAATGCCTTATTCATTCGGGCTTTCATGAAGATAGCCTCTATCTCGGCATTGGTATAAGGAGTTGCGTAGAATGTACTCAAACCATGATCCGATACGCGGCAACCGACAGATTCAAAGAAGTCATGACGTTTCTGTAAAGCCGCTAACAAGTCTTTAAAAGAAAGGATCGACATGCCGGAAGCTGCTTCCAGCTTCGTCAGGTATTCATTGTAAGCAACTACATTTTCGATAGCCATCGCCTTGTCCGGACGCCAGGTAGGAAGAACTTTCGTCTTCAACGAAGTGTTACGGATCGCTTTATGGTATTCCAGTGAATCGACCGGATCGTCAGTCGTACAAACAACTTCCACATTCATGCGTTCCATGATGGCCTGCGCACGAAATTCCGGGGTTTGCAGTTTGGCTGTACATTCGTCGTATATTTCACGTGCAGTTGAAGGATTCAACACCTTATCGACACCGAATATGCGGCTCAGTTCCAGGTGAGTCCAGTGGTAAAGCGGGTTGCGCATAGCATGTTGCAAGGTATCCGCCCATTTCTGGAATTTCTCGAATGCCGGTTTGTCGCCGGTGATATACTCTTCGGGAACACCGTTTGCACGCATGGCACGCCATTTGTAATGGTCTCCGCCCAACCAAATCTCTGTCAGGTCGGCAAACTGGTAGTTGTCGGCTATCTGCTGCGGGATCAGATGACAATGATAGTCAATGATCGGCATCTTCGCTGCATGTTCGTGATACAGTTTTTGGGCTGTCTCTGTCTGTAGCAGGAAATCTGAATCAAGAAAAGGTTTCATATATCAACGGTATTTTTTGATGATGCTTAATGCGTTGCTGCAAAGAGCAGTGATGGCATTCCAGTCTTTGGCTGCAATGGCTTCTTTAGGGAACAGGTTGGAACCCATTCCAACACAAGTAACGCCAGCCTTGAACCAGGCCGACAAGTTCTCTTCTGTCGGTTCGACCGCTCCTGTAGCCATAATCATAGACCATGGCATCGGTGCTTTGATATTCTTGACAAAAGAAGGACCACCCACATTCCCGGCCGGGAATACTTTACACAAATCACATCCCACTTCCTGTGCAAATCCTATTTCCGAAACAGATCCGCATCCCGGTGTATAAGGAACCAGGCGGCGGTTACATACCTTCGCAATTTCCGGATTGAACAACGGGCCGACAACGAAGTTGGCACCCAGTTGCAGGAACAGGGCAGCCGTAGCCGGATCGACGATAGAACCGATACCTAAAACCATTTCAGGACATTCTACCGCAGCATATTTTACCAGTTCGGCAAATACTTCATGAGCGAAGTCTCCGCGATTGGTAAATTCAAATGCACGTACTCCGCCATCATAACAAGCCTTTAATACTTGTTTAGCCGTTTCTATATCTTTATTATAATAAACAGGTACCATTCCGGTGCTGATCATCGCATCCAATACCTGCATTTTACTAAATCTAGCCATCTTTCTCTTTAATTTTCAATTCTCAATTTTCAATTACCTCGACACTCTTCCCGATCCGTCGCCTTCCATCAGTTTTTCCACTTCATCGACAGTTACCTGGTTGAAGTCACCGTAGATGGTGTGCTTCAGGCAGGAAGCAGCGACAGCGAAGTCGAGTGCTTTCTGGTCGTCTGTAGTATAAGTCAGCAAACCGTAGATCAGGCCCCCCATGAAAGAGTCGCCGCCACCAACGCGGTCGACGATATGAGTAATATCGTAACGGCGTGACTGATATAATTTACCGTCGGCATACAAAACGCCGCCCCATGTATTATGATTGGCATTGATAGAACCACGCAAAGTGATGATTACTTTCTTTGCACGTGGGAATTTTTCCATCAACTGTGTGCAAACCGATTCGAATTCAGCTGCATTTACCTGGCCTTCAGTCTGTGCAACGTCGAAGCCCTCCGGTTTGATACCGAATACTTTCTCTGCATCTTCTTCATTTCCCAGAATCACATCGCAACCGGCAACCAGTTCAGGCATTACTTCAGAAGCCTTTTTGCCGTATTTCCAGAGGTTTTTACGATAATTCAGGTCGCAGGATACAGGTACACCCAGTTTATTGGCTGCCTGGATAGCTTCCAGACAAGCGTCGGCAGCACCTTGTGAGATAGCCGGAGTGATACCGGTCCAGTGGAACCAGGAGGCATCTTTCAGCACTTCTTCCCAGTTGATCATTCCTGCTTCTATTTCAGCAATAGAAGAATGGGCACGGTCGTAAACAACTTTGCTGGCACGGGCTACGGCTCCTGTTTCCAGGAAGTAGATACCCAGGCGGTCGCCTCCGTAAACGATGTGGGAGGTTCCGACACCATATTTACGTAAATCCATAACACAGGCACGAGCAATATCATTTTTCGGCAAACGGGTTACGAACTCTGTGTCGATCCCATAATTTGCCAGCGATACGGCAACGTTAGCTTCGCCACCTCCGAAGGTAGCATTCAATTGATTTGTCTGATTGAAACGGAGATAATCTGGTGTGGCCAGTCTGAGCATTATCTCTCCAAAGGTGATTACTTTTTTATCCATGGCATAAACTTTTATATTCCAGTGCAAAAGTAGTAGTTTATATTTAATTTCCTACTATGTGTGTGCGAAAACATTTATACAAAATGGAATTAAAACGGGTATGTCTTGTTTATGTTGGCAGATTAGTTCATTTATTGATAATAAATAATTGTACTAACAATTTTTATTCATCCATGAATTATGTATATCTTTGTGAACTACGTAATACATAAAACACTTAATTATGAAAAATTCAGATTCAAAAGCCATGGCAGAGAATGAAAGAAAAGAATTGCAGGATCGGTATATCCGCTTTGATTGGGCCATCAAACGTTTGTTGCGTCAGAAGGCCAACTTCGATGTGCTTAACGGTTTCCTGACTGTCATGTTGCGGGAAGAGGTCCGTATTCTCGAAATTCTCGAAAGCGAAAGTAACCAGGAAAGTGTCGATGACAAGTTTAATCGTGTCGATATCAAGGCGTTGAATAGTAAAGGTGAGATCATCATCGTCGAAATCCAGAACACTCGCGAAGTTCATTATCTCGAACGCATTCTTTACGGTGTAGCCAAAGCCATTACCGAACATATCTCGCTGGGCGAGGGATATCAGAAAGTGAAGAAAGTCTATTCCATCAGTATCCTCTATTTTGACCTTGGTGTGGGTACGGACTATTTTTACCATGGACAGAATCATTTCACGGGTGTGCATACCGGTGACCGCTTGCGAATCAACATGCGCGATCGTGATGCAGTCATCACTCGTTTACCCGCTGAAATTTTTCCCGAGTACATTCTGATCCGTGTAAACGAGTTCGATAAAGTAGCCTCGACACCCCTTGACGAATGGATCAAATATCTGAAAGACGGTACGATTCGTCCAGACACAACAACACCGGGGCTTCGTGAGGCCCGGGAAAAGCTGAAATACTACTCGATGTCTTCTCTGGAGCGTCATGCATACGATGAGCATTTGAATGTGATTATGATCCAGAACGATGTGCTCGACACTGCCAAATGGGAAGGCCGGATTGAGGGGCTTGCAGAAGGAGAAGCCAAAGGGAAAGTGGAAGCCTTACGCCAGACAGCTGTTAATATGAAATGTATGGGTATGGAAATTACCGATATTGCAAAATGTACAGGGTTGCCGATTGAGGTGATAGAGAAGTTATAAAAATAATGAGCCAATGTGGCAATATGCCAATGTGCCAATTTAGAAATAATTGAACTATCCCGTTCCCGTGCTTGACACGGGATCGCAAAGGCACAGACCGTATCCTATATGTATCTTTTGATACTGCTGGTTCTTCTGCGTCCCCGTGTCAAGCACGGGGACAAGATAGTTCAAACCTAACAAATTCTGAACCGGATAAACGCGAATATATAGTTAGTCATGAATGTTATTCTGTCCGTTTCTAATTCGTATTTATTTTGAATTGATCCAGGTCAGTTTATGCCATAGGCTTTCCAGCGGGCCTTGTTTATGTCCTTTCAGCCACCATTTACAGAAACTTACCTGCAACAGGAACAGGATGAAACCGATCAGCAGGCTGACGGTATATCCGCAATAAGGAGCCAGGTATAAACCGAACGGGAAATAGATGATTGCTCCCATTATGGATTGGGAGATATAGTTTGTCAAGCTCATCTTTCCGTAGAAACGTAATGAGGTAGTCAGCTTCTTGAATGATTCTTTCTGATATAATAAAACGAAAGAGGCAACCAGTACAACTGTGAAGGCAAACTTTTGCCACATATCCAGAATTACACCTACCGTATTTTTGATCATATCCGCATCACTGTTATCGTATAACATGACCTTCAACTGGTAGAGCGGACCGAATACGATCGCAGAAATGATCAGGGCTTTTACCCAGAAGCGGGTATTCGTATCGGTAGTAACAAATAATTGCTTTCTGCCGATAAGCAATCCGAGCATGAACAGGCCGGCTGTTTGCAGGAAGCGACCGGCGCCGATTGCCCAGAACAGGCTGGCCTTTTGTCCGAGTGTTACGTTGCCGAGAATGAATTTCCAGAAATCACCTTCTTTGGTGTAAGCGGCTACTTCGCCATACATCTCTCCGACGCCCAGATTCGGTAACGTATATTCAGGATTGAACAGGCTGGCAACATAATGGAACCATTCGACAGGCTGCAATAAAAGAATGATTGCCGTGATAAGGACCGCTTTATCACTCCATTTACGTACCAGAAAAAGGAATATTCCCACTAAGCAGAACAACAGTAACACATCACCTGCCGGGAAGAAGGCGGCATTCAATGTGGCAAAACCTACCAGCAGAAGCAATCGCCAGAGGAAACGGTAACCAAAGTCTTTCCCTTTTTTCTGTTGGTTAGTATATTGGATATAAAATGTAAAGCCGAATAATAAAGCAAAAATAGCGTATGCTTTTCCGGCGAACAGCGAGAAGGTGACGCTGAAGACGCCTTCATTCAGAATGTTCAGCCATTCCGGTTGGCTGGCCGCATCCGGATATACCGGAAAGATAAAATGTTCCAGGTTATGAACCAGAATAATTGCCAGAACGGCAAAGCCTCGTAAAGCATCTACCACCTCGATACGGGGGATTTTGGAAGTTGGAGTTTGTTGCATGTCGATTATTTTTTTTTGTTTAATAAATTCTTTACCAATTTGTTTGCCGGCTTTTCAAAATAATAATATGACAGCAGGCTTAGTCCGGTCACGATAATTAATATGACGGGTATCCCCAGTTGATACGGGATATGGAGATCGTAGCTACGGATTATCCAGTTATATCCTTCTATTATGAAGAGATGTATCAGGTAAAAACTGAAACTGATTTCACCGCCAATGACAAGATATTTATTGGATAAAAGACGTGATATATATCCTTTCTGATGTGCAAAAACATACAGCAACAGACTGATAGGCAACCAGTAATAACAGGAATAACGAAATACTTTGGGAATATATTCTCCCGCCGGCAGATAAAAAAGAAGGAAAAGCAGGACAACGGCTGTTTCGTAAACCGAAGCCTGTTTATAAGTCCATTCTTTCTGTTTGAATTTATCATATAGGTGGAACAATAGCATTCCGATCAGAAAATCCGGTAAACGGGTAAGCGGATTTACATACCATATCGCTTTTATATCTTGATCCATTGTGAAATACATAGCTATTGGGATCGCGATAACCAGAACTCCGGCAAGATAAAGAATCCGGTTCTTTTTGCCCAAGCATCCGATAATAAAAGGAAACAGGAAATAAAATAATTGTTCGCATCCCAAACTCCATGACGGGCTGTTGAATGAAAAGAAATAATCGGCAGCAGGTACAAACGGTTGGAGAAGAAACAGATTGGCAGCAAAATGTTTGATCCAGTCAATAAGATCACCCGATATATATCCACCCACACAAACTGATATACCAAGTGTCAGTAAATGGAGCGGATAGATGCGTGCGATACGAGCCACCCAAAATTCCCGCAAGGTAGACTTTTGTTCAAGAAGCCTGTCGCGATAGGTATAAGCGATAATGAATCCGCTAAGAATAAAAAAGAAGTTTACACCCACAAATCCTTCTTTATAGAACAAATGGTCGAAATAGGGATCGATAGTGTAAATATGTGCTCCGAAAACCATTAATGCAAATAAAAAACGGAGCGATGTCAATGGGCTTATCATGGTAAAAGTCTGTTATTTGCCGCAAAGGTAACGAATTAAAGTAAAATCTTTTTTCACATAGATTAAAATCGGGGGGAAGGATGTAACTTCTCATATCTTAACCGGCTCAGATTTTGTTGTGGTACAGGTCTTTCATGGCAAAGGTTATATCTCCTTCCTTGGAAAACCATATGGTAATTTCTTTTCCATTGAGGATACAATATGACCGGCAGAATCCTTTTTCTATGAAATAGACATGGCGATCCAATACTCCTCCTTTGATCAATAAATGCTTTTTAGGTAAATACAACGGAGTAAAATGCCCGGTCAGTTCAGCTATTGATTTGTCCGATACCGGGTAAAACTTTCTGATGCTGTTGATTATATTATTTTATCCTTGATCCATTGGTCTAAATTTTGTGTAAAAATAGCAATATATCTTGTTGGTAGATAAAATGGCGGGCTATTTAAGAATAAAACAAAAATGGAATGAATGATCTGTTTTGAATTATGGAGTAGAAACATAATGTTTGTACTCCATAATATTTGTAAGCATGGAATTTGTAGACAGAAGATGCCGGGCGACTTTCATATGAGCTAATGGAGAAGGTCCGTAAACTTTCGTTTATTGATTTATAGGGTAAATGTTGTTTGTCAAAATGTCAAATTAACCCTGTTGCCAGTGGACTGTATGTGTCCTTACTCAAGTATGTCCTTTTTTATTGCTCTTACGAGCAATGTTTGTGTATCTTTATGTCGGTTTTTGTTTGTTGCGCCTGTCTTTTGGTCTGCATTGTGCTAATATTGTTGGATATTGATATTGAATATGAACTATCTGTGTGAATGTGTTATTTGAATCTGATGCGATATTTGTCTCAGTCTAGAAAAATAACCTGTTGTAAAACATGTGTTTTGAGGGCAAAAAGACTCTGAAAAGAGGTCCCTTTGACCGAATTTAACAAAAATTTTCTCTTAAATAAATCCCCAATTCATTTAAAATGAAAAAAATCTCGTTTTAAACGAACTTGCAATTTATTTAAAACGGTGATTTGAATTTGGCTTTGATGAATTAAATGTTAAATATTGTATAGCAAGTTCTTCTACATTGCTTGTCTTACGTGATATAGATGATATGAAAATATTCAGGAATAGATCAAATAGATAGGTTATTGATGTTAAATGCATCAAATTGAAAATGTGGGAATGGGGATTCATTTGTTATATACTTGTTGTAATACATCCCGAATGATGACTAACGTCTACTAGTCAATTTTTATTTTTTTAAGCAGTCGCTCGATTTACCGGTAATCCTGGGATTAGGATTGATTATTGCGGGTGTTGTTGTTATTAATATTTTCTCAAAGACTGTGTCGCATTAAAGAGAAATTGAAAATATATAACCGTTAATTATATTTGAAATTTATATATTGTGAATTTTTAGAGCGAAGGATGACCTTGCCTAAAATAATCTGTTGACTAATGAAGGAAATCTTTGATTCTACCTATTTGTGCGAATTTGATTAATGGCGTAAAATGATTTAAGTTCTGAAAGAACTCTGTTTTTCCTTCGCAAATATATTGAAATATTTATTTAATCATGATATAATTATGTAAAAATATCGTATTCTAATTCAATTTTAACAAATAAGATTGGTGTGTGCGTAAAAATCACTATAAAAGAGTAAGAAATTTCATACTATATCTTACTGTTTTTTTACTCAGTAAAATAAAAACCACTTTTTGAATGCAATTATGATTATAAGGTGACAGAGTCCTTTCAGAACTTATATAAATAATGACAAGCAAATGACTATGAAAAGTGCGTCCAGTTCTATTGCCGGAGAGTGAATATTTCTACTTACCTGTACGACTGTCGCTCTTTTTATAAAAGATGTATTCTTTAAATTATAACTTTATGCTGAAAAAAACTAAGTTAGTAAGTCTAATTTTGCTATCGGGGGCCTTAGCAGTTCCTGTTGGTGCTTTTGCTGAGATTGCACCTGAAAAGCAAAGTGTTAGCGTTTCCCAGCAAAGCGGGAAAGTTAGTGGTGTGGTAGAAGATGCCTTAGGTCCGATTACCGGAGCTACTGTACTAGTGAAAGGAACTACAAATGGAAATGTTACCGATATGGATGGTAACTTTACATTGGAAAATGTGAAAAAGGGTGATATTATTCAGGTTTCCTACATTGGGTTTGTTACGCAGGAAATCACCTACACGGGACAAACAGCCTTGAAGATTGTACTGAAAGAAGATTCCAAAGCCTTGGATGAAGTGGTGGTGGTTGGTTATGCTACTGTGAAAAAAGCCAATTTGACCGGTGCCGTGTCTGCAATAGATAGTAAGGTCCTCGAAGATCGTCCTATCGTCAACCTGGGACAAGGTTTGCAGGGAGCTATTCCAAACTTGAATGTGACGACCAGTGGCCGCCCGGGTACAGGTTCTTCTTTCAACATTCGTGGTACGACGGCCTTAAGCGGTAGTAGTCCGTTGGTCTTGGTGGATGGTGTGGAGATGGATCCAAACTTGATTAATCCTCAGGACGTAAAATCAGTTTCTGTATTGAAGGATGCCGCTTCTGCTGCTATTTACGGTACACGTGCCGCTTACGGTGTTGTACTTATCACAACTAAAGGAGGCCGCAAAGATCAGCCAACGCAGGTCTCTTTTGATGCATCCGTTTCTTTTAACGGTCCGACTACCCGTCCTACTTATATGAATTCTATGGAATGGGTGAACTGGATGAATACGGCAGAATATAACACCTCCGGCCGTGCGCTTTATTCAGAGTTTGATGAAGAATTTATGGAACATGTTCAGGCATATTATAATGATCCTGTCAATAATTCTCCTGTTTATGTTTCTTCAAATCCGAATTTAAGTAAAAACGGTACCCGTTATTCCTATTGTGGTAATACAGACTGGATGGAAGAGATGTATAAAAAGACTTATCCGGTACAAAATTATGGTGTGAATATCAGTGGTGGTACAAAAAAAGCTACTTATTATACCTCTTTGGGATATCTGAATCAAGGCTCTTTATTGAAATACGGAAATGAAGATTTCAAGAAGTTTAATATCATGAATAACATTAATTATGATGTTAATGACTGGTTGCACTTATCAATGAAGACGACTTATAACCGTACGAGCTTGTCGGGGTTGAATCAGGACAAGACGCATGGTGATAACTTTATGGGAGGCGATACGCGTCCGATTATGCCGGTGAAGCATCCGGATGGGAACTGGGCCGGTCAGGGTAATTTTACCAATTTCCCGGCAGTTCTTTCCAATGGTAGTCGTAAAACGGATAAGAATGACTTCTGGAATACGGTTGCATTGAAATTAACGCCGATCGAAGGTATGAATGTGAATATGGATTATACGTTTAATTATTATGCCGAGCATAATAAATTTCATATGAAATCATTTAATGAATACGGTGCGGACGGACAATTCCTTCAGATATTTACCTGGACAAATCCGAATTCTGTAGCCGAATCGCAAAGTAATGATACGTATAATGCATTCAATTTCTTCGGAGATTATGAAAAGACACTGGGACAGCATTATTTTAAAGTGATGCTCGGTTATAACCAGGAAAGTAAACATACACGTAGTTTTAGTGCCAGTCGTGAAGCTCTGATTGCGAATGATATACCTTCGATGAATGCTGCTACCGGAGAAAAATATGTGAGTAATGGCGAAGGTTCCTGGGCTACCCGTAGTGGTTTCTTCCGTGTGAACTATACATTTGCCGATCGCTATTTGATGGAATTTAACGGGCGTTATGACCTTTCTTCCAAATTCCCGAAACATGACCGTTCCGCTTTTAATCCCTCTTTTTCTGTGGGATGGAAATTGTCGGAAGAAGCCTGGTTTAAAAGTATGACCAATAGTTTCTTTGATGAATTAAAGTTAAGAGGTTCCTATGGTAGTTTGGGTAACCAGGCATTGGATAACGGATGGTATGCTTACTTATCCAATTATGGAACCGGACAGATCGGTTGGATTATGGGGAGCAACCAGCCGCAGGCTGTTGGACCGGGCGGTCTGGTGAGCCAGTCTATTACCTGGGAAACCGTTACCCAATGGAATATCGGTCTTGATTTCAACATGGTAAACAGCCGCTTGAAGGGTGCGTTCGACTATTATCAGAGACGTACGTCTGATATTCTTTCGGCTGGAAAAATCTTACCGGGTGTTCTAGGTGCCAACGAACCTTTGGAAAATGCAGCAGAGTCACTGACGAAAGGTTGGGAATTCGAAATAAGCTGGAATGATCAGCTACCTAATGGCATACATTATAATGTTGGTTTTAACTTATCTGATTATCAGAGTGAAGTAACAAAGTTTGACAATATAGAAAGGAGCCTCAGCAACTCTTATGTAGGTCAAAAACAAGGTGAGATCTGGGGATATGAAACAGCGGGATTGTTCCAGAGTCCGGAAGAAATAGCTGGTGCACCTACTCAGGATAAAGTATCCGGTGGTATTCAGTTGATACCGGGGGATATTCGTTTTGCAGATCTGGATGGCAACGGAGTGATTGATTGGGGTGACAACACTGTTGATAATCCGGGTGATAAAAAGATAATCGGTAACTCGACTCCACGTTTCCATTATGGTATTAACTTGGGAGCAGACTGGAAAGGCGTTGACTTCTCCGTATTCTTCCAAGGGGTGGCTAAGCGCGATATAATGATGCCGGGATTACCTTTCCGTAATGGTTATTCCAGCGAATGGAATGTTCCTTCCGGTTATAATACGGATTATTGGTCAAAAGACAATACAGGTGCTTTATTCCCCGTTCCCCGTTTTAATGGCGGTTCGGCTATAGGGCAGAACCAGACTCGTTATTTGTTGAATGCAGCTTATTGTCGTTTGAAATCTTTGAGTATCGGTTATACGTTGCCGAAAGAATTTACATCGAAGTTTTCTATTGAAAAATTACGTGTTTATTTTACAGGAGAAAATCTCTTTACCATTTCAAATACTCCTGAAGGATTCGATCCGGAATTGGATGACCCCTATAAGTATCCGATGCAACGCGCTTGCTCTTTCGGTTTAAATCTAACTTTCTAAAAATAAAGGATTATGAAACAAATAATAGTATATATCGGAGTGGCAGCCGTGCTCTCATTAACGGCGTGTAACGACTCATTTCTGGAACGTTCTCCGCAGAGTATCAATGATAAAACGTTCTGGAATACACCGAGTGACCTGGAAGCTTATGTGAACAATTTTTATAGTTGGCTGCCTAGTGGCGTGACTTCTATTGCTGACGGGGAAAGTGACGACCAGGTACCTAACGGTATAAGCCAGTATTTCTGGGGACAGTATACCACACCTACACCTGAAGCATCTTCCTGGTGTAACTGGAGTAAAGGTGCATGGGAGCCGATTCGTCTGACTAATTATTTTATGACACATTATAAGACAGTGGTCGGTTCTGAAGCGGATATAAATAAATATGTGGGTGAAAATCGATTTTTCAGGGCTCTGCAATATGCCGGTTTGATGAGAACTTTTGGTGATCTTCCCTGGGTCGATAAAGAACTGGGTACTGATTCTCCGGAATTATATGATGCGAAACTCAAACGGTATGAGATAATGGATAAAATCATAGAAGACTTTGATTTTGCCATTCAATGGTTACCCGAAAAACCGGCTGCCGGACGTATCGGTAAAGATGTTGCCCGTCATTTAAAAGCCAGGACTTGTTTGCATGAAGCTACTTATTACAGATATCATACCGAGCTGGGATGGCAGGACAAGGCTGAACGTCTTTTGAAGTTAGCAGCCGACGAAACCGATGCGATTATTAACAGCGGACGGTATGAAATTTATAATACGGGAAAACCGGAAAAAGATTATTATGAAATGTTCGTCATGGAAGATAAGACTAATCTTAAGGAAGCAATCCTTCCGGTGACTTATTTGGATGGAAAAAGAAAACATGGTATGAGCCGTACTTTATGGGAAGCTAATACCGGTTTTTCCAAGGATTTCATGGAAGGCTATTTGTGTAAGGATGGAAAGCCTATCTCTTTAAGTTCTTATTATAAAGGAGATGACAATATGCGTAACGAAACGGCAGATCGGGATCCCCGTTTGAAACAAACTGTTCTGACTTGGGATTTTCCGACTCGTGTAACCGTGTCAACAAATGACAGTACGTTCATAACGGAGGAATCTAAGTTTATCGATCAATATTGCTATACCGGCTATAAGTCTATCAAATATTTTATTCCGACCGATAAAGCTTTTGAGGCGAATAACAATACGTACGACGGAATCGCTTACCGTTATGCTGAAACATTGTTGATAAATGCTGAGGCTAAAGCTGAATTGGGAACAATCTCACAGGCTGATCTTGATAAAACGATTAATGTGCTGCGTGACCGTGTTGGTATGCCTCATTTGACAACAAATGTTGGTTTTACCGATCCGAACTGGACCAAGTGGGGATACGAACTTTCCCCGCTGTTGCAGGAAATCCGTCGTGAAGGCCGTGTTGAACTGGCCGGTGAAGGACGTCGTTGGGATGACCTGATGCGCTGGAAAGCCGGAAAGATTTGTGATAACATAAAAACGTATGTGGGTAAGCGCCAACCTGAAAAAGATGGTAAATATGCAATCGTATATCCTAATTATACGAATGAAGATTATTCTTATGAAGCCGGCAAGAGCCGTACATGGGATGATCGTTTATATTTACGTCCGATTCCTACAGCAGAACTACAGCGAAATCCGAATTTGCTTCCTCAAAATCCGGGATGGGATAAATAATAGTAAAAGGGGCTGTATCATGCAGCCCCTTTTTGTCTCTTTTAAATCATGAAAATACTATGAATACAAGTAATATATTAATTGTTGGCCTTTGTGCTTGTACATTCTTGTCTTGTAAAGACGCGGAACCACCAGCTCCTATTTTGCCTGTTCCGACTCCGGAACAAGTTGCCTGGCAGAAAATGGAAAACTATGCTTTTGTACATTTCGGACTGAATACGTTCAATGATCTGGAATGGGGATATGGGAATACGCCTGCCGGAACATTCAATCCGACTGACCTGGATTGCGAACAGTGGGTGCGTGTCATTAAGGCGGCCGGACTGAAAGGGGTGATACTGACGGCCAAACATCATGACGGTTTCTGTCTGTGGCCTACAAAAACGGTCGATTATAATATTTCAAATTCTCCTTATAAAGACGGAAAAGGCGATATGGTCCGTGAACTGTCGGATGCCTGTAAGAAATACGGGCTGAAATTCGGCCTTTATCTCTCTCCCTGGGATCGCCATAATGCCGAGTACGGACGGGAAGGTTATCAGAAAACTTATCATGAACAGATCAACGAATTGATTTCCAATTATGGTCCGCTGTTCGAATTCTGGTTCGATGGGGCGAATGGCGGAAACGGATGGTACGGCGGTGCCGACGAAAGCCGTTCTATTAACCCGAAAGAATATTACGGCTATGAGACGGCCCGCGAAATGATTAAATCCAAGCACCCGGATGCCATGATCTTTGGTGGAACCGTTCCGGATATCCGCTGGATCGGTAATGAGTCGGGCTGGGCGGGCGAAAC
>Ga0129316_1000350_pt1 | contig 27974 bp, 41 predicted proteins | sample Cm1ome_2_FD_94429 | JGI IMG/M metagenome (GOLD analysis project Ga0129316, IMG submission 94429) | Eastern black-and-white colobus group fecal microbial communities from Wisconsin, USA - Cm1022B metagenome | ecosystem: Host-associated > Mammals > Digestive system > Large intestine > Fecal...
ACCGGCACCAGCTCGGGCAGGCCGAAATCCCCGATTACAATCTCGGCCACCTGCGCCTTGAGTTTTGCCGGAATCAGATCAAACGAAGCGGTCCTCCCGTCTACCAGCCTGCACGCAAATAACATACTCATCATAATTGCCATCCTTTCTGCTTGTTGTTTTAAAAATTCGATCAGCCTACGCATAAACGACGCCCGCCATCTCTACAAGGCATTCCTCCAAAATGACTGCGTTTTCCTGTGATGCAGCTACCTGGCCTTTCAGCACGCGGTTTTCTTCCGCCAGCTCCGCGATCCGCTGTGCGTCAGTCGGCGCGGGCGGCGGGGTGTTCGCCTCAATCTCCGCCATCTCTGCCGCAAGCTCCCCGGCGGTGCCCGCCCGCACCTGTCCATTCTCATAGCGCCAGAGATGCGCGCCGGTCTCATCCGTCAGGGGCGGGTTTTCCTCCCCGCCCGGAAAAAGCCGAAACTGATAGCCGCCATCCTCCCGCAGCAAAACCGCCCCGGAAGTATCCCGGTCAGGGAACGGCCCGTCCGACCATCCCGCAAGGATCCGCCCCGCATCATCAGTCAAAAGATAGTGCCTGTTTCCTTCCATCCGTTTTTCCCTCCCTACAGGTTGGCGTCGTTGAAGTAATAGGTGGTACCGCTTATTGCGATTGTCCCCTGGCTTGGGTTGGCAATGCGCATGACAGGTCTACAATCCGCGCCATTCGTTGGCCGCTGCGCTGCGGAGGCATAAAGCTGATAGTATCTCTGACACTTTGCCAATTCCTCCGCGCAATTCGGCGGCGGATCGTTTAAAACCCATACACTGTTTTCCTGATGGGCCAGAGTCTGAACGGAACCGAGTTCCAGCTTGGCGGCGTAGATTTTCAGCGTACTGCTTGCAGCTTTTTTCTGGATTCCAACCGCTATCGCGGAGGTTTCGGCAACCGAAAAAGGCAGGGTCAGCAGGTTCGAGTCAAAAACGCTGGCGCTAGCCCCTCCCTGTACATAAATCTGTTGTGCCTTTGTATGATCATCTACAAGAAAAGACAGGGTGTAATTTCCGGGCTGCACCTTTTCCACAGCACTTGTAAAGTTGATATAGGTGCCGCTGGCATCTGACGTAAAATCAATACACCCGTCTCCTACAGAAACCGCAGCAGTGCTGTTGTTGGTGCTGACCCTCCACCTGTCAATCCCGTACCCGTTTCCTGTATAGCTCGTCTGCCCCCTCTGGTTTACCGGATTGCGGAAATCCCCGTTATCGAGCAGATTCCGGTTGCTGATGCGCACCGCGCTGCCCTGACCGGTTGCTCCGTCCACCGCCCCCACGTCGGCGGCGCTTGGCATCCAGCTGTCCGGCCTCGCCCCCACCTGCGCGGCGGTATAGTCCCCGGCCTGCGCGGTCACATCTCCCGCCCTGCCGAATACGCTTGAGACCGCGCCTGCATTGAGCGCTACCGTATCGATATAGGCCCTCACCGCCGCGATTGCAGCCGCCTGTGCGGTGCTCACCGGCTTGTCCGCGTCAGACGTGTTGTCCGCGTTTCCCAGCCCCACCTGCGTCTTTCCCACCGCATGCGGGTTTCCCAGATCGGCCAGATGCCCTGCAATCCATCCGCTCAGCGCATCAAGCACCTCCTGTACGTTATCCCCGCCAACATCCTCATTGACCGCCCCGATTTCCGACGCGCCCCCGGAGGCCGTCAGCGCGTCGATCAGGTTATTGTATTTTGGCGCGACCACATTCTTTACCAGCGAATCGAATCGCGCCTTCACCTGCTCCGGCGTATAGCCGGATTCCCCCGGCACGTTCGGCAGCGACGCTACATCCTTGTTGGCGTAGTCGCCCACTGCAATTTTGTAATTGGAAATTGCCACTCAAAAATGCCCCCCTTCCATAAATTCAAGCGTCAGCCCGTAAATTCCCAGCGGCTCGTTGGCCGCGTCGCTCTCAAACCGGAGCATCAGCTTATCAACATACCGCGCGTTGATTTTTCGATAAACGGTGCGAGGGCTGGTATCGGTCAAAAACGAGAGCTTAGCAAAATCAAGCTGTGAGAAATCGAAGTATCGCGCTGAGCCATAGCTTTCAAACAACAGCTTCCACGCCCCTGCGATCTGCCCATCCACCCGCAGCCCGGTGCGCGCCCCCGGCAGCACCGATACCGAAAGGTATTGAAAATCCTTGCGGTTGTGGCTGACCTTTCCCGAAAAATACGGAGTTGTCCAATAGGCCGGCACCGCTGCGCCGTCATCCTGATAGCTTACCGGGGCGTTCTTGTCCTCGTAAAATTTGCAGAGCTTGCCGTCCGAGGTTCCGAAGTACAGCGTGCCGTCCTCCTCCCACGCCACCCGCGCGGAAATTCCGCTGAGCAAATACCCCTCGTACTGGAAGGTCGAATACGGCTCGTTTTTGGAATAGCTTTTCTGCAGCGCGTCCAACAGATAAACCCGTCCAGAGGGGCAGAACAGCCAGTAAAAATCGTGATAGACAAAAGCAAAGCTTCCGCTCAAATCCTCTTCAATCAGCTTTGGATTCAGAAAGCTGGAACGGTTCTGGCTGTATTTCTCGCCGGTAATGTCCTCCGCGGTAATCGCGAAAACGCCGCGCTTTGTCACAAACAGCGGCTCCCTTCCGAGATAGGCGCAGCCCCACTGGGATACGCAGCCCTCCCCCTGCAGCGTTGAAACAATCGGGAAGGCCGGTTCCCCGTCCTGCATCACGCCGGAACGCACCACAACGTTGCGCCCGTCCTCGCTGTCCTCCTTGTGGGCGGCGAGTCGGTCTGCGACCACCGAATATCCCATCACCGCAGAATCATCCTGCCCGAGCAGCGAATAGGCGAGGTCTCCGAAGAAGGTCGGATCGTTCATCTGACTGTGCCAGTCCCTGTTTGGATAGTCGGGATTGCCTGAAACAAAGAGCCGGTCCGCAGCCCCCGCCACCCCGAACAGGGTAGAAATAGTGCATTTGTTGATCTGGTCCGCATAGCCTGGGCGGGTCTTGTAGGCGGTGATCTTTACGTTATCCTCTCCCATTACCGGAGAGGCCGCAATCCCTGTTGCAAAGGTCACTTTCCCGGTGGTGCGGTTCACTGTAAAATCGGTGTTCTCCACCTTATCCTCCCACACGCCATCCGAGGTCATTACCTGCGCGGTAACCGCTGTTGCGTCAAGCTCTCCGTCGGTGAGCTGAAAACTTCGTGTTGTCCCAGTTCCCGAGGTATAAAAAGAATTGATAAATCCCGGCGCGAGAAGATTAATGTCCTCGTAGGCCGTTCCTCCGCCGGTCGGGTCGCGGCTGATAATCACCGTCGGGATATATCCCGCGGTGTCCGCCGAAACAAGGCTTGTGCCGTCATAGCGCCGCAGCTTGTCCCCGTCAAGCAGATAAAGCTTTCCGCCCAGCATCCAGCCCTTGCTTTTGGCGTTGTTCATCGTGCCGATCTGCGTCGTGCCCTTATAGAGCTTGTCTCCGGCGTGAACAATGCGGTCTTCTCCAAAATGGTATACCCCGTTGATCTGTCCCGAATAGGTCTTAACCGTCTGAAATCCCATCCGCTTTCTGACCTGTCCGATCTCGTCCCGCAGCATGTTCACCGCATCGGGGCTTCTCGTTTTATCGACCGTCGCGGGGGTGTTGCGCAAGTCAAGGCCCTTGAAGTTTTCAACCGAAACGACATTGACCTTGGGCTTCGACGCGGAAGAAAACGCGAACGGATAGAATCCCATCTGTCACCCTCCTATCGAATAATCCCGCACAAACCGCGGCGCATCGGCGATCTGCAAAGCCGCCGCCATTGTATTGTAGAGCGAGGAAAGCGACGCCAGCTTATAAGACTGCGCTTCACTGCCCGCAGCCGCCATGATCGCGCACTGCAGCGGGACCAGCCCGGCAGCAGGCGGCCATACATCCAGCGCCGTGCTCTCGTCGCTTCCCGGGTCTGACGGCGTCCTGCGGTATCGGATCTGCGCCGCCCCTTCAAACAGGTATTTCCCATTCTGCTCCCAATAGGGCGCAGGAAACCCGCCGCTCTCGATTTCCTCCAGTGAAATAAAATCCTCCGGCGGGATAAACTCGCTTTCCGCCTCGTCATATCCATACAGCGGGAACGCGGCGGCAACGTGTGTCAGTGCGCCCGGAAGAAGGTAGTCGAACTGGTCCGCGAGGTCCTGATCACCGCGGGCGGAGCCGTTGACCGTCGCCTCGCCCAGATAACGCAGATACCGCTGTCTGGCTTCTCCCTTGGTCATGGCCCATACCTCCTGTTAAATGTATCCGGCCCGCTCGAGCACCCCGGCGACCGTCTGAGGCACGTCCACCGTCTCCCCTCGCTTGATCTGAAAGAGATATCCGTTCAGGCAAACCGGCACAATCTCGTCGTGCTCGTTGAGCGGGTCCTTCTGAATCTTAATCCGTACCTTTGGCTCGGCGGCATAAACCGCGCCCATCCCCTGCGCTTCCTGCTCGATCTCGAAATCCGTCATTGCTTTTTTTGCCATATCATTGACCCTCCTGTAAAAAGCGGAGGGAGCGAGTATCGCCCCCTCCTTATCCTTTGTTTACGCCGACACAGCGCACTCGATCCGGCACATTGCCAGCTCCTGCAGCCGCTTCGCGGTGAAGAACAGCTTGTAACCGGCGGTCGCCCTCTGGTTGAGCGGATCGGCAGTCCCGGCAGAACCGAAGTCCTTGACGATCATCTCAGGAGAAGAGCCGCCCGCGACGTCCACCACGCCGTAAGCGTCCTGCCCGATAATCAGCACGTCATGGACGGTAACGGGGGCGCTCTGGGTATTGGCGTGAGTGTTTACGTTGGTGCTTTCGATAAAGCGCACCCCATGCAGCTTTCCGATCTCACCCGCCATGATCTTTTCGCCGCCGTTATACTTGCTGACATCCTGCCACAGCGTGTCGTTCTGCAGATCGTAGGCGACCTCGGGGTCGATAATGCCGATGAAATACCCGCCGGAAAGCGGCTTGGCATTGTTCTTGCGCAGAGTACGCACCGCCTTTTTGATGTCGCTGGAGGTCAGCACATCGGCGGAGGTAATCGCATTGGTGTTGGCGCGCCCGGCGGCGTATACAACGGTGGTGCCGTTGACAATCTCGTTGCGCACAATGGTGTCAACGGTCAGCGCCGCCGCCTCGCCAAGCACCTGCGAGGTTTCGGTCAGGACGGGGTCGATGCCGACGAGGTCCAGCTTGTCGGAAATCTCCACAAAATCACCGTACTGCTTTACCGTAGCGGTAATGGCGGTAACAGACAGGCTCGAGCCGGAAGGGGTGGTTCCCTCGGTCAGCGCGGTAGTTGCGGCGGCCAGAGAATTAAACCGGCGGAAATTGACGGTATCGCCCTCGTTCTTCGGCATCGGCTTTTTCTGGCCGTACTTGGCATAGACCAGATTCGGGACCAGCCGCTTTAAGAGCGTTCGGTTGTAAAAGGTTTTGTTTTCAGCGGTCAGGGTTGCAATCGTATTGGTAGCCATATTTTATCCTCCTTGTCATTTGCGGGTCAGCTCCCCTCTGAGCGCCCGCTCAATCTGTTTGTCGAAATCGTCGTCGGACATCGTCGCGAAATCCTGTACAGCAGGCGCGGTCCCCGCGGAAAGCGAACCCGGCGTGGCCTTTGCCGCAGCCGCTATCTGTCTGACCGCCCTGCTCTGCGCAGATCCCCGCGCTTTTTCGAGCAGCCTGCCCATATTGTTTTTGAGCACCACCCCGAACGCGGACTGCAAATCTACATCGCCGCGCCCGCTCCTGCGGCAATAGTCGAGAAGCTGCATCGTCTCGTCCCGCAGCTCCTTATAAACCTCTCCGTACTGCGGGTCAGACTGCATCTGCTCGTCCTGCTCCCGGTCCTGATACCGCGCAATCCGGGTCTCCATCTCGGTCAGGCGGGCTGCCAGCACCGGGTCGCTGCCGCGCTTGGCGGCCTGACGCATCGCCTGATATTGATCATACTCGGCGGCAGTTTTCACCGGCTGCCCTGTGTACTCGTTGACCCATCCCATGCGGGCAACAAAATCGTCCAACCTCTTGGCGCTCATTGCGTTCAGGCGCTCCGAGAAAGCCCGCGTCCGTTCTCTTGCCTGCCGGCGCTCTTCCTCCGGGTCAGGCGGTGCAGGCGTCTCCTGCACAGGATTCGGCGCCTCGGCCCCGGTCGTTTCCTCTGCTTCTTCGACGGCGGCGGCACCGTCCTCCGTTTCGGTTGCGTCAACCGCTTCCTCAACGGCATTTTCAGCCAAAATTTCATTTTCCATTGTCTGAATCTCCTTGTCATGTTTTTTGGCGAGGTTCGGTCATGACCCGTTTTGCAGCCATTACCCGTTTTGCAGCCATTACAAAAGGGGCGGGAAACCCTACCCCTCGTAATCCAAATTCTTTACCGTCTCGATGATCTCGCCGTACTGCGGGCACTGCGGATTCCGGCAGACGATCTCCTGTACGGTATATACTCTGGTTGTGGTGTCGGGGCTTTGATCCCCCTCCACCTGCGTATAAGATCGGTCAATGCGGGCTTGTATCCCGCAAACAGGGCAAAGCATTTTAAATCCCTCCTGTCTTTGGGTTAGGAATTCCCGGCAGCTCCACGCCGTATGGAGCGGCCCCCTCCCGGATTGTTGCGGGCTGGCTCCCCTGCGCCGCCGCGCCGGGAAGCTGCGCGGGTTCCTGCGGAATGGCGGGCGTCATGGCCGCCTGCGTCTCTCTGATCTGCCGGAGCCTTTCCTTAAACGGCATCACCGTCTTCGGGGCAAGCTCAATATAGGTATCCAGATCGATGTTCCCGCTGTCGAACAGCTTGTCGAGGGTCGCCATCGCAAGCGATTCCGAATAATCCGAACCGATTGATACATCCGCCTCCAACGCGAATTCCACACCCGCAAAGTCCGACCCGGTAAAAGCGCCTGTGGCTTCCTTCCCGTCTGGTCCGATCCCCTTGTAGGGCCGGGGCATTGAGTAGTAGTATTTAAAGAACTGCTCCCAGATGCGCCCTGCCTGCTCAATGGCGCGGTAGAACCGCCGCTGGATGTCCTCAATCGGCTTTTTCGCCTGATTTTGCAGGGCTATGATTGCGGATGCCGCCATCGTCGCCGAGAACGGTTCGCCGCTCGCCACCTCCGATACACCGGAAACGGTGCGCATCATGTCGGATATCTTATCCACCAGATTGGCGGCAAACGCGGAAAAGGAGGGCGGATTTAAATATTTGATCCCGTCTCCGCTCAATGAATAATCCCGGATGATTTCGCCCGGCTCATTGGTGACCGGCTGCCGCAGCGCATTCTCCCGGACAAGCATCTTCGGCCATCCCGCATCCTGCACCGCAAGGGCGTTCATCGCCATCAGAAAGTTGACCGTCTTCTGCGCCGGAATCAATCCCTGCGCCTCGCCGATCCCAAAGATACATCGCTTGCGCAGCTGCCAGGGCATCAGCACCACCGGATACAATGTCATGCCGGGGGTCTGCGGCAGTTCCTCGAACGGGTCCGGTTCCGGCGTCTCCACATCGGGCAGCCCTTCGGAAGCCCCCTCCATCCCGCCGCCGGGCGTCAGGCTCTGGCCCTCGATTAAGGTCACAGATCTTGTGCCCCGGTCAAAATACACCCTCCCGTTTTTGCGGTAGTACATGGTCAGCAGGGTGCATTTCTTTTCGCCGTCCATCTCGTGGCGTTCGGCGTCGTACTGCTCGGCACGCTCTTCGTCCGGCGCGATCATCATCGCCGCCTGCTCGTCAAATCCAAGCGAGCGGGCGAGCGCGCGCACCGAATCGACGGTATACCGCTGGGCGATCATCACCCACTCCTGCTTTTGTATCTCCTGCAGCTGCGGGTTTGCCACAAAGACGGTCAGCGGGTCAAGGGACTCCCCGCGCAGCGCCCCCTGATACGGCAGGCGCACCCCGCCGGATACGTCGTTGTCCCAGTAATAGTGCAGGATGCCCGTCCCCAGCGTGGCCGCGTCGTCGGCCATCTGGTCGTTGAGGTCGTCCTGCCTCAGCTCCTTCCAGAGACTTGCGGCGTAATCGCTGTACTGCTTCGCCCCCTCCTCCGCGGCAGGGTCATCCCCCTCCGCGGGGGAATACACCAGTTTAATCACCTGATTAAGGACGTTTGCCTTTTTGGTGCGGATAAAAAAGTCGATGTAGTTATAGACCGGCCGGGGCATGTGCCTGGTCTTTTTGGTCGGCGCGGGCCACTGATCGCCTTCTTTAAATCGGACGCATTCCGGGAACAGCGTGTCAAAATGCATCTGCCGCTGGTATTGCAGCCCCTTTTGATACCGTTCCCAGAGCGTGGTGCCATCTGTCATTCACCGTCCCCTCCATTCAGCCATTCCCGCAGAATCTGTGCCGTCAGCCTCTCGCCGGGCGGCTTGCCCGCGATCTCCTTTTGCTCTCCCTCTTCGGCCTTACCCGCGCGCTGTTCCCACAGCAGGGCAACGCAGGCCAACTGAGCGCCGAGAATCAGCAGCAAAATCACCGTTACCATTGCAAAAATCCATCTCCTTTCTCGTCGTCCGTCCGCAGCGCGAACGGAAGGAAATCCTTTTTCTCCTTTGCCGGGACCTCAGACCATTGATAAATCATCCGGTTGAGGGCCTGGCTCATGCAATCCACCCGGTCGTCGTGCTTGCCCTGCGGGAACTGCGCGGCCTCGTCAATCAGATCGTCCGCAAACGGTTCCCGGGGGAGCCAGACGTTCCCGGCCTCGATGTACCCCGATACCGCGTTGACCCTCGCTACCTTGCCTCCCTCGGGGTTGACCGCCAGAACTCCGCCCAGCTCGCGGGACAGCATTTGCACCGCCGCCGGGCCGTTGGCCTTGTCCTCGATGAGGATGCATCGCCTCTGCGGGAACCTGGCCGCCATCCGGCGGATGGCGCGCAGCGTCTCGGGGAAATCCATTGGACGCGCCAGCGCATCAATCAGATAGATGTCTGCGCCGCGCTTGCCCCACGCCTGAATCGCTACATTGTCGTTGCCCTCGCCCCCCTTGAAGGACGCATCCACCGACAGAATCACGTCGATCATATCTGGTAGATCGTCGTACCGCCTCCACCAGCTGCGCCGGATCAGATTGCCCTGCTCCGCCGTTGGATGCCCCTGGAACAGCGCCAGCCATGACCGGGAACCCTCCGCGTAGGCGGCCTTAAACTGCCGGAGCCAATCGTCCCCCTTGCCGATCTCGGGGGCCAGCGCCTCGCCGGGCCTGCGCCCGAGCGGGTCGTTTTGCTCCGCCTCGCAGGGCAGGTTAATCACCTCAACATTAGGCTCGTTTGCAATCAGCCGCCCGGCCAGATCGTCCTCGTGCCACCGGGTCTGGATCACGATCACTTTTGCCCCGGAGGACAAACGGGTGCGGAAGGAATCCACCCACTCCTCCCACACCCTGCCGCGGTATGTCTCGCTGTCGGCCTCCTGCCGGTTTTTTACCGGGTCGTCGATGATCATCACGTCGCCGGGGTTGCCGGTAACGCCCGAGAGCACGCCGCGGGAGATCATCCCGCCCCCCTCGGTTGTCTCGTACTCGGTTGTCGTGTTTGGGGTCGCCGCCAGCCGCACGCCAAAGAGCGGCCCGCCGAACTGCTCGAGCTTTTGCTTGTTTTTGCGTCCAAACCGCTGTGCAAAGTCCTCGTTATAACTGATCTCAATGACCCGTTTTCGCGGCCATCTCCCCAAAATCCACGAGGGCAGCGTCTCGGTGACGGTCATGCTCTTGCCATGCTGCGGCGGCATCGACAGCACTAATATAAGATAGGGCGCGTCGGTCTGCCGCTCCACAAACTCCTGCACCCTGCCGCAAAGCCAGCTCGCCGCCCTGCCGGGGATCCACCGCCCGCCATGCACCAGATAGCAGTACGCGCGGTAATCCACCCGGCAGAGCGCCAGCAGCGCGTCAGCCGCGCTTAACATATCCCAGCGCCTCCAGCGCCTTGTCCGGGTCCAAATCCCCCAGCAGCATCCGCGCCGACACATCCAGCACACCGTCAATCGGCTGCACCGCCTTGCCGTACACCCGGTCGAGCACCGTCTCGGCGCACTTAATCCGCAGCTCCGGCTTCTGGGCCTCGTCCGCCACCATCTCAACGAGCAGCTTTGCCGCGCCGGGGGCCGCCGCCTTGAGGATTTCTTTTACCTCGGTGGGTACCTTTGGCCTGCCCTTCGGGTTCCCGGTCTGCCCCTTGCGGAACGTGGTGGAAGTGGGCGGCTTTTTGCCTGTTACCGTCCTGTTCTCGGCTTTTTCGCCCCTGTTATCACCCAACCGCGCCACCTCCTTTCATGCGTCAAAAATTCGTCTTTGTTTTTGTGCAAAATTTTCTAAAAAATATTTTATAATACTATTGACTTATAATACAATTGTGATATAATATAGACATAAAGCAAGGGACAACAAAACAACGGAGGAAAATACAATGACTATCAACGAAATTAAAGCAAGGCTTGCGAACGAAAATCAGGTTATTGACAACGGTTTTTGCTACTGGATCGAAGAGGGAGAGCTTAGACGCCACGATGTGTTTTTCGGGCAGATGTTTGAGTATGAGGTTGTAGAGGAATGAACCGGACACCAAGGGCAGAACAGACAACAACAAACAAGGAGGAAAATGCAATGGCAAAAAACTACTATGCGCTATATGCCCCTTACGGAATCCAAACCCTATACAATGATTGCCACTGGCCAACCGTCCACGTATTTACCAGCAAAAAAGCACGAGATCAATGGGTATGGGAGGATGAAATATTAAACCGGGAACCCGTCTCCGCCTCGGAGGCCCGCAAGTACCGGAACCCGCATCAGGACGTAATCCACAAGGAGGGATGACCGATGAAACGATACCCGGACTGCCAAAACGAGGGATGCGGCGACTGCGCCGCCTGCTCCCTCTCCAATTACGGGAGGGACTGCCGCAACAACCCCTGCAACCAGCTCGCCTACCTGCGGACCAGAGCGGGGATGACGCAGGCCCAGCTCGCGGAAAAAACCGGGAAGCATGTGATGTATATCTCCAAGCTGGAGCGCGGCGACCGGCAGATCTCCGGGATCTCATTGGAGACGGCGATTGCGATTGCCGACGCGCTGGGGGTAGATGATCTGAGGGAGTTGATGTAATGTCCGCGCCGGTTGATATCCGCGGGCAGGTGTTTGGCGAGCTGACCGCAATCGAGCCGACCGGCCTCCGCCGGGGGGGCCGCATTGTATGGCGCTGCCGCTGCACCTGCGGCGCCGAGGTTTTTGCCCCGGCGAAGGAGCTGCGCAGCGGCAATACCAAATCCTGCGGGCATCTCAAAAAGCAAACCAATGATCTGACCGGGCAAAGATTTGGCAAACTGGTGGCAGAGTACGACACCGGCAAACGATACCAGCACAACGCGGTTTGGCACTGCAAATGCGACTGCGGCGCTGAGGTCGATGTAATAGGACGGAGCCTTACGTCGGGCAACACCAGATCCTGCGGATGCCTTAACCATGCCCCGCGCGCAGCCTCTCCCGACGTGCTGGACGGAACAAGGGCATCGGCTCTTAACAGCAAGCCGCCGTCCAACAATACAAGCGGCGTCCGCGGCGTCTCGTGGCACAAGCAAAAGCAGGATTGGGAGGCGTACATCAAATTTAAGGGGCAGCATTTTCATTTGGGCCACTACGACACGCTGGAAGAGGCCAGGGCGGTGCGCGAAAAGGCGCAGTCGATGATCTACGGCGATTTTTTGCGATACTATACAGAGCTGACCCTTTCCGCGCCCGGCAAGAAAAAAGCAGGGCGGCCTCCGGCAAATATCCAGGGAAAAAGATACGGCAGTCTCGTCGCACTTTATCCCACAAACCGTCGTGTAAATGCATCTTTGGTCTGGCGCTGCCAGTGCGATTGCGGGAATCTGGTTGATGTGAGGCAAAATTACCTGCAAACCGGGCACATCACATGCTGTCCGGAGTGCAAAAAGAAAAAAGCTTAAAATCCGGAGGGCATCCTCCGGAAGTCCATGTAAAAAGGACGCTCATCTCTGAGCGTCCTTCTGTACTGCCGTCTTAACCCGGACAGCTAACGGGCATCTGAGCCGCGCGGATACTCTGCTTCTCTGATCGTGAGGGCATTTCTCCGCGCCGCTGTTCTGCGGGCCTTTTGTCCCACCGGCCATATGGCCGCTTTTTCCGGTCCGGGTTTTCCCGCCCGGCTTCGGGGTGATATCCCTCACGTCTCTGTCAGGTCGGCGTCCGTATGATCGCCGCCTTGTGGCAAATACCACTGTCTCTATTATAGCAGGGATTTTGCGAAAAAACTTCCCCTCTTTTTCCCATTTGTTTCACATATTAAAATTCAACGATCCCGTATAAGGCGAGGGTAAATTTGTAGAGAGCTGTATCCTTGATGCGGTAAATTTGCGTTTGCTCTAAACGCATCTCCTCCATCAGACGCTCGACATGACCCGCCTGCCGCTGGATGTAAAACAGCTCCAACACCCTGCGCTCCTGATCTGTAAGCCCCGCCAGTCCGCGCTCCACCAGCTTGACCAGCCGGGCAACCGCCGCGCGGGTATGTACTAACCGCTCTTTTTCGGCAATGCAGTTGATAAGGTTTTCCTGCGCCCGGCTCTCCCCGCCCTGTACCGGCGTTGCATCAGACATCCCGCCCCGGATTGACTGCATCCGGTCATCGAGAGACGCGATCTTGTCCTGTATGTTTTGGAGACTGTCCTTGCGCCGCATGTAGCTTCTCAGATCGTTTTCGGCTTCTTTTTTCCAGTTCATGGGATTTTCTCCTTCCCTCGTACTTGTCGCATTGATCGGCAGGGCATCCCCTTGGGTTGCCGGTGATATAGCAGTAATGGCACCCCTGCTCGTTTGTCCGCCCCATACCGCCCAGCGGCTTGAGGTACACGCATCCCTTACATGTCTTGCGCGCCGGTATCATTTGCACCGCCTCCCCATCTCAATCCCCACGACCAGCCCCAGCGCGGCGGATAGGGCTATCACCGCGCCCAGAGGGTCGATACGCAGGGCTAACATGTAGTTAATCATACCTCACCCCGCACCGATTCCAGACGCGCCTCAAGCCGCTGGATCTTTTGAAGCTCGTATTTTCCCGTATGCCCGAAGATCATCTGCATCTGTTCGATCATAATCCGAACGTCTCCGATCTCTTCGAGCACATCGGCCAGATTCTCCCCATGACAGCGGCGGTTTTTGATCAGCGCCTTTGTCAGCTCGGACATCTCTTCAATACAGATATCAATCTGCGCATCCCGCCCGTATTGTTTAATCGCGGTTTTCAATATCTCGTGTCTGGTCATACTGTTATTCCCCCTCTCCCGTCCGGGCCGCGCCACTCAAAGCACCTGACATGCCCGTTGTCCTCGCGTTCGCAAGGATATTTATTATGCTTGCAGACTACGCATGATCCAATATAGGCAAGATCACGCACCGCCGCATCTCTCTCCTGCCGAAGCTGGGCGTTTTCGGCGCTAACCTTGGGATCCTCCTTCGGCGGTTCCGGCAGCGGCAACCAGTGGGTGATCTCTATGCCGTTGTCCACAGAATCACATTCGCTACATCCGTATTCCGCAAGATAGTCTTCGCATACGCAAGAATACCACCACCATTTTCCGTTGTGGTAATATCCTGTGGAAACGAATGGTTTGTCTTTGATGTGCGAATAATATGGCTCTGGCTCCCTGTTTACCCACACGATGTTCACCGGCTCTAACTTGTCCGGCAGTCTATCCTTGACCGAAATCCATTCACTCATGGTCAGCACCATCCTCCTTCCCGTCCATCTTCGCCCCGCAGTAGGGGCAAAAATTCGTCTTGGTATCCCAAAGTGTTCTGCACTCGCTGCATTTATTTAACGAACTATTACTTATCCACTTCCCATGCACCACAGGCGCGGCATCGACGGAGGGAGCGGATTTGACGAAACTATAAATCCAGTCTGCGCTATACCGATTTAAGCACCAGTCCTTAATTTCGTTAGTGCTGTCTATGTAATCGAGCAGCGCCTCCCGACTGATTAAATCGCTCATTGCAAGCTCCTTTCTGTTTCCGCAATCGCCGCAAAAATCGGGTAAACCCCCGAGAACAGCGAGAGGTGGGTCATCCCGCATCCCTCCCGATGAAGTCAAACAGCGTCGGGGCGTCCCGCTCGGCGTCTGCGGATTTGAGATATTCCGCCCCGTCCGCGAAATAGTCTGCGGAAAGCTCGCATCCGATCCCCTCCCGGCCGAGCTTTACCGCCCGGTAGGGCACCGTCATCAGCCCGCCGAACGGATCATAGACCGTTTCGCCCCGGTTGGAAAAGCGCTCGATCAGACGGTCCACGATGTCGATCTGCAAAGGACAGACATGGTTTACCAGCCGCCTGCGCCCCTGCTCGGAGTTGAGGGTTTTCATCCGCGCCACATCGTCCCAGATCCAGTCAGACCAGCTCTTCGGGTCGATCACCATGAAGGAGGCAGGCAGGTTTCCCGCTTCGTCGAGCGTTTCCGCCGTTTGCACATGCTTTTCGTAATCGTAAATCTCCCCCCGGCTGTATTCCTTCCAGACGCGGGAAAGCTCCTTTTGCGTCATCCCGGCCAGCTCCCGGCGCTCCACCAGCCTGTCCCCGGAGGACCGCCAGAAAGCGTGCGCGTCGAGCTGCCAGCGTCCCCGGGTGTATTCTTCTTTGCTCTTGACCACAGGTACGTCCGCGTATCCCTTCGAGCGGTCGGTCTGCGGCTTTCGGAACAGCAGGATGTATTCCGGGCAGCCCACCCCCATTTTCGTACCGTCCTTGCACTGCTCGGTCCAGCCGAGCCGGTTGGTCTGGTTGTTCTCCCGCACCACGTCGGTGAGGACGGTGATCATCCCTGCAAAGACAAAGCCATGCTTTGTATAATGCGAAATACAGAGAGCGTGGAACGGATCGACCGACGGAGCGCCCAGCCCGGTCACATTCCCGAACAGAATCCGGTCCTTGACGTGACAGGCGAAAATCCGCCCCGGCCGCAGCACCCGCAGCAGCTCCGGAGAAAGATAATCCATCTGCTCGAAAAAGCGGTCGTTGTCGAGGTTGTGCCCAAAGTCGTTGTAGCTCGCGGAATACTCATAGTGGTTTCCGAAGGGAATCGACGTGGCGATCAGATCGACGCTGTTTTCCTCCATTGAGCAGGTTTCCAGAACACAGTCGTTGTTCACCGCCCTGAAATGCTCTCCCCGGACCTCCCGCCGTTCGCAGCCGATCGACCGGGACAGCGTTTCGAGCTGGCTTGCGCCCGACAGCCCGTATTCCCGGATGATCGCCGTCATTCTGGCAATCATCTCGTCGTGGTTCTTCCACTTCTCGAGCAGGACGCGCAGAACCTCGCTCTCCGCCTCGGTGTAAATCACGTCGATGAGCACCCGCTCGGTTTGCAGGAACCGGTATATCCGGTGGATTGCCTGAATAAAATCATTGAACTTGTAGTCGATCCCGGTGAAGATCGCCCGGTGGCAGTGCCGCTGGAAGTTGCACCCCTGCCCGGAGATCTCTTTCTTGGTCGCCAGCAGCCGGGTTTTCCCGTCGGCGAAGTCGAGCACCGCCCGCTCGCGGATTTCGTAATCCTGCGTCCCATAGACCTCCACCGCATCAGGGAATACCCTCTTGATCTCGTGCCGCTCGTCCTCCCGGTCGTGCCATAGGATGAAATGCGCCTCCGGGTCGGAATCAACGATCTCCTTTGCCTTGGCGATCCGCTCGGTTACGCTGTCGCGCTTCTCACGGGAGGCGTCCGGCAGCGAAAGAGACGCATCCGCCGCAAGCTTGGTCTGCCCGTCCCGGTCCTCCTTCGGCTTGGAGGCGGCGGGCAGCTTGTGATACCGCACCTCAAAGGGCGGCAGGTCGTATCCGGCGTCGTCATAGCCCAGATCGGACGGCTTTGTTAAAAACAGCGCCCATGAGGACATCCAGAGCCAGAATTCCCGCTCCATATGCGGATACAGGGTCAAATTTCCCGCCTTCTCAGAATCCCGCTGAAAAAATCGGGTGAGCGCCTGCCCGGTGTCCATGACCTCAAGATACCCGGCATAATGAATCAGCTCCTTGAAGCGGTTCGGGGCCGGGGTCGCCGTAGCCACCAGCTTATAACGCACCCCCTGCATGAGCTGGGTGAATTCCTGATAAGTTTTCGACCCGTAGGACCGCAGGCAGCTCGCCTCGTCGAGCGCGACGGCCGTAAACGCTTTCGGGTCGATGTCTCCATCCCGCACCCGCTCATAATTGGTCAGCAGGATACTTCCCCCGGCGGCGTCCGCTTCCGCCATTGTGCGCACATAGGGCGGCCGGGGCATTCCCAGCAACTCCACCGCGTCGCGGGTAAATTCCTGCCGCACTCCCAGCGGCAGCACGATCAGCGCCCTCCCTCCGTCGTGCTCCACACAGAGGCGGCACCATTCCAATTCCTGCGCCGTTTTGCCCAGACCGAACGACTCGAACAGTGCCCGGCGCCCGCCCCGGCAGGCCCAGCGCACCGCGTCCGCCTGATGCGGCTTCAATACCGCATTGACCGGCCCCGGCTCGAAACCGGACGGCTCCGATACCGCGATTTTTGTTTTCAAAAATTCGATGTAGTTCATTTCGGCTCCTTCCCGCTCAGATACGCCAGATTGATATACCCCGCGTCGATCACCGCCACAAGGCTCCCGCTCTCATACGCCCGGATCATCCCGTTTTCTTCTTCCATCTGGTCTGCGTCAATATTGACATACTGATCGGCCCCGTCCGCGTCCCTGTATTTGATGACTAGCTTCATATTAGCCCCTCCCGTCTCTGATCTCCACGAGGATGCACCCTCTGTCGTGCCAGTGGTGCGCGATCTCCCGGACGCATCTCCGGTTGTCGTCCTGTATCACCCAGCCCTTGAGCGCGTCCACGATCATTTTTGCCATGTATGCGTGGTTGTCCAGGTCAAGCCTGTCGTCCCACCAGAAGTCAATGCTCACCGGCTTTGGCGCGGGCCTTTGTGGTATTCCCGCCCTGACAAGCGCGGCTTGGGTCAGGCTGTGCCAGTACTCGCTGTCGGCCTTACGCCGCGACCAGTGCTTCCCCGCATAAATCGCGTTCATACCGTATTCCTTGCCCCACTGGCGCTTACCGGCCTTGGTTTTGGGGTACTCGATGCAGATCATTTCTTTCACTGTCACACCCCCAGACGTTCACAGATCCGCCGGATTTCGTCCTCATACCGTTTCCCGTCCAGAGTCTGCTTTTCCTTTTCGTATTTCTCCCAGCGGTCAGAACCGCTCTTCGACTGCTCTCCATTCATGATATTGCGGCCTCCAATGATATTTCAGCGACCCCCGCGCACCGTCGCGCAGCTTGCTTACCACAACCTCCGCGTCGATCCATCCGGAGCCGGTGATAAATGTTTTCGGCGGTTCGGATTTCATCAGGAAAATACCGTCTGCGTCGTTTACCAGATTGTCAGAGCCCTTGATCCCGCCGTTGGCCTCCCGCGTCTCCTGCGCCAGCCCCACTACCACAATGTTGTGCTTCATGGCAAGCTGCTTGAGCCGTTTGGAGGTCTCCGCCACCCCTTCCCACACGTTTTTCCGTCTGGGATGGCTCATCAGGCCGATGTGGTCAACAAAGATCACATCCGGGCTCTGCCGCAGGATTTTGTTTTCAAGCTCCTCCACTGTAATGCCCTGCTGCTCGTCGATCACCAGACGGGTGCTGCTCCGCATCTGAGATAGCCCCTCGGTAATCCGCTGCATTTCCTCCGGGTCAAGGCTGTGATCCCGGATTTTGCCCGAATCCACCTGCGCCACCCTGGACGCGATCCGCGCCATGAGCGATTCCTTCCCCATCTCCATCGAGCAGTAGGTCACCCGGTATTTGGAGCTCATGTTCAGCGCCAGCACAAGGGAAAAGTCCGTTTTCCCCATCCCGGAGCGCCCCGCGATGATGTAAAAGCCTTTGCGCTGCAAGCCTCCTGTCACCCGGTCGAAGTTCCCCATGCCCGATTTCAGCGAGGCGGAGGGCCGTACCAGTGAATCGACAAAGCTCATAACGCTGCCCCAGAAGTCGGTCGCCGTCGAGGATTGCAGACCGTTCTCTATCGCCTCCTGCCGCGCCAGCATCGTCCGGGCCTGCTCCGCCCACTCGCGGGAGGTCTGGCACTGGGTCAGCCGGAACGATTCGGCTTGCAGCTCCCTCACCCGCCACCGCTCCATTACCGCCGCGCAGTAGTCGTCAAAACCGTCGAGGGATGGCGTCTGCTGTGCGCATTGCACCAGTGCGTACCGGTGTTCCCTGCCCATCTCGCCCTCAATCGTGGCGATGTCCACCTGCTTCCCCCGGCTGTGCAGCGATTGGCACGCCCGGAACGCTTCTGATAGCCAGTCGTTCTCGAACATTTCCGGGGTCAGCAGGTCGAACGCGCCGGAACAGCGCTCCGCGTCCATGATGATGCAGCCGACGACCGAAATCTCCGCAAACGAAGCTTTCAAAACTCCACCCCCAGCCGCTCAAGGAACCCTTTGTTCGGGTCATAATCCCATTCAGGCGGGGATTCGTGGATAACAGGGCCGTCGCTTTCCTGACTGTCTGTGTCCTCCCAGCGCTTTCCGCGCAGCCATGAGGCCGGATACGGGATGTATTTTCCTCCCTCCTTCTGCCAGTCAGGGGACCGCTTCTGCTGTTCAATGGCATTCAGGATGACGGACAACTCGACTTTTACCCCCTTCCATGCCTTTTGGGCGTCTGCCTTGGCTTTTTTTTTGGGGTATGCCGACCAAAATCGGTCAAAATCGTCCGACTTTTGCGCAAGAGAAATATTTATATTTCTCTCTATATCTTCTTTGTCTTTTTCTTTGTCTTTGTCTTGTACGTGTCGTGACGACTGGCGACCACTGGTGACCACTGGCGACGACTGGTTATTACGATTATTACGGTTTCTCTCGCAAATCCGGGTGTAAGATTCCTTATCTCGATCAATATTGCTCTTTGCTGTGGGCCATATAAAGCGCTCGTTCCCGCAAAATTCAGGCGTATCGCCGGTTTCCGCATATTTCATCATCGCCTTAAACAACCGTCCGCACTCTGCGTCTCCAAGCGGTTCCATTGCCTTGGCAAAGTCTGTAAAGACCTTGATGTATTTCATCCCTTACACCGCCTTAAAACGGGAGATCGTCGTCAATGTCCACTGCCGTAAATTCGTTGCTGCCGCTGGGCGTGCCGCCCTTCGATTCGGTGAAAAACGCCCTCTCCGCCTGAATCTCAAAGGCGGTGCGCCTGTTTCCCTCTTTGTCGGTGTAGTCTCTGGTCTGCAGGCTGCCCTCGATCCCGATCAGCTTCCCCTTCGAAAAGTAACGGGTGATAAATTCGGCGTTCTGCCGCCATGCCACGACGTTGAAGAAATCCGATTTCTCCTTGTCCCTCGGGCGGTTGACCGCAACCCGGAATGATGCGACGTTGACGCCGTTCGGTGTGGCGCGCAGCTCCGGGTCCGCCACGAGCCGCCCAATTACGATGATTCGGTTATACATTTGTGTCCCTCCATTTTTGATAGATCAGACCGCTTTCGTCCCATCCGGGGTATTGCTCCCGCAGGTACTCCCGCAGCACCGGCCTCAATTCCTTTCTTTTCGCCCCGTCGTAGGCCATGTGGCAGTACCGGCATAGGGTGAGGATGTTTTCCTCTATTCCAAGCCCGCCCTGCGCCCTGGGCAGGTAATGCGCCTCGGGGTTGCCCGGCATGCCGCAGAGGATGCAGCGCCCGCCGTCCCGCTCAGATACCCTGCGCCTGACCTCACGCGGGATCGCCAGAGCCTTTGTCCGCTTGTGCATTCCATCCCTCCATCATTGCCGCCAGCTCCTGCGGCGTCATTGTCTCGACGCCCTGTTCCCTGCAGTCCTGCACCGCCAGACTGATCAGCCGGGACATCTGCGCGGTATCGTAGGTTGACGATCCGTAGTACAGGATGACGTTGACGCATCCGGGCAGCTTGCTGGGCATTGTCTCGGTCACCCAGCCCTTGCCGTTGCGCTCCCAGCCCTCCCGGAGCCTGTCCGCGCCCTTCGCCGGGATGCATACCGTTTCGCTGTTGCCTCCGATCTCCGGGATATAGCGGCGATAGATTTCCGCCGCCGGGATGCCCAGCCTTTCGGCCAGCTTGCCGATAAGAACCCAAAAGTAGGCGTTGGCGTCCAGCGACCGCCGCTCCCGCCAGAGCTTGAGGGTGATTCGGTGCGGCTTATCCATCCCCTGCGCAAAGGCCCTCGCCTGTCTGGCTCCTGCGGGGTCGATCAAGAGGGACACCCACGTTCCCTCCCCGTCAATCTGCCACCGGGCTTTCAGGGCCTTAGCTTCCACTGGTTCCGCGCTCCGTCGCGCAATACAGGCACAGGTTCTGCCCGCACTTCTTCCGGGATTTTTCCGCAACCCGTTCGGGCGGGATCAGATTTCCGCTTTTGCCTCTGACCGCTTCAATCGGTTTCCCGCACTGCTCGCAGATGATCGGCTTTGCGGGTTCCTTCTCGGGATCCGGCCTGTCGTATTTCGTCCGGTCGGCCGCCCAGTAGACATCCGCGCCAAAGCCCAACGCCTTGCAGGACACCGAAATTGCGTCTGTGAGCGCCATCTTGTAGCATTCGTCCGATGTATAGGGGCCGCTTCGCTCGTTTGCGATAAACGCGCTTCCGCCGGTGCCGGGGATCGCCTCGCTCCACTCGCCGTTGTATTTGATGTACATCGAGATGTTGCAAAATGCCGCTGTCTCTCCCCTGGCCCCCTGCTCCGTCCACTGGCGGTCGATGGTGTACTTCCAGCCAACCCCGCAGGGTCCGAAACGCTCGGTCAGAGCCTTAATCCGCCACATCGGGTTGATATCCGTCTTGCCATTGAGCCTGCCTCCGCTTATGAGCTTTTTTGCGTTTTCCGGCACCGCTCTGACGGCGTCATAAATTTCTGTTGTCATCTGATTCCCAGCCTTTCCTTCGCGGTTACAGTGTCTCGCAGCGTTTCATAATCAAAATATGTCGTCATGATTCCGCCTCCACGATTTCCCCGTTTTTCATGGTGTAATAGGTGTCAGCTTTGATTTTTTCTCCGTCTACAATGACCGCTGCGGCGTTGATGATGTTATATCCGCTGTCTCGCTCTGTGAGCACCAATACCGCGCCGATAGCTCCGCTTGCCATAGCCTCTTTTCCGAGACCGACCGCCACGCCGCCTTTACCCACTTTTGCTTTGCCGCCGTCTCTCACAACGGCCGCGCCGCGGTTGCCCGCATTGGCCGCGCCGCGGTTGCCCGCATTGGCCGCGCCGTAGTCGCCCGCATTGGCCGCGCCGTAGTCGCCCGCATTGGCCGCGCCGCGGTCGCCCGCATTGGCCGCGCCGCGGTTGCCCGCATTGGCCGCGCCGTAGTCGCCCGCATTGGCCGCGCCGCGGTTGCCCGCATTGGCCGCGCCGCAGTCGCCAGCATTGTTGGTGTTGGAGGCTGCAATTTTTTCGGTAAATTGCATTCGGTCAAAAAACGCCTTGACCGAGATTTTCGCAATATCTGCGGCGGAAATTTCTGAGCCGATTTTTATCCGGGTGCCTACTCGCTTGCTGTCCTCGCTGTTTTGTTCGTCCGTCGCGTCAAGGTCTACCTCGCAAAACCGGCTTTCGGCGGGCGCGTAATAATTAAATATATCGTGCGGAAGCTCACATGCGTGGAACCCTCTCTTGCACAGCTCGGCTGAATCCTCGGTGTATTCGCCGCCGATCTCGTACTGGTACCCCCGGCATTTCAAATCTTTGTCAAACCCTTTGTACGCCTTCATCTTGACAACTCCTTTTTGACTGGATATAATATCCATAAGTTCCTATTTTCCTCTGCCGCCTTGCGATACTACTCCATCGCATGGCGGCCTTCTTTTTGCCAAAAACAGCTTTCTCAACTGCCTGTTCCATTTCCCGCTGGTCCGCATCTCCGATTCGAGCAGCGCCCACCGGCGGGAAGATACCTGCTTTCGCCGCTCCGGCGGCTTTGTTACCTCGAAGATCTCGTTGAAGGTTGCACAGCAGTCCGGGAAAACGCAGGTTTTGCACGTCGGCCAGAGCATGCAGCCGTCTGTCAGCGCGAGGTCTACCGCATCGGCTTTCAAAATCTCACCTGCCCTTCGATGTCCTTCGGCCCGACCCGCCGCACGTGCGCCCGGACGGGGACGGCCTTCACGCCTGTGAGCTGATAATACAGCTTCCAAAGCTCCGGGTAAGACATCTCGTCTCTGCGGCGCTTGGTCTCGTGCAGGAACCGCCCCAGCTCTTCGACGTCCTCCATGAGCCAGTAGCCCTTTGCCGAGGACAGCGAGATAATCGGCGCTCCCTTGCGCCTCAGCTCCTGTATATCCTCCCGGTTGGTGCGGTCATCCCTCCCGGTCAGCCGGGCGAGTTCTTCGCGCGTAACCGCGTTTCTGCGGCCTGTGCGGAGGCATTGCATCAGTTCCACCGCAGCCGCCTCCCCAGACACACCAGAGCCAGCCCGCAGGCTTCCAGACAGACCGCCGAGGGCGGCCAGACGATATGTACCGCCGCCGGGATCAGCATCACGAGGATGCCGGTGGCGGTGCTTGCTTTTCCGAGGATTTGCATCCGTCTCTCCATTTGTCCAGATACCCTCCTTTCCATAACCGGAACCATGCGTCCAGCCCTGCCGGGCTTGGCGTCCAGTCCCACTCCGCGCAGAGCGCCAGATAGGCCCGCGCAGTGTCCTGTCCGGTCATGCGCCGTTCCTCCGGCCGACGTCCCCCGGTGGGAAATAATCGGCGATTTGTTCCAGCGGCACATCAAGAAGCCGCATCATCTCGAATGCCTCCCGAAGCGACCACGAACCTTTTCCGTTCATCCGGTCGGAGATGTAACTGTCCCCCCGGTGTAATTTTTCGGCAAGGGTGACCTGATCGATATCGCGCTCATGCAGCTCGAATCTGAGCCGGTAATATGGTTTTGGCATATCCTTTCCTCCTTCCTAGTTCGCGCGGCCGCTCTCGTCGGCCTATCCTATAATTTTCTCGATGCTGGCTGAATTCTCCCCTTGGCATCGAACGCCTTTAGGTCGTCATCGGTAATTCGGTAATCCCTGCCCAGCTTCATTGCCGAGAGCTGCTTTTTTGCGAATCCAGCTCCAAACAGTTATCACCTTGGCCTTATACATCTGAGCGACTTCCTTGCAGGTGTAATAATTTGGCATGAAATCACTTCCTTTCTGTTGGTTTTTGTGGTAGATTGGTGATAAAGGAGGGAATCGCATGAATACGGCCCAGCTAACCCTTATCGTTTCTACTTTTTCTTTTGCAATGGGCATCCTATTGGACTGGATTATTACTACACATGGCAAAAATCATCAAGGAAAATGGTCAAGGCGGATACTTGCTGTATTGCTTGCGGTTTCTTTTGGAGCAAACTTTGCAAATGCCCAAAATATAACGAAGCTTCATGCTGAGAACGAAAACTTACAAAACACTGTTGTCTCGCTCGAAAACAAATCTGCCAATCAGGATATTAAGATTCATGTGCTCGAAAGCTACAAAAGAAAACTCTCCGCTTTAGAATCTTCCATATCATCAGAACCATCTTCTAGCAGTGGGCACAATCTAGAAAAGCTTAAAGAAATCGCAAATCAGCCCGTCTATCCCCCGATGGTGAGCCACACCGTTTATATCACAGACACCGGAACGAAATACCACCGCAGCGGATGCCAATATCTTAGAAAGAGTAAGTACGCAATAGACCTGGGCGATGCTAAAAAGCAAGGGTATGGGCCTTGCTCTAAATGCAATCCGCCACGCTGAAGAGGGGAGAAGTGCTGTGGATTTTTTATATCAAATTTTGTTCTGGTGTATGTGTGCCTTTGGATGTTTTCTGTTATCGGGATTCCCACTCATTATTACTTTTTTTATACGGTATGGCGTTTCCGCGTTTGCCGACTACTTCAACATAAAGCGCGAACCTTTTTATTTTGAAGATTCGTGGACAAGTGGCCTTACTTGGGGGTGTGTGGTATCCACATTCTTTTGGATGTTCATGTGGGCCTTTATCTTATGATCCCCGCCGCCCTTCGGGGCGGCTTTTCCTTTTGTGACAGTTATCCCCTCCCTTTTTGTGAAAGCATTGGTTTGTAGATTAAAAATCAACTAATTAAGCAAAAAAAATAGCATCTCTTTCCCGATTTGATAGGCCCAGCAAGTCTGATAGCTTCTTAACTTCTCCCGCCTTAAATTCGGTATCATTTTCTATCTTTTTTTGCAATCCATAAGGGGTTAGGCCAAGATTATCTGCTAAATAATTATACTTCAAACCTTTAGCCGCAACAGCATCTCTTAGTTTTTTACTATCGGTCATATAATTCACCTCCTTTGTAGAATTTTAATCTACATTCATATCATACTACTTAGTAGATTTGGTGTCAACACTATTTTTGAAATTTTTCAAATTTTGTTGATTTTGGATTTACAGCATGATATAGTATCAATTGTAAGGGGAGATGAATGATGGAGTTATATCAACGCATCAGAAAGCGCCGGGAGGAACTCGGCTTATCGCAAGAAGAATTGGCTCAAAAAATGGGTTATAAATCTCGGTCATCCATTAACAAGATAGAAATGGGAGAGAATGATATCCCACAGTCTAAAATCGTGCAATTTGCCCGAGCTTTAAATACCACCCCGGCATACCTCATGGGATGGGAAGATAATCCCGACCAAAAAGAAAAAGCGCCCGCCGAAGCGGAGGCTCTAGTCAACGGCGATCCCGAATTGACCGAATATCTGGAAGAGCTGCGTACCCGAGACGAAATGCGGATGCTCTTTTCTATTACCAAGGGCGCGACAAAAGAAGATGTTATGCGGACCGTCGCCATCATCGAGGCTCTCCGCCGCGAGGAGGAAGGCCGTTGAACGACGACGTATTTGTGCGGGAAATTCCAATGCTTCCGCATATACGTGGAGTTACAGTGCCGAATGATGACGGCACCTTTTCGATTTATATTAACGCAAGCCTGTCGGAAGAAGCCCGCCGCGAAGCATTGGAGCATGAAATATACCACATCAGGCACGACCATCTTTATCAAAGCGAATTGCACGTGAGCTCCTGCGAAAGAAACGCCGTTGCCCGACCTGAGGAAGAACCCTCTCCCATGCCCTCGCAGCCCCCGCAGGAAGCCACTCCCGCCCCATCTGTCCCGGAACCCGCCCCGCAGCAACGCAAGCCCACAGTGCCCTGTTGGGGTTTTGTACGGCGCGGATATCTGATCCTCTGGGATGAGGTTCAACCGGGAGACATCATCTGCAAGCCGCCGAGGAACCAGCCGAATGACGACCCGCATTGCCCGCGTATTCTGGCCCCGGTGCCTAAGAGGCCGAGGGCGAGGCGGTGCGAAGTGGATATTTGGAAGTAGAAAAAGCTCGCCCTAGCGAAAGAATAAGGGGCTTGCAGACGAGGGTTGTATTGAGGTGTAACGTGTCTAAATAGCGAGACATCAAAAGAGAAGGAGCGTGCAAAATGCCTAAAGATATGCTTGTAAAAAGCGAAATTAACGCCAATGGAATCACTATTTCCGTAATAACCCCTGCAAATCAAGATGATTATATTTCGCTCACCGATATTGCGCGGCATCGAAATCCCGAATTTCCTGCGGATGTTGTAAAAAATTGGCTTAGAATTCGGAGCACAATTGAGTTTTTAGGTTTGTGGGAAGCGCTTAATAACCCTAATTTTAACGTGGTCGAATTCGACCAGTTTAAAAACGATGCCGGTTCTAATGCGTTTGTGCTCTCTCCTAGCAAATGGATTAAATCCACAAATGCAATAGGACTGATTTCAAAATCTGGGCGCTATGGCGGAGGCACTTTTGCGCATAAAGATATTGCTTTCGAATTTGCTTCTTGGGTTTCGCCTGAATTCAAGCTGTATGTTATTACGGATTATCAAAGGCTCAAAGGCGACGAAAGCCATCGTCTAACTCTGGATTGGAATGTAAAGCGTATTCTTTCGAAAGCCAACTATCGCATCCACACCGACGCCATCAAGGCCCATATCATCCCGGAATTAACCGCTCAGCAACAAAATTTTGTCTATGCCAATGAAGCTGACGTTCTCAATGTTGCCTTATTTGGCAAGACTGCTGCTGAATGGCGCAAGGAAAATCCCAATACGAAGGGCAATATGCGAGACGATGCTACAATTGAGCAGTTGCTTGTCCTTGCGAACATAGAAAACCTTAATGCCCATTTCATAGAGTGCGGGATGCCTCAGCGCGAAAGGCTGTCGCAGCTTCACCAGATCGCACTAACACAGATGAAGCAACTTGTCGGGAGTAGAAGCGTTACTTTACTAAAGTCCACGCACCGCCAATTGCAAATTCCCGAAAAGAGTGATAAGTAAAAAAACCGCCCGGCGCTGACAACACCGGACGGGACGAGACACAAGCAGCCATCTCACAAAGCCGCCTTGCAGGGACATTATATCACCTTCGCAGGGCTGGCGCAAGCATTGCCTTGAGGAGGTTTTATTATGGGCAGAAGAACAAATACGGCAGTCTGGCTTGAAGATTATAAACGCTGGCAGATCAAAGTCCAAAAGGACGGGAAGCGCCGAACCTTCACCAGCTCCACGCCGGGAAGGACGGGCCAGCGGGAAGCAAATGCAAAGGCCGATGCATGGCTCGATGACGGGGTCGAACCAATAGGGCGCAAGGTGGGCCAAATCTATCAATCTTTCCTCGACGAAATGAAGCTTACCACTTCACTAAGCATGACTTTGCCGATGGAATCGCGGTTCAAGGCTTGGATCAATCCAGGGATCGGATATCTTAAAATTTCATCTCTTAACGAGCAGCATATGCAAAACATCATAAACTCCGCTTATAAAGCTGGGCGTTCAAAGAAAACTCTCATGAACATACGTGGTGATCTTACAGCTTTTTTGAAATTTTGCCGAAAAAGCAAATTGACCACCTTAATTCCGGAGAATTTGAAGATTCCGGCCGGCGCCGTTTGCGAGGAAAAGAAGATTCTTCTCCCGGACGATCTCAAAAAGCTGTTCTCCTGCGACCTCACTTTCCTCAACGGAAAGGAAACGACAGAAGAATTGGTCTACGCATTCCGCTTTCAAGTGCTGACCGGCTTACGCCCGGGCGAACTGTTAGGGCTGGAGTGGAAAGATATCGATGGGGATACCATAACCATTCAACGATCCATCAACAAGTATGGAGAAACGACAACGGGCAAAAATCAAAATGCCCGAAGGACCTTTCAGCTTTCCTCTATTGCCATCGAGGTATTGGAACAACAGAAGGAGATCAATCGATTTGGACGTGTATTTGGCCAACTCACACAGGTGAAGTATTGGCAAAGATGGAAAAAATACTGTTCCTACAACGCTATTACTGAAACCACGCCCTATGAATTGCGGCACACTTTTGTGTCGGTATCCGCCGAACTTCCCATTGGAATGCTGCAACCGCTCGTCGGTCACAGTAAAAATATGGACAGCTTTGGAACTTATGGGCACAACTATGCAGAGCTTCGAGCAAAGACGGCGGAAAAATCCGATCAGATTTGGAAATCGATCTTGAAGAATGACGATGAATCAAATGGGTTATAAAGTGGGTTATTTGTAAAATAAAAATGGCTTAGAAAGCTGATTCCTAAGCCATTTTCTTTTGGTGCGGTAGATGGGACTTGAACCCTGATTTTGGCTTGTTTAAGCCAAAATCAGTGGGTTATTTTGCGGATTTCATGCGAAAATTTCAGATATGAATCCGTCTGGAAACAGGACTTTTTTCGCTCGTAAAAATAAAAGTGGGTTAAAAAGTGGGTTATCTAAAACATGAAAAAAGCGGGAGCTTTCGCCCCCGCTTTTCCCATTACTGATACGGATTATTTTTCCACTTGGAGTTGAACGACTGCCACATTGCGCTTTTCTGTTTCCGCGAAAGCCCGCTTGCATCAATCGCCTTTTTTGCCTCCTCCTGCGAAACGCTGCC
>Ga0129316_1000351_pt1 | contig 27881 bp, 26 predicted proteins | sample Cm1ome_2_FD_94429 | JGI IMG/M metagenome (GOLD analysis project Ga0129316, IMG submission 94429) | Eastern black-and-white colobus group fecal microbial communities from Wisconsin, USA - Cm1022B metagenome | ecosystem: Host-associated > Mammals > Digestive system > Large intestine > Fecal...
GAAGAACAACAACCAGATCAACGTTCCCCAGGCCCGTGAGGCGATGGACAAGTTCAAGATGCAGGCCGCTCAGGAAATGGGCGTCAACCTGAAGCAGGGCTACAACGGCGACCTCACCTCCCGGGAGGCCGGCTCCGTGGGCGGCCAGATGGTCAAGAAGATGATCGAGGCCTACGAAAGCGGCATGCAGTAAAAGGTCTCAGGCGGCAGTTTTGAAGCGGTAACGTTCTTCATTATCCGACAAAATTGCATACGCCGAAAGCGGGGAAACCGGGAAGCGTTTTGTCTTCCCGGTTTCTTGCATTTTGAGGAGCAGTGTGGTATGATATCCGAAAATGTCGGAAATGGAGCAAAAAAGCATGATACAGGCAATCTCCTTTGCGGAAGGGAAGCATATTCTGGATACTTACCCCGGCAGCGTGCTGCTGGATGTGCGGACGGAGGATGAATACGCCGTGGAGCACGCGGCGGGCGCAAAGCTGCTGCCGCTGGACGATATTGAGGATGCTGATCTGCCGGAAATTCTTCCGGACAAGAACGCAAGAATTCTCATTTACTGCCGCACCGGCCGCCGGTCCGCACTGGCCGCCGCCCAGCTGTTTGATCTGGGCTATACGCATCTGTACGACCTGGGCGGTCTGAACGGCTGGCCCTACGGCATGGAGTACGGTCTCCTGTGAAAAAAGTGTCCGGCCCCGTTTTTGAACAGGGCCGGATGTTATTTAATCCTCTTTTTCCAGGAAATCCCCGGCGCCGCGCTCCCGGTAGCGCCGGATCACATCCTGGTTCAGCTTTCGAAGGACATTGTTCATGACCTCCAGTTCCTCGGTACTGACATCCAATCGCTTCAGCAGGCCCTCAATGTACTTTCTGTCATACTCCAGGTGATTGTGGTAGACTTGTTCCCCTTTTTCGGTCGCATACAGGTGGCTGAATCTGGAGTCCTTCTCGTCATCCCGCTGCTCAATCATTCCCTTTTGCTTCAGCTTTCGGACGACTGCCGAGGTGGCGCCCTTTGTACGGAACATCTGCTCGCACAGTTCCGTATGATTGATGCCCGGATTCTGCGCGATCATCTTCAGCGTATACGCCTCATTGGGGTAGAGCAGCACTTCACCGCCGTAATGGCGCGGACTGCTCTCCATTGCTCTTGTCTGGCGTCCCAGCAAATACAGGTTGTCCACCATATCCAGAAGCTGTGGGGGAACTGTCTGTTGTTTTGGCATATTGGATCCTCATTTCGCTGTATTCTGCGGCCTTCCGCACAAAATTTGTCTTTTTGTTAGTATATCGAGAAACAAAAACAATGTCAATACCTGGAAAGATCAAAACCCCGGAACAAATAGCGATATTTTCCCACGGAATATTCGCCATACTGGATTGCCTCCGTGGGGCAGTGGTTCAGGCATGCCATACACATATGGCACTCAGTCTTTGTCCAGACCGGTCTTCCGTCCTCTATCGCAATGACCTCCGCCGGACAGACCTGCTGGCAGAGGCCGCAAGCGATGCACAGCTCCGGTTCCGCATGATAGGGTGCGGTCTTGAATGGATTTTCAGCCAGGTACCGCACGCCTCCCTCCCAGGTCTTTTTCTCCGGCTCCGGCCCATAGTAAATGTCGAATCCCTTCCGGTGGTCCCGAATCCACTCCGTTACCTGCTCCAGTCTGGGGATTGCCGAACGGAGCTTCCGCAGGGCCGTCTCCCGCGTCTCTACAACTTTGTTGAATACCGGCATGTTGTCCGGCATTTTGATACCAAAGCCCCCATCCAGACGGCAGGCAGTCTGGGAAAAGTGCTCCAGCGTGCAGCCGGCGGCATTGCTGAAGGTCGGCACCGCAAAGGTGTATGCCCCGTTGGTTGTCACCTGTCGGGCAAACTCCAGCATGACCGCCGGGGCCACATAGCCGTAGACCGGAAATACAAAGCCAATGCGCTCCTCCGTTTCGCCGCGGCAGGCTTTCGGCTCCGTGCTGATAATGTCTGCCGTCCGGTCTCCAAGCTCCCTCGCCAAATGCTCGGCAATGCCCTTGGAATTTCCGGTTCCGGAAAAATAAAAGATCATTTTCGATCCTCCCTTACTTTCGTTCCGTTCCCAAAATGGAACGGTATTCTCTTTGCGAGAGCCGGTCAGAGAGGATCACCAATCCAACGCCAATGGCAAAGATCAACGCGCAGGCAATCCACAGCATCCGGTAGCTGCCGGTGCGGTCATAAATCGACGCGCTCAGCGGACTGCCCACGGCCACGCCGCCATACAGCACCGGCGTCAGGATGCCGTAAATAAAGGCATACTCCTTATCGCCAAACAGCCTGTTTACAACGTATGTTCCAACCAGCACCTGAACCGCAACCGTAACGCCGTACAGGACCGCGGGGATCATGGCAGCGTATCCCTTGGGGAACAGCAGCAGGCACAGATACGACGCAACCGCCAGACTTCCTACGACCAGCGTGCCCTTGGAAATGCTGGTGCTGTCATACACCGCACCGAGAAATATCTTCGTGAAAATGGCTACGGTCATCAGCAGCGAGTACAGTGTCGCCGCGAAAGTCGGGGTGTTGTCCGCGCCGGTCCAGTAGGCGACCATCTGCTGCTGGGCCGGTGTTGTGACCATCCCCAGCAGAAAAATGCTCATGGCCAGGGTCCAGAAAGACTTTGTCCGGAAAACCTGTGTTCTGGAAAATCCGGTTCTCTCCACGGTTCCGTCCGCAGACCGCTTTCCCCCATAGGGGAGCAGCCCCATTTCCTCCGGCGTGACCCGGATCAGCAGCAGCGCCACCGGCACAACGCAGCACAGGATCAGCCCGGAGATCAGCCGGTATCCCGCCCGCCATCCGTATTCGGCTATGATGTGGGAGATCACCGGAGAGAGAATTGCCGACGCCGCGCCGGTTCCCGCGAAGGCGATGCCCGTTGCCACGCCCTTCTTCTCCTGAAACCAGTTGGAGAGGAGCACCGCAATGGGAATTGAGCCGTACAGGCAGGTTCCGATCCCGCCGAGAGCACCTCCCAGATAGAACCATCCAACGCTCCGGGCCAGGGAATAGCACAAATGCGCCCCGGCCCCAAAGCAGGCGCCGGCCAGGATCATCACCTTCATAGGAACCTTTTTGCACAGACTGCTGGCCAGGGGCATGCAGATGACGGTAGCAATGGTCGCAAAGGTCTGGTAAACCATAAATGTGGCCCTGGAAATACCGAAGTATTCCGTTACGGGCTGTACAAACAGCGGATTCAGATAGGACAGCATTCCCGTAGAGGCCGCTGCCAGGATCATACAGGAAAAAACAATGATCCACCCGTAAAATATCTTCTTTTTCTTCACGCGCCGCCTCTTTACAGACAAGCCCCCGCCGCGTCGATCAGCATATCCAGGAACCGCTGGGTATCCATATTGTAGACAACGTCCACATTTTTCGGAAGATTCTCCAGTGCGCCGGCATAGTCGCATACCGTCGCGCCGTCCATCAGGTCGCCGCCAATGTTGATATCCACATGCATGCTCCGGACATCCGTTACAAGACTCGGATCGATGACCCCCGCCACAGCACAGGCATCGTGAATGGGTGCGGTATCGCCCAGGTTCAGCCGTGCCAGGCCCTTATTGTGACTCTCCCGGAAATAAACCAGCAGATCCGCCACCATTTTCCCCGTCCGGTTGCCCAATTTATACAGTCTGTCAATGGTATTCTGCTTATACAGTACCCGGTAGGTCACGTCATAGCCGTACATGGTAATGGGGACGCCGCTTTCAAAGACGATCTTTGTAGCCTCCGGATCCATAAAGGTATTGAATTCCATAAAGGGTCTGCTCAGCACGAATTGGCTTGTGCCGCCCATCATGGAGATCCTGCGGATCTTGGGCAGCAGCTCCGGATACAGCCGGATCAGATACCCCAGGTTCGTCAGCGGTGCCGTGGCGATGATCACCACGCTCTGCTCGCTTTCCCGCAGCACCTTGGCCATCATCTCCACAGAGCGCAGCGTTTCCGCTTCCTTGGGGTTTTCCTCCGGGAAAACGAAGCCATCCATGCCGCTCTTGCCATGGACGGCGGCGCCGGTGACCTTCTGTCCCTCTTCCGCCTTTGGGGCGGGCCGGAGCTTGCGCCGGGATGCCGCCAGATTCTCAATCTGCTGGGCATGGCTGCGGACCATTGGGTCCTGGTACCCCATTGCCACCGGAACTTCATCCGCCCCGATATAGTGCAGCACATTCAGGGCATTCCGTGTGGTATTCTGCACCGTATTGTTTCCGGCTACCGTAGTCACGGCGCGGATATCCAGCGCATGGCTGCCATAGGCCAGCACCAGTGCCATCATGTCGTCATGGCCGGGATCGCAGTCAATGATTACAGGGATTTTTTCCATTGTCCTTCTTCCTTTCTCTTACAGGGCAGCCTGCTTTTTCTGCGTCTGCTTCTTTCTGTACGCAGCGTATACGATCAGGCCGATAACCGTGGTTACATAGGGGATCATCTGGATAAACTCCGCGGGCACGCTCAGGATCTGCAGAGAACTGGAGAGTGCGTCCGCAATGCCGAACAGGAAGCTGGCCAGGCAGGTGCCGATGGGGGTAGCGTTGCCCAGGTTCTGAGCGGCCAGCGCAATATAGCCCCGGCCTGCCGCCATGTCTCTGGCAAACCAGGACACATAGCCCATGGACATGAAAGCGCCGCCAAGACCGGAGAGAATGCCGGTGATCATCAGCGCGATGAATCTGGTCTTCACCACACTGATGCCCACGGATTCCGCGGCGTCCGGGTTCTCACCCACGGAGCGGATCCGCAGTCCCAGGGGGCTCTTGTTGACCAGAACATACACGACCACAACGCTGAGCAGTGCCACGTAGGTCAGGACATTGTGCCCGGAGAGAATCTCCCCAAGGATTGGAATATCTTTGATCAGCGGGATCTCAATGCTGGGGACGACCTTGCTGGCCATGGAGGTGGAGACGCCCTTGTCGCCGCAGATGACGGAGAGTAGGAACACCGTGCCGCCGGAGGCCATCAGATTCAGTGCGATACCTGTCAGGATCAGGTCGGATTTCAGTTTCAGAACAAAGTAGGCAAACACCAGCGACAGCAGCAGGCTCGCCACCACCGCGCACAGCACGCCCACCAGAGCGCTCTGACTATACGTGGAACCAATAACGCCGAACAGCGCGCCCACCAGCATCATACCCTCCAGGCTGATGTTCATGATGCCGGCTCTGCGGCTGATCATGGCGCCCAGAGCCGTGAAAAGGATGGGGGTCGTAACACGGAATACCATGAACGCGAAATCCGTGGTAAAAATAATATTCCAGGCGTTCATCTCTTACTTTCCCTCCTTTGCAAGCTGACGGACAGATGCTTTGACGATCTGCTTGTGGCGGATGCCGGACAGGAACATCTGCGCGCCCACCAGCATGATGATCAGAGCCTGAATGATGCTGACGATTTCCGAAGGCACATCGCTGGTACGGGAGATCACGTCCGCGCCTACCCGCACATAGGCCAGGAACAGCGCCGCCACCGGAACAAGAGCCGGGTTCCGGTAGGCAATGGCCGCCACCATGATGCCGTCAAAGCCGGTCGTCGGCGCGGCCGCCCATTCAAAGCGGGTATACATACCCAGCACCTCGCAGGCGCCGCCGATGCCGGCCAGGAAGCCGCCCAGCATCTGCGAGGACAGCAGAATCCCCGTAACGCCCATACCGGAATAGACGGAGAACTTGCTGTTCATACCCATCATGCGGATCTGATAGCCCCATTTGGTTTTTTTCAGAAACAGCCAGGAGAAGAGGACCACGACCACCGCCAGGATCAGACCGGAATGAACCCGGGTGCCGCTGATGATCCGGCTCAGCTTCGCCGTCTCCTGAAACGCTTTGCTGGCATTGAAGCCAGCCGCGGAATCCAGCATAAAGGTCCGCAGAATCCAGGTGCCCAGGTAGACCCAGATGTAGTTCAGCATCAGAGAGGAGACTACTTCATTGATTCCCCAGGCGGAAAAGAGTACCGCCGGGATTGCCGCAATCAGCGCGGCGACCAGGCCGCCTGCCAGAATGCACACCACCGGATGGAGGCCGGAGGGCAGCAGCAGACCATAGGCCACTATAGAGGCCGCCAGGCCGCCGATGTAAAAGTAGCCGGAGGAGCCCATATTGATATGGCCCGTGGAATACATGATACAGATGCCGCAGCCCGTAAAGCAGATCGGGATGGCCATTTCAATGACATTGCCGATTCTGCGGGTCGTCTGAAAGGGTCCCAGGAAAAAATCCTTTACGGTCTGCCAGGGCGTACTGCTGACCAGACAGATCAGAAGGATTGTCGCCGCAAAGGACAACAGCACCGCCGCGGCGGTCTTTGCCGCATCCATCACTTTTTCAATCTGCTTAACACTCATGGCACGCGCTCCTTATCTCCTCGGGTGTCTGGTGCCGGATTCCCAGCATGTATTCGCCCAGTTCTGTTTCCGTCACCTTGCCGGAATCCGGCAGGTAGGCGGCGATTTCGCCACCGTGCATCACGATCAGCGAGTCGCTGAGCTCCAAAATCTCATTCAGGTCCGCGGAAATCAGCAGCACGGCTGTCCCCTGATCCCGGAGATCCACAATTTTATTGCGGACGAACTCCGTAGCGCCCACGTCAATGCCTCTTGTAGGCTGGTTTACAATGGAAACCTTCGGATCCTGCGAAAATTCTCGGGCAGCAACGACCTTCTGCATATTGCCGCCGGAAAGGGTCTTGACCGGCGCCGAGCTGTCGTCGCATTTGATATGGAATTCCGCGATCAGCTTCTTGCACAGGCTTCCGATCTGCTTTGTCTGCAAAAATCCGTGCTTGCAATAGGGAGCCTTCTGGAACCGGTCCGAAATGATATTCTCCGCCACGCTGGCACTGGCCGCCACGCCATAAGTCATTCTGTCCTCGGAAATATGGGATACGCCCATATCCCGGATCGCCCGGATGGACCGTCCCCGGATGGACTGACCGGAGATGGTGATCTCGCCTCTGGCAAAGGGCAGCAGGCCCGTAATGATCTCCGACATTTCCCGCTGTCCGTTGCCTTCCACACCGGCCACGCCCAGAATTTCTCCCGCCCGGACGGAGAAGCTCACATCCCGCAGGATCGGGCGGCCGTCCGCCGAATTCAGATTCAGATCCCGCACCTTCAGAACCTCCGCCCCGGGCTTTGCTGGCTGCTTCTGAATCTTCAGGATCACATCCCGGCCAACCATCATCCGGCTGATCTCCTGCTCGGACAGTCCCGCCAGATCCGCGGTACCAATGGTCCTGCCAAGCCGAAGCACCGTGACCCGGTCGCAGAGTTCCTTGACCTCATTGAGCTTGTGGGAAATAAAGATAATGGTATGCCCGCTTTCCTTCATCCTCTTCAGCTCAACAAACAGCTCCGCCGTCTCCTGGGGCGTCAGCACAGCCGTAGGCTCGTCCAGAATCAACACCTTCGCCTTGCGGTACAGTGCTTTCAGAATCTCAACCTTCTGCTTCTGGCCGACCGGCAGATCCCGGACTCTGGCTGTGGGGTCCACCTTCAGGTTGTATTTTTCACAGATCGCCCTGGTGTCCTGAATGGCCTTTTCCATATTGACCAGCACACCATTCTTTCTGGGTTCCCGGCCCAGGACAATGTTTTCCGCCACCGTCAGACTGGGAACAAGCATAAAGTGCTGATGCACCATGCCGATGCCCATGTCAATGGCGCTGATCGGATCGGTAATCTTTACAGGCTCTCCGTGCAGCAGGATCTCGCCCTCTTCATGCCCCTCTACACCGAAAAGCACCTTCATCAGCGTACTCTTTCCCGCGCCGTTCTCGCCTACGAGCGCGTGGATCTCACCTTCACGGACCGCCAGATTCACATCTTTATTGGCAACAAATCCGTTGGGGTACACCTTGGTGATCCCACGCATTTCCAAAATATAATTCTCCGACACTGGTCTTTCTCCTTATTCTCCGGTGTTCCCTCCAGCCCGGCGCCGCCGGACTGCCTTTTTTATTGAACCGCCCGCTGCGCAGGAGCAGCGGGCGGCTTTTGCCTTTCGGATACGATCAGGGCTTTACGCTGTCACGCAGCTGGGTAATGGCATCGGTTTCCATACCGTAAGCAGTGCCGACAACGATCTCACCGCTGGCAATCTTCTGCTCTGCCTCTTCCACCATATTGCGGACTTCTTCCGTGACCATGCTCTCGTAGATATCATTCTTGGCCAGGCCGACGCAGCCTTCCTTCATGCCCAGCTTCTCGGAGGTGCCCCAGGGCACATTGCCCTCCAGCATCATGGTGATCACACGGTAAATGGCCATATCAGAGCGCTTCAGCACAGAGGTCAGGATCCGGTTGGCTGCCTCGGGGTTGGAGTCCATCAGAGCCATAGCCTGGTCAGAGTCCACGCCGATGACGTAGCCGTTATGCTCCTTGCCTGCCTCAATAACGCCCAGACCGGCGCTGGCAGCGACCTGGAATACGATGTCTACCTTCTGCTGATACATGGCAATGGCAATATCCTTTGCCTTTGCGGCATCAACGCCGCCAATGTAGGCGCTGTTGATCTTGACATTCGGGTCCGCGTACTGGCAGCCCTCGATAAAGCCCACCATGAAGTCGTTGATGACTGCCATATCCATCAGCAGAACATTGCCGACCAATGCGTCGTCGTTCAGGTTCTCCAGCGCGCCGCTGGTGGTCATGCCCGCCGCCACGATACCCGCCAGGAAGCTGGCCTCGTTCTGCAGGAAGGTATTGCAGTAAACATTTTCAAAAGTGCCGTTGTCGTAGTTGACGGCGGCGTCGAACAGGTAGAACTTCTGATCCGGATATTCCTTGGAAACATTTTCCAGAACTTCCCGCATGGCGTTGCCGGAAGCGATGATCAGATCGTATTCGCCGGTATCGGCCAGGTCCAGCAGGGTGGGCTCGTAGCGGGTCTTATCGCTGCTGGGGATCTCGACGACCTGTGCGGTAACGCCGTAGGCCTCCGCGGCCATATCGACGCCTGCCTTGGCGCTGTCATTGAAGCCCTTGTCGCCCAGAGAACCGGCAACGACCAGCGCCACATTCAGCTTCTTCGCGGGTGCTTCGGTCTCAGCGCCGGTTGTTTCAGCGGCAGCACCGGTGGTAGGTGCCTGGGTAGCAGCGGTATTGGACTTGCTGCCGCAGCCGGCGAGAAGTCCCACCAGCATGACGCAGACCAGGAGCATGGATACTACTTTTTTCATTGTTCTTTCCTCCATTTTTTATATTTCAGCGGCTTCCCCGCCGCCGGAAATACGTGCTTCAAATTGTTCTACCTGCTGTTTTGTGGGAATACTGGGCGCGGCACCCTTCGCCGTCACCGCCAGGGCACTTGCAAGGCTAGCCTGACGCAGGCAATCCTCCAGGGAGCTTCCCGCCGCCACACCTGCCAGGAAGTAGCCGCAGAACGTATCTCCCGCAGCCGTGGTATCCACAGTGTTCACCTTGTAGATTCCTCTGCGCAGCGTGGTCTCTCCGGCGGCGCAGACAACACCCCGTTCGCCCAGCGTCAGCACCGTAACCGCATTGGGATACAGTCTCCGCATCTGTTCCAGAATCTTCTCCGGATCCTCACTGGGGTCCATCCCCGCCAGACACGCGCCCTCGATCTCGTTGACCAGAAAATAATCCACGGCTTCCAGCGGGTATGTCCGCAATCTTCCATCCACCGGAGATGCGTTCAGCGCGACGCGCATCCCTTTATTCTTCGCCTGACGGATCGCGTAGGCTGCATTGGAGGTCTCATTCTGCACCAGCAGCAGATCCCCGGGGCCAAACTCCGTCAGCAGCGAATCCACATATTCCCGGGATATTTCCCCATTGGCACCGGCGCAGATCAGGATGCAGTTTTTGCCCTCCGGCGTCAATTGGATCACCGCATGGCCGGTCGGGAATTCCGTTACCTGTAAAAAACGGGTATCCGCCCCGGACAGTTCCAGCTGCTCCTTCAGGAACAGTCCGTCGCTGCCGATAGCGCCGCCGTGGACCACCTCGGCGCCGGCTCTGGCCAGTGCCACCGATTGGTTCAGGCCCTTTCCGCCGCTGAATACCTCCATAGAGGCCGCCGACAGGGTCTCCCCCGCCGCGACAAAATGATCCACGCTATAGACCCTGTCAATATTCAAGGAGCCCAGATTTAAGATTCTCATATTCTTCCTCAGTTCATGTGCTATACAGTTTAACTGCAAAACTAATTTACAATTGGATTGTACTATCCTTTCGTCATGTTGTCAATATCGTTCTTGTTTTTTGCTTGTATTTTGGATACATTAACAATTGGCACAGCTTGTTTTTGGACACATCCCCCAAAACAGGCCCCGGCCCCCAAAAGGGCCGGGGCGAAACGGGTCCATGGATCACAGCACATCCATATGCACATGGGCCCCGTCTATGGCGTAGGCGTAGTTCACCTCTTTCTGTCTGCGCACCAGGGCCAGGGTCTTTTCCGCGGGCCAGCCCCGGATGGAGAAGTCCATGGCACGGCCGGTCAGATGCCGGGAGTTGGCCACGCCGCCCACGGCGGCGTTGTGGGTCGGGCAGCGGACCGTGCTGCTGGGGATCATGGGCCCGCCGGCCTGCTCCCGGATCCGGTCCGCCAGACGCATGAGCCTTTCCGTCGGTTCTGCCGGAAAGCCGCCGCAGGTCCCGCAGGGGCAGGCGATGTAGGGTTCGTTTCTGGAAAAATAGCGGATATTCTTCCAGAAATCCCCTTTGCTTTCCTCCTGTGCCCGGAACCGGTCCCGGCAGACGGCCTCCTTCAGCGCCTTTTGGGTCTCCGCGCCCGCAATGCCGTCGATCCCGATACCCGCGGCCTTTTGAAAAGCCCGGACAGCCGCCCGGGTCATTTTACCCGCGATGCCGTCCGCCGCGCCCGGCGCATATCCGAGATACGTCAGCAGCAGCTGAATCTGGGCAACGGTCATACCGTCTCCCCGCCGTAGAGATCTTCGGTCAGAGCTGTCAGCTCCGTATATTCTTCCTCGTTCAGACGGTTCACCGCGAAGAATACATCCAGCTTCTTCCGGGCTGTCTCAGCGTCCTTATAATACTTCTTTCCGATCAGAATCTTCATAGATTTATACATGTTCTTCCTCCCAAACATAAAAGTCGCTCGCCCCGGGGCAATTATTCCATTTCCGCCATGTCCCGCCGGTAGACCTCCTCCACCATTTCCGCCATGGCGGCGGTCAGTTCCTCGTTCCGGGTCCGCTCATAGGCCCTTTGGGCGGCGTCCAGCTCCGCCCAGGGCTTCCACGGGGCGGCCATTTCCCCCGAAAACACACGCCCGTCCTCCCGGACCCAGCGCTTGCCTGCCGGGATATACCGATACCCCGCCACAGCTTCCGGAGCCTTCCCCTCAAAGAGGTCCGTCTCCACCGCCGTCAGGCCCACTCCCGGGGACACATGGCAGCGGAAGCCTTCGTCCAGATAAATTCTCACGCCACGCCTCCTTATTTCAGCAGAATTTGCCTGATCTTCACCTTTTTCTGGGCACGGGGCTGTATTCCCACATAGTACTGTCCGGACAACGCGCTCAGATCCAGGCTGGCGGTCCCCGCCGTCAGGGATACGGAAGCCGCCTGGCCTGCCTTGAACAGGTCCCCTGTGTCCGTGCTCAACTGGCACATGACCTGATCGCTGGCGCTTTCGCATTGGATCAAAAGCGCACCGTATTGGGTCACATCGATTGGCTTCTCCGTGACAAGCAGGCTGCCCGCCGCCGTACCGGACGCCGTGACGGACACCCCATCCTCTGCCCACGTCACACTAGGTACGCCGCCGGGAAGGGAAGCACTCCAGTAGTACCGAACGCCCTTCCACCCGCCTGTGACGTTGGCGCATTGGTCGCCGCCCCGGATCAGATAAACCAATGCCGCGGCGATCCGCACCCAGCTGCCCGTCAGATACATATAGGCGTCCGCCGCTGCCCAGGCACCGTCCGCATACACATCCGCCCGGGTGATGATGCCCATGGATGACACCCGGAACCAGATCAGCCCTTCCGGGGGGGGTTCCGGTTCCGTCTCCGCGAAGACATATTTTCCTCCGGCACGGTCCGACTTCACCCACAGCATATTCTCCCGGGGCGCCCCCGGTTCCGTCAGTCCCACGGCCACCCGCCACCCGGCGCTGCCGCCGTTTCCATACAAAAAGCACTGGCCCATTACCGCATCACCTCAATTTGCAAGGGCACTGCCGCTCCCGGCATGGCCTCAAAGCATGTGAATCGGATGCCGCCGTCCACAGCCGATGCCATACCGACGCAGCCCCAGGCATCCCGCTGGGCCGCGGCTGTTTTCCCGTCCTCATCATATGCCGGTGCCACATGGGGCATATCCGATTCCAGAATGCCACTGACCGCCGCGGTCTGGGTATAGGGTCCGGCACCGGACCAGCCGGTGCCAAGCACCGCCGTAAATACCTTCCGCTTTCCGTCCGTATAGGCTTTTGTCGCGGCATCGTTGTCACGCACCGGCGCTTTCAGATTTTCCAGTCCGCTGCCGCCCATGTCGATGGCTCCCGTCATGGTTCCGCCGGAAACGGACAATCCCCCAATGTCTGCCGCCGTCAGGGTAACCGTTCCCGCGGCGTCCGGGGATACCCCGTTGACGCCCCGGACCACGTCTTCCCCCAGATCGCCCCTGGGGCCCTGAGGGCCTGGGTCGCCCTTCTCCCCTTTCTCGCCCTTGTCCCCCTTGGGGCCCTGAATGGAGGGGATCGGGATCAGATCGCCGTCCGCCCCCCGGACCCGCAGGACGGGCCGGGCCCCTGTGGGATCCACCTGCACCCAGTAGCCCTCCGGCATGTCGCCGCCGCCTACATAAACTTCGCGCATCCGCAGATGGGCCTTTTTCTCGCCGCCGCGGAAGCGGACGGTCAGGGTCACACCCTCCGCCGTCCGTTCCAGATCCAGGCCCGTATCCTCCAGCGCCTCCAGAATCTGATCGCACAGATTTGGCCCCGGCTCCTCCGGAGGTCCCCAGGCGCTGCGGATTCCCTCCCGCAGGGCGACACGGGCGCAGGTGGTCGTCCGCAGGTTCCCCGCGAAAACGCCGATCTCCAGCTTTCTGGCATAGGAAATCATGGGCACCGGGCAGCTGTTTCCCCGAAACAGCACATCCTGATAGGTGTTCTCCGTCTGGAAGCGGGCGGTTTTCAAATCCGTCCCCAGCCACTCCTCATCAAAATCAAACACAGCCGTATAGTCTCCGCTCCCGCAGACATAGACCGTCCTGTCCGTCTGACAGGCCCGCTTTTCCCGCACCGCGATATGCATTTCCGGCACGTTTTCATTCCTCCCTTTCCGGGCTGCCCGCCCGGGGGAACGCAGCAGATGTTCACCCGGGCGGGTTAATTATTTTCAACCCTATAGGTATCATAACCTACCATCCCTGTTTTGTCAAATTTGGTGAAATTCCGTTCTTCTGCAAAAATGGGACTGTTGCAAAATAGAAAACTTGTAGGGGCGGCTACCAGCCGCCCGCTGCCTTTCGGAACAGAACGCTAGAATTAAGCGCGTAATTCCGTGAGATAGCGGGCGGCAGGTTGCCGCCCCTACAGAAAACACTATTTTACAGCAGCCTCATACACACAAAAGGTTTTATAATTCCGCCTGCCGCAGCTTACCGTCCTTCAGCTCCAGCACCGCGTCAAAGCCCGTCCTGGCCGAATTCGTCGCGTTGTGGGATACCAGAAGAACGGTCACTCCCTCAAGCTCCAGCACCAACCGCTCGATTTCGGAGGCCGTCTGCGGGTCCAGGTGGGATGTGCTCTCGTCCAGCAGCAGAATGGGCGTCTTCCGCACCAGCGCTCTGGCGATGGCCACCCGCTGCCGTTCGCCGCCGGACATGGTGGAGGCGTTTTCCCCAAGGTGCGTATGGATCCCCTCGGGCAGCGTTTCCAGCAGGCCCTGCAGGCCCACACGGCGCAGCGCGTCCAGAACCTCCGCTTCATCGATCTGCTCATAAAGGCACACATTGTTATACAGCGTGTCGTCGAACAGAAACGGATCCTGATTGATGGCGCACAGGCTTTCGGTCAGGCTCTTGCGGCTGATCCGGCGAAGCTCGATCCCGCCCAGCGCAATGGAGCCGGTGTAATCCTGCCGCAGCCCGGCCAAAAGATTCAGAAGCGTGGATTTCCCGGAGCCGCTGGAGCCAACGATCAGGTATTTCCTGCCCCGCTCAAAATCATAGTCGATGCCGCACAGGATCTCCCGTTCGCCATAGGCGAACCGCAGATCCCGTAGAACCATTTCCCCCTCAGGCCGCGGCAGCGCTTCCGGGCCGCCGTTGTCTTCCGGCGCCGTCAGGATTGCGTTCAGCTTCTTGATGGCAATGTTTGCCGTGCGCAGCTCCGCCAGATCCCCGTTCAGCCACAATACGGGATTGCTGATGTAAATAATAAGTTCCGAAGCAGCCACAATTTCTGCCACTGTGATCGTTCCGTGAATAACCAGAATCGCACCTATCAAAAAAACGCCCAGATGGGCGATCTGGTTGAAAACATAGGACAGAGAGCAGCTCCACTCCTTCATAAAGCGGACCTTGAATCTGCGGTCCTCCGCGTTTTCCAACGCACGTTTATAGTTTTCTTCCAGCTTATCCTCAATATGAAAGGCTTTTGCCGTCTGGAATGCCGAAAGGTTCTCCTTCAACGCCCTCATGTGCTGTTCCTGTGCGTTTGAATGGTCCTCTCCCGCTTTTTTTAACTTTTTAGCATATGAAATCGGGATCAGCGCCTGCACCAGAGATGTAGCCAATACAAACAGCCCAAGTATGGGGCTCACCCAGATCAATACGGCGATGGCCACAGCGCAGCCCAGAAAATCCGCGTAAATACCCAGAATGACGGCAAAATAATTGCTCCGAAGCGTTTCCGCATCTGTCGTCATGTTGGATAAGTAGTCCGCGGTATTGTGGGAAAAGAACTTGTCGCAGTACATGTGGGAGAGCTTGTGGTAAATATCCGCCTTCAGCGCTGTCATGGTCTGCTCGGCAACCTTCAGCCGGACCGCCTGATCCGCCGCGTCAATCAGCAGGTCGGCCAGGATGTACACACTGAAAACCAGAATATATTTCCCGATCTGACTGATCTGCCCGCCGTTTGCGTAATCGATCGCCGCCGCCAGAGCCCCGGCGCACGCCACAGAGCTGATGGCCCGCAAAGGGGACGTTATAAGATAAAGCAGTATTTTCGGGTTCTTTCGGATCAGGTATCGGTACATGGTTTTTCCTCTCCCCCACAATGCGGGCAATCAAATTCTTTTTATATTATACGGCTTACGGCAGGAAAGGCCATGCCGTAATCGGAAAATTTTCCTTTTCCGCACACAATATGACCCTCTGTGCGGTAACGCACTGTTCTGACGATACCGAACAGAATTACAGGGATATCGAGTCACCGAAGCTCTCTGTGTAAAATTCCTGCATGATCTTCAGATTTTTCTGATCGCCTATTACATGTGAGAAATAGATAGCATCCTTAAGTGCCCTTTTTGCAACCTCCCTGTCCTCTGTCCGATTTCTCTGCAGCAATGCCCAGGCTCGATTAAAAAGCGTCTTGCCTAAAAGAGAACATCGCCCGGTCTTTCTGGCGATGCGGATGCCCAAATCGCAGATTTCGATGCATTCGTCATAGCGTCCGCTCAATCCCAAATATTTTGAGAGGTTGTACAGAATCATTGGCTGTGTACGCAGTGCCTCTTCCACACTAATGACATGATGGTCAAAATACTCTTTCAGTGCCGTAAGTATCTCAATTGCCTGTGCGGTATCTCCCTGCGCATTGTGACATATGGCAATGTTGTTCAGCAGAATAATTTCATCATAGGAGAGGACCTTTGGAATGACGCCGCTTTTGAATTTCGGGCAGGTCAGTTGAATGGCCGCTTCCAGATGTTCCAATCTCTCTCCATTGGAGTATTTTGATTCATTGATCAAGACATCGTGCAGCAGGATAAATTGTCTGTCAATTTTTGTTGGATTCTCCAGTGCGCTTTCAAGCTCTTTCATATATTTGCCCGCGAGCGCGTAATTGCGTGAGACATATTCCTGCCGTATCTTAAACTTTAATTCGTAAGTCTGAAAGTCCTGTTTGTCCGTGAAAAAATCCAGCGACATTGCGGAATAGCCGAGCCGCTGCATAAGCATTTCAAAGTGATCCTTGGTTGGCATCCGCTCCCCGTTTTCAATGCGGGAAAGCGTTGGCACAGAACAGATCCCGTCTGCCAGATCTTCCTGCGTGATCCCCAGTTCCTCCCGGCGGTTCTTGATAACTGCGCCCAATTGAAATACAGCCATATCTACCCTCCATACAGTTTCCTCAGGCCAACGGCTGAATTGTCTCTTTTCCGGTATCCTGAGGATATGAACCGCCTATCGGCGGTATCCTTTTTCGCGCACATTATAACACAAGCCCGCCCCCAACATCAAGGGGCGGGCTGCTCAGCGTGTCAAAAAAAGCCTCGCAGAGTTTGCCGACGGAAGTCGGCAAATAAAATTAAATCATTTTCTGTCGGGGCGTGTACCTGGCAGAAAATACATCTCAGGCCGCAAGTGTGCGAATTGTTCGCCTACGGCGAACAATTCGTGCGCGCAGCAGACTGCAAAAGTTTGTCGGAAAAGCCCGTAAGGGGTTTTTCGACAGTCTGACAAGCCCGCCCCCAACATCAAGGGGGCGGGCTGCTGCTTAGTACAGTGTTTCCTCGTTTTCACGGAAGAGCTTGTCGTTGATGTCGAACAGATCCATGTTGTTTGCCAGGCCGTAGAGAATAATGGCGTCCCGGCGGTTTTTGGGGTAGAGCTGGGCGTGGCCGCAGTGCTTCAAAAGCAGCTGGGTCTCCTCCACCGTGGCGTCCAGGCCGAAGCAAAGGCACAGCAGACGGCTGCGGGAGGGATTCCGGCGCCCCGCGAAGACCTGGTGCAGGTACACCTCGCTCATACCGGAGAGCCTGGCCAGCGCCGCCTTGGAAATTCGATGCTTCTGAAACAGGGCGTTCAGCATTTCGCCGATCCTGCCGCCGTCAAAATCCTCCTGGTTGTCCGTCAGAAACTGGTCCAGATCCGGAGACTCCATTAGCTCCTGCCGGAGATCGTCTGTATTTTTCATAATTACTCCGCCTTTACAATCTTTACAAAGATGTGAACTTCCTATATAATAAGACCGTACACGACAAAAATCAATATGCTGGCTGCATAGGAAAAGAGAAAATTATGTATGATTTCCTGCTTTCTTCCGTAGAGGAACATTATGAGGTCGTAAAAGAACTCAAATCCAGCCCCCGGGGCAGTGTCCGGCTGCTGCGCCACAAGCAGACCGGGAAACGCTTCATATTCAGAACTTATCAGGGCAACGCTGAGGTTTACCGGAAGCTTCTGGAGATCACCAGCCCCCACCTGCCGGAAATTCTGGAGGTGGGTGAGAAAGACGGAAACGTGGCGGTGCTGGAGGAGTACATTCAGGGCGATACCCTGGCGGCACTGCTGAAAGCCGACGTCTTCTCCCAGAAGGAGGCCCGGCGGCTCGGCAGGCAGATCTGCGCGGGACTGTGGGCACTGCACACCCTTGGAGCCGTTCACCGGGATGTGAAGCCCGAAAACGTGATCCTCCGGGAAAATCAGGCGGTGCTCATCGACTTTGACGCCTCCAGACTTGTCAAGGAACAGAACACCACCGATACGCTGGTGCTGGGCACTACGGGCTACGCCGCCCCGGAGCAGTACGGCATCGCCCAGTCGGACCGCCGGACGGATATCTATGCCATGGGCGTGCTGCTGAATATTCTCTGCACCGGCCGCCACCCCTCGGAGATCCCCGCAAAGGGTCACCTGGGCCGGGTGATCCGCAAGTGCACCATGATGAGCCCGGACAACCGCTACCAGGATGTCCTGTCCCTGATGGAGGCGCTGTAATATGGAACACAAATGTCAATACTGCGGCGCGCCCCTGCCGGAAGACGCCGCCTTCTGCCACTGCTGCGCCAAGAGCCAGATCACCAAAAAAGTCATGCTTCCCCCGGAAAAGCAGCCCCCGCGGCATCGTCCGGCGGCTGCCGCCGCAGTCTGTGCCGGCGTTCTGCTGGTGAGCGGTTTCGCCGTCCGCCATGCCCTGACGGCTTCCGCCCCCACGGAAGCACCGGAAACCGAACCGGCCGCGGAGACTGCCGAAATGACCACAGCCGCCACCGAAGCAGCCGCCACCGAGGAAACCGCGGCAACCACCGCCCCCATTGTACTGAAAGAGGGCGAGGTATGGCTCCACGAGGAATTCCCGGAGAAAATGGCCGTGCCGGAAGCAAGCTTTGTCTTCCCGGAGGGCGTTCAGGAAAAGCTCGCCGCCCTGGACTTTGACTATTCCGCCGAGGCTCTGGCCGTGGTGGAGGAGGTCTGGGATATGGTAAATACCGACCGGCCCATGACCACGGAGGACAACGATTCCCCGGATGTGGAGTCCGCGTATTTCTACATTCTGGATGGGGAACCCATCGGCCAGAAGATAACTTATCCGGACGGCACTCAGCAGTTCTTCCTCTACCGGGATCTGGACAACAACATCTGGGCCTGCACCATCCTTCTGGCGGCGGATGGCTCCCGGCAGGAGGCCTACTTCTATTCCGACGGAAGCCCTGCCGCCTCCTTCCGGCTGAACGCGGAGGGCACCCAGTATTCCGAAGGCTATTTCTACCCGAACGGCACCCAGTCCTATATGCTCACACGGAAGGCTGACCAGGAGCTGGCCGTCGTCCATTCGCCGGACAGCGCCGTAAACATCACCGTTACCGCCTATAACCAGGGTACGGAGTACTCCCTCTATACCGGTTCCGGCACCATGCTGCGGCACTACTGGTACTACCCGGACGGCAGCATCCGCATCAGCTATTTTGAAAACGGCAGTCTTTCCCGCAATGAGGATATCCCCGCAGGGGGCACAGAGCCCGCCGAGGATTGATTGCTCCCGTAAGCTGTGAGCCATGGAGAAAACGTGCATCTATTGCGGCGCCCCTCTGCCGGAGGGGGCCGCTTTCTGCCATTGCTGCGCCAGAAATCAACTGCCCAAAAAGGCCATACGTCCGCCGATCCCCCATGTCCGGCATCTGTTCCGGGCAACTGCGCTGGCGGTCTGTGCCGGGCTTCTGCTGGTTCCCACCGTCCGCCGGACCGCTGCCTACCCGGAGGCTTCCGAGCCTTCCGCCCCGGAAGCCAATCTGACCGCAGAAGCAGCCTCTTCCGAGGCCGTTTCTGTTCAAACAGAGACAGTACCCGAAGAGGTGCAGCTCAGCGAGGTCTTTCCGGCGGAGCTCCCCGAACCGGCGGCAATCTTTTCCTTCCCGGATGCGGTACAGGACAAGCTCGCCGCGCTGGACTTTGACGCGTCCTACGATGCCCTGGCTGCTGCCGCGGAGGTTCGGGAAATGCTGAATACCATCGGCACGGTGGTCCGGCAGCCGGACTCCGCGCCAAATATGCGCTCCGCATACCATTATCTCTTGGATGGAAAAATTGCGGCCCAGGAGACAACTGCCGCCAATGGAGCGCGGCAGTTTACCCTTTTCCGGGATTTCAAAAAAGGGATCCCGGCATACACCGCCTATCTCAAGGCAGACGGCTCCCGGGAGGACGTCTATTTCTACCCGGACGGGACTGCCGCCGCCCGCTTCCAGCAAGCCGGAGACAACGGCCGGTATGAGCAGATCCTCTATTATCAGAGCGGCAGCCAATCCTGTTACCGCTGCCGGGACAACGCGCAGGAGCTGGTGATCCTCTATGCTCCGGACAATGCGCAAATTATCACCGTCACCGCCAACAGCCGGGGAACAGAGTATACTGTCTCCAACGCCGGCGGAACCGTGCTGCAGCACTTTACTTACCCCACCGGAGGTTCAGATTCCAATGATACTTGATTTGCCGGGCCTGCCTTTCCCGGGAAAGGGGCGGTAAACTATGGAGCAAAAATGCGTTTATTGTGGGGCACCCCTTCCCGGGGATGCCGCCTTCTGCCACTGCTGCGCCAGAAGCCAGCAGGAAAAGCGGCTGTTTTTTCCGCCCAGGCGACGTCGACGGATCCGATGGCCCCTGTGGGCCGCTGCCGCGGCGGCGCTTCTTGCGATTGCCTGCGTGCCCATTCTTCGCGGGCAGGCAGCTCCGTCAGATTCGCTGCCCACTGGCCAGCCCACCGCTCTGCCGGAGGCCACTGCCTCCACTGCTGCGCAAACCGTTCCCATCCCGGAAACCACCGTCCCTGAGGAAACCTTGACGCAGCTGCAGGAGCTGGCTCTGAATGCCATTGAGGAGGCCCTGGCCACCCCAGATCTGGAAACCCACACGCCCCAGCTCGTCAACGCCATTGAATACCGGGCAGGCAACTGGGACGGCAAACGGAGCACCTTCCACGGCCTGCTGCTCCGGCTGGAGGGAGATTTCCTTCTGGAGAATGAATATGACAGCCACCTGAACGTGCTTCTGGATATGGACACCGGCGAGATTCTGAATTCCACCCAGCTGGACTATGACCGGATTCGGGCCTATCAACGGACCGTAGCCAACCGGGAGCAGTACCACCATCTGCTGCTGAACGCCTACCGCAGCTTTCTGGAGGATGATCTCTTACAAATCTGGATGGACTCCGAGATCCGGGACGAACTGCCCCAGGAGGATCTGGACGCCGTAAATTCCAGACTCGCTCTGGATTTCCCGGAGGAAGAAGCCGAAATGGGATTCGGATTCCCCGGTGAAATTCCGCTCCCCGTCCAAAGCTGTTCCTTTGAGGAAGGCGCTCTGGCAGAGCTGGAAGCGCTTCCCTATGACTATTCCGAGGACGCTCTGGCTGCCGTGGCGGATGCGCTGAAGATACAGGATTCCGGCCCGGTCCGGATGCAGTCGAACCACCTGGAAAATGTTCAGGATGCCCGCTTCTACATCGTCAACGGGGAAAAGCGGGGCCAGCGGGTGCTCCACACCAATGGAGACCAGGAATATGTGCTCTACCACGATTTTGAAAACGGCGTCTGGGCCCGCCATCTCTGGGTCTATACCAGCGGCGTGATGATGGACGACTACTGGTACGCCGACGGCACCAGGGCCGCCCGCTTTGCTCTGACGGAGGACGGCCAGTATACCGAGATGCTCTACTATCCCGGCGGGAAACAGTCCTACCGGTTTCTCCGGGACGCAGGCGTTGAGCAGGCCGAGATCCACGCGCCGGAGGGCAGTGCACGTCTTACCCTGAATGCCTCCGGCGCCGGCACGGAGCTTTCCGCCTACGCCGCAAACGGCTCCCGAAGCCGCCACATCTGGTTCTTCCCGGACGGAAGCACCCAGACCGAATAACGCGCAAAAGCCGCAAGATATGCACAGCCTTTCCGGCTGTGCATAATTCTTTCTCTTTTCAGTCGGAATCTGTGGATAGTGCCCATTGAAATTTTCCTTAAAACGGTGTATGATATAGGAACCATGCAAGAATGTGAAATAATTCTTGCAAAACAACAAATTCCGGAGGTAGCTATGAAACCCTATTCCGAATTGACCCGCCAGGAGCTGCTGGAGCTGAAGGACAGCCTGAAGGCGGAATACAACGACTATCAGAAGCGGAAGCTCTCCCTGAACATGGCTCGCGGCAAGCCCAGCCAGGCCCAGCTGGATCTCTCCATGGGCATGATGGACGTTCTGAACAGCGACAGCGACCTGACCTGCGAAGACGGCACCGACTGCCGGAACTACGGCGTGCTGGACGGCATCGAAGAATGCAAGGAGCTCATGGCCGACATGATGGAGGTCCGCCCCGACCAAGTCATCATCTACGGAAACTCCAGCCTGAACGTCATGTACGATACCGTGGCCCGCTCCATGATCAGCGGCGTTATGGGCTCTACCCCCTGGTGCAAGCTGGACAAGGTGAAATTTCTCTGCCCTGTCCCCGGCTACGACCGGCACTTTGCCATCACCCAGTATTTCGGCATTGAGATGATCAACATTCCCATGCTGTCCACCGGCCCGGATATGGACATGGTGGAGGAACTGGTTTCTTCCGACGCCTCCATCAAGGGCATCTGGTGCGTACCCAAGTACTCCAACCCCCAGGGCATTTCCTATTCCGATGAGACCGTCCGCCGGTTTGCCCGTCTGAAGCCCGCCGCCGTGGACTTCCGCATCTACTGGGACAACGCCTACACCATCCACCACCTGTACGACCACGACCAGGACCACCTGATTGAAATCCTGGCGGAGTGCAAGCGGGCCGGAAATCCCGACCTGGCTTACAAGTTCGCCTCCACCTCCAAGATCAGCTTCCCCGGCTCCGGCATCTCCGCCCTGGCCGCTTCTCAAAATAACCTTGTGGACATCCGGGCCCAGATGAAGGTCCAGACCATCGGCCACGACAAGGTGAACCAGCTGCGCCACGTCCGCTTCTTCGGGGACATCCACGGCATGGTGGAGCATATGCGCAAGCACGCTGAGATCCTGCGGCCCAAGTTTGAGATTGTCCGCAATACCCTGGAAACGGAACTGGGCGACCTGGGCATCGGCAGCTGGACCAATCCCAAGGGCGGCTACTTTGTCTCCTTTGATTCTCTGGACGGCTGCGCCAGAGAAATCGTCTCCCGGTGCAAGAAGGCCGGTCTGGTGCTGACCGGCGCCGGCGCTACCTACCCCTACGGCAAGGATCCCCACGACAGCAATATCCGCATTGCCCCCTCCTTCCCCTCCAATGACGACCTGGCCCTGGCTATGAAGGTCTTCACCTGCGTAGTCAAGCTGGTCAGCGTCAAGAAGTACCTGGCGGATATGGACGCCGCCGCGCAATAATCCCAAAATGGCACAAGGGCCGCTGCGATTTTGCAGCGGCCCTTGCCGGTTTTTCAGATTTCAAACGCAAGCCCTGTCCGCCCGCGGGCTGGGTTCCCTCCGGGGGCTACTTTCTTGTCCCGCCAAGAAAGTAGGAAAGAAAGCGGCCTAAGGGAGGCGCTGTCGGCAAAGCCGGTGATTTCATAGAGCGATTGCCACCGGCAATCGTTAGATAAGATTCGCTGCGCGACGCACCGCCTTCCGGCAAGTACGGGGTGCGATCCCTTATGTTTTCACTCCGTGAAAACATAAAAAAGCCTAGTTTGTGGTGGGGTTCAGATATATATTTTGAATGCCTCGGTAGAACGCCGCCGAAACATTGCTTCTCTGACGTAAAAGCGCGCCGGGGGGATTCTCAAGGGGGGCGGCTCTGGTGCGGGAGCAGCCAGCGGTCAGCGCCCCCTTGAGGCTGCTTCTTATCGATTTTCTTGCAGAAGCAAGAAAACCGCCCCCGGAGGGACCCAGCCAAAGCACGGACAGGGCTTCCGTCAGAAGCAGAACAAGCGCAAAGTTTTTGAGTCGAAAAGCTGCCGCAGGTCTGTCATGTAGAATCCGCCCTCACAGCCAGATTCTCTCAAAAAGCGGTGCATATCACTGCGCTTCTGCGTGATATGCACCGCTTTATTTAATCAGAAAATCACCGGAACCGGACGGCCAGCCATTTGTCCATTTCCATGCGGCGGGCACGGGCGTCCATGCGGGCGGTCAGGTCCTTGTAGAGCGTCTCCCAGTCCGCGGCCTTGCGGCTGCCCTGGACCCGGGTAACGATATAAGGGCACTGGGGCAGCTTGCGCTTGCCGAAGGCCAAAGTAAAGGGGTGCAGCACCCCCAGAGCCATGGCATAGGGGGCCATGCGGAAATAGTAGCCGGAGTCCGCCGCCAGCAGACGCTGCACGTCCTCGGCAGGCATATGGGCCAAATAGTGCTTCAGCCCCCGGAGCTGGGCTACCTCATGCCGGTTGACCTCAGAGCGCCGCCCGCCCCAGGCGGCGGGAAAGCCCAGAAGGATCTGTCCGGCGCAGGCCGCCAGAGGAATCCAGACGGCCTTGGCGATCAGGCCGATGATTAGCCAGACCAGCAGACTGACCCCGGCGGCAATGAGCCCGGTCTTGTCCCGGCCAATGGTACAGTAAGCCACTTTGTGCAGCTGCCAGGCAGTGACAACGGCCAGTGCGCCAAACAGCAGACTCAGTAAAATCTGAAGCGCCAGAATGGAGGTCATATTCATCGCCATGCAGATGCCGCAGAACACCTGGCTGACGCAGAGGATATAGCGGTAAATATTGCGTTTTCTCTCGTTAGAACGGCAGATGGCGCTTTCGCCGGGGATCATGCCCCTGGCCTTGCGCAGGGTCTTGGCATAGGCCAGGCTGGAGGCATCCACCACCCGCCGGTCACCGAAGAGGCTGCGGAAGGTGCGGATCTCAAACAAACTCCGCTCGTTGCCCATGTCCATGCGCTTGTGCAGCAGCACCCTGCGCCCATCGATCTGAATAAGGATATAGCCCAACTGGGCCCAGCAGAGCACCATGGTGGTCAGGTCCGCTCCCTGCAGGAACAGGCGGCAGCCCAACTCCCCGGCGGTGATGCCCTCCGGGGGCATGGTGCAGGTCTCCCGTCTGGCGGGGAAGGTCCGCAGAAACAGCAGCCAATAGAGCAGAGCCGCGCCGGCGGCAATGCTCATGGGCACCAGCTCCGGGTTTCCGCTTCGCTGATAGGTGCTGACGCCGGGGAACATATCCGGCGGCAGGGTCATGGACATGCTTGCGGACTCATGGTCGTTAAAGCCGGATTTGCTGCCGCCGGTCAGCATATTGCCGTTGATCAGCAAATTCAATTCGGATGCCAGGCCATTCTGCCGGTAAGTACTGTAAAATTCCGGAGTTCCGGGGAATTCCCCGGGCAGGGTAATGGTGTAGGTCATTGCCGTGATGGGATAGGCAAATCCGCTGAGCAGCGGCAGCTGCAGACTCAGATTGTCCTTATCCGGGACCTGCTTCTTGCTCACGGTATCCGTCTTCATGGCCACGGTGACCACCTTGGGCAGATTGTAGGACATGGTGACCACATAGTCCCCGGGCTGGCCGCCGGTGACCCGTTCCAGCCCTACAAGAATCAGGTCGCCGGAGCGGGAGGTGGAGGGAGAAGACCCGTTGACAGTGATATTGGTTGCCGTGCCGGGCAAGGGGTAGGTCAGGTTCTGATTGATGGCTTCCAGATGGAGGTTCATCGTCAGGCTCACCAGAGCCTCGCCGTCCACATTGATGGTCGCCGTATAGTCCAGCCGGGTCGCCGCGCTGGCCGCCTGCGCCCGCAGGGGCAGAAGCAAAACCGCAAAAAGCAGCATGAAAAGCACACGCTTGATCCGCTTCAAAGGAGATACCTCCTGTTCTCTGGGAACCTCTGATCAAATCGGCAGGAGCGGGCGAAAAAGATTCGCTCCCCAGCCGCAGACGGTTTATTCAGAGGTTCCATACGCATAATTTTGTTTATTTTACCATGAAGCGGCGGAAAAAGCAAGATAAATTGAAAAACGCCCTAGGCAAATGGGCAAAAACCGAAAAAGCGCAAAGCTGAGCCGCCCTTCCGGTCAAAAAACGTGTTTTTCCGCTGGTCAGGTTCCGGAAATTGTGGTATAATCCCGAAAAAGGAGGCCTGTCGGAATGAAAATCACCCAGTCCACAGCTATGAGCATCGTCACCGATCTCTTTACCGCCAGCGCTTATATTCCCGGATAACAGCAAAAGCGGCGGGGAAATTCTCCCCCGCAGCCCTTTTGACAGGAGAGACGCATATGCAGGAACATTTTTATGAAGATATGCGCGGCATCACCGCCCAGGCGCTGGCTGCCGTGCGGCCTGAGGCAGCGGTACGGAAGGCCCTGGCAGCGCATTCCTTTGCATCGGGCCGCATCCGTCTGGTTGCCGTCGGAAAGGCCGCCTGGCAGATGGCCGAGGCCGCCGTGGGGGTTTTGGGCAACCGCATTGAAAAGGGCATCGTTATCACCAAGTACGGCCACAGCGCCGGTCCTCTGCCGAGTCTTCTCTGCCGGGAGGCCGCCCATCCCGTGCCGGACCAGGCAGGCTTCGCGGCTACCCGGGAAGCCCTGGAGCTGGTGTCCGGTCTGGGTGCGGAGGACACTGTGCTTTTCCTGCTCTCCGGCGGCGCCAGCGCCCTGTTTGAACAGCCTCTGGTGAAACCGGAGGAGCTACAGTCCGTCACCGGGGCGCTGCTTGCCTGTGGCTGCGACATCGCGCAGATCAACACCATTCGCAAACGGCTATCCGGTGTGAAAGGCGGACGCTTCGCGCTGCGCTGCGCCCCGGCTCAGGTATTTACCGTCGCGCTCTCCGATGTGGTTGGGGACGCCGTGGACATGATTGCCAGCGGCCCTACCTGCCCGGACAGCTCCACCTGCGCCCAGGCTCTGGAAATTGCGGAGAAGTACGCGCTCCCCCTGTCCGCCCGGGGCTGGGAACTGCTGCGGGAAGAGACGCCGAAGGCGCTTCCCCATTCCACGGTGCAGGTAACGGGCAGCGTGCGGCAGCTGTGCGCCGCCGCGGCAAAGGCGGCCGCCGACCGGGGCTACCGTCCCATAATTCTGACGGACTGCCTGACCTGTGAGGCCCGGGAAGCAGGGGCGTTTCTGGCTTCCATTGCCGAAACCCACCGGAATACCGGCGAAAAGCTCGCCTTTCTGGCGGGCGGAGAAACCGTCGTGCATCTTAAGGGCTCCGGCCTTGGCGGACGAAATCAGGAGATTGCTCTGGCTTCCGCAAAGGGTCTGCGGGGGCTGCACGCCGCCGTGTTCAGTCTGGGCTCCGACGGTACGGACGGCCCAACAGATGCGGCCGGCGGATATGCGGACGGCGACAGTTATGACGCGCTGCTGTCCTCCGGCATCCGCCCGGAGGCGGCACTGGACAGCAACGACAGCTATCACGCGCTGCGCGCCGTGGGCGGTCTGATCATCACCGGTCCCACCGGGACCAATGTAAACGATGTATCCGTGCTTCTGATTGCGCCATAAGCAACCCAATGGGGCTGCTGCAAAATTGCAAACCTGTAGGGGCGGCGAATCGCTGCCTCTATGGAAAGGCTTATTTGCAGCAGCCCCATTTTTTTCACATCTTCAAGCCGAACGCCTCATGGCTCCTTATTTTCAATCCGCTCCAGAGATTGCCGGAGGCTCCCTTCCAGCAAAACACCCATGCGGGAAATCATCCTATCTACGTCGCCCTGCATATCGGCGTTGAGCCATTCCAGCAGGATTCCGGTGACGGCACACTTATAAAACAGGGTCAGGTAGCGGATATCCTCCTCCGGAACATCCATCCCCGCGGTCAGATGCCGGATCAGCCGGTCCATCCGCTCCTCGGAGACCCTATAGAGACTGCGCTCCAGATCCTCCCGATAGGCGGAGCGGTACACATGGTACACCGCCCGTCGGTTTTCCAGCGCGAACCGGGTGCAGGAACGCAGGCTCTCCTGCCAGGTGGTCACATCCTCTTGCAGCACATGGTCCACAATGGAAGCAAAGGTAGCCCGGAGCAAATCATAGATATCCTGATAATGATAATAAAAGGTATTTCGGCTGATGCCGCAGGCAGAGACGATGTCCTTTACACAGATTTTATCCAGAGGGTACTGGTTCAAAAGCGTCAGAAACGCATCCATAATCGTCTTTTCCGTCCGTTCCTTCGCCATTTTCTCCGCCTCCTTTCAGGAACTGTAAAACTGAATTATTATAGCATATTTTTCCCTTTCCCGCAATGCAGGAAAAGCGACAATCTTTTCTTGTCAAATCTGTCATTTTGCCTATTTTTTCTTTTTGGGTTCTATGATATCCTAAAGAATAATTCTGGACTGGGAATCCGCAAATTGGGGGTTGTCGAATTGACAATTGACAATTGACAGTTGACAATTAAGGAATTTCCTTCGGAAATAATTCAAAAATAATTTTAATTCGTCCCGAAGGGACACCATAATTGTCAATTGTTCATTGTCAATTGTCA
>Ga0129316_1000356_pt1 | contig 27605 bp, 30 predicted proteins | sample Cm1ome_2_FD_94429 | JGI IMG/M metagenome (GOLD analysis project Ga0129316, IMG submission 94429) | Eastern black-and-white colobus group fecal microbial communities from Wisconsin, USA - Cm1022B metagenome | ecosystem: Host-associated > Mammals > Digestive system > Large intestine > Fecal...
AAAAAGCGAGAAAACGATGCTAAAATGTTTCGTGGTTTCGATTAAAGTTAGTACCTTTGCAAGCGCTAAGCAAAATCGATATTATAATATTATAACTTTTATGAACTTTACTTTGTTAATTACCGTCCTCGTGACGGCTATTACATTGGTGGTGGCAGCGTATGTGATGGCCAAACTTCTTGGTCCGCGAAGCTACAACAAGGTAAAAGGTGAACCCTATGAGTGTGGTATTCCTACTCATGGTTCTTCTTGGTTGCCGGTTAGTGTAGGCTTCTATCTGTTTGCCATCCTCTTCCTCATGTTTGATGTGGAAACTGTTTTCCTCTATCCATGGGCAGTAGTAGTGAAGGAGATGGGTGTCGCAGCATTGCTGAGCATCGGCTTCTTTTTGGTTGTATTAGTGTTCGGGCTGGCATATGCCTGGAAGAAAGGAGCTCTTGAATGGAAATAAAGCCGAAAATCAAGAGTATTCCTTACGAGGAATTTAAAGACAATGCCACACTGGAGAAACTCATTGACGATCTGCACGAAGGCGGTGTCAATGTTGTGACAGGTTCGCTCGACCAGTTGATCAACTGGGGACGCTCTAACTCACTCTGGTCATTGACTTTTGCCACATCATGCTGTGGTATCGAGTTTATGGCATGTGGATGCTCACGCTATGACTTCGCACGCTTCGGCTTTGAGGTGACACGTAACTCACCCCGTCAGGCCGACTTGATCATGTGTGCCGGTACTATTACCCACAAGATGGCTCCAGCCTTGAAGCGTCTGTACGATGAAATGGCTGAACCAAAATATGTGATAGCTGTCGGAGGATGTGCCATTAGCGGCGGTCCTTTCAAGTCAAGCTATCATGTGGTGAAGGGTATTGAGGAAATTGTACCAGTGGATGTGTTTATTCCTGGTTGTCCTCCACGTCCAGAGGCTATCATGTATGGTATGATGCAGTTGCAGCGTAAGGTGAAAATCGAGAAGTTCTTCGGTGGTGCAAACCATAAACAGTCGGAGGCTGAGCGCGAACTGGGTGTTTCAAACGAGGAACTCGTTGCACGCCGTCTGGGTGATCATCGCCGTGAACCTATTGTGGTGACCGATGTGCCTCAGGAGTTTGTAGAACAAATGAAGAAAGAGAAGGAGGAGAACGCATGAAACTTGAACATTTAGTATTCGATTTCGACAAGTTCGCCTCAGAGATGCAGAACTTGAAGGACAAGAAACACTTTGATTATCTTGTAACGATTGTTGGTGAGGACTTCGGCGCTGAAGAAGGTCTTGGCTGTGTCTATATTCTCGAAAATACCGACAGCCATGAGCGTTGCAGCGTGAAAATGCTTGCTAAGGTGGTTGACGGTGAGAGTGTGATTCCTACTGTGACCAACATTTGGCACGTTGCCGATCTGTTGGAGCGCGAGGTCTATGACTTCTTCGGTATTCTCTTCCTCGGTCATCCCGATATGCGTCGTCTCTTCCTCCGCAATGACTTCAAAGGACATCCCTTCCGCAAGGATTGGAAGTTTAATGATGACTATGTGCTTGAAGACGATAAAGAGCCTGACTATGGTATGGAATACTGGCTCGACAAGGATGGTCATCTCTGTTCGAAGCAGAATAAACTCTTTACCGACGACGATTATGTCATCAACATCGGCCCTCAGCACCCTTCTACCCATGGTGTGCTTCGCTTGCAGACCGTGGTTGATGGTGAGACCGTGAAGCGTGTATATCCTCACTTGGGTTATATCCACCGCGGTATTGAGAAGATGTGTGAAAGCTATACTTATCCACAGTCGCTCGCACTGACTGACCGTCTGAACTATCTTTCTGCTATGATGCATCGTCATGCGCTGGTAGGAGTGATAGAAGAGGGTATGGGTGTCGAACTGACCGACCGTATCAAGTATATCCGTACCATCATGGACGAGTTGCAGCGTCTTGACTCACACTTGCTGTATGTGGGATGCTGTGCACAGGACATGGGTGCATTGACTGCCTTCCTCTATTCTATGCGCGATCGTGAGCATGTGCTCAACTGCATGGAGGAAACCACTGGTGGACGCCTCATCCAGAACTACTACCGCATCGGTGGTCTGCAGGATGATATCGATCCCAACTTTGTGGAGAATGTGAAGGCGCTCGTGAAGTATCTCAAACCAATGATTCAGGAGTATGTTGATGTGTTTGGTGACAATATCATTACTCACAATCGTTTTGAGAAAGTTGGTCCGATGGATCTCGAAAATTGTATCAGCTATGCAGTAACAGGTCCTGCAGGTCGCGCTTCTGGTTGGAAGAACGACGTACGTAAGAACCATCCGTATGATATGTACGACAAGGTTGAATGGGATCAGATTATTATGACTGGTTGCGATACAATGGACCGCTATACCTGTCACATTCAGGAAATGTATCAGAGTCTGCGCATTATTGAACAACTCATCGACAATATACCTGCCGGTGACTTCTATGTGAAGCAGAAACCCATCATCAAGGTACCCGAAGGACAGTGGTATTTCTCTGTTGAGGGAGCCAGCGGTGAGTTTGGTGTATATCTCGATTCACGTGGCGACAAGAGTCCTTACCGCTTGAAGATGCGTCCTATGGGACTTTCGCTTACAGGTGCGCTTGATCCTATGCTTCGTGGTCAGAAGATTGCCGACCTTGTAGCAACTGGTGCTGCCATCGACTTTGTGATTCCCGACATTGACCGTTAAACAACAAAAGAACGTAAAATATCATGTTTGACTTTTCAATAATAACAAACTGGATAGACCAGTTGCTTCGTGTCACTTTGGGACTGGGCGATTTCTGGTCGATATTGATAGAGTGCGTGCTGATTGGTGCGGGAATCCTTGTAGGATATGCGCTGATTGCCATTGCGCTGATTTTCATGGAACGTAAGGTGTGTGCCTACTTCCAGTGCCGTCTTGGTCCGATGCGTGTGGGCTATTGGGGACTGATGCAGGTGTTTGCCGACGTACTGAAGATGCTTATCAAAGAAATTTTCTTTGTAGATAAAGCCGACAAACTGCTTTATGCCGTGGCTCCGCTGCTGGTTATTATCGGTTCAGTAGGTGCTTTTTCGTTCCTGCCATGGAACAATGGTGCAACGGTGCTCGACTTCAATGTGGGCGTATTCCTGTTGACTGCCATTTCTTCTATCGGTGTGGTAGGTATCTTCCTTGCAGGATGGAGTTCCAACAATAAGTATTCTGTGGTATCTGCTATGCGTGGTGCCGTACAGATGATTTCTTATGAGATGTCATTGTGCCTCTGTCTGATTACAGCTGTCATCCTGACAGGAACGATGCAGATTTCTGGTATCGTTGAGGCTCAGACAGGACCTTGGCGTTGGTTGATTTTCCAGGGTCACATTCCTGCGCTCATCGCTTTCTTCGTATTCCTCATTGCCGGTAACGCTGAGGCCAACCGTGGTCCGTTCGATATGGCAGAGGCTGAGAGTGAGCTGACCGCTGGTCACCATACTGAGTATTCTGGTATGGGCTTTGGTTTCTTCTATCTGGCAGAGTTCCTTAATCTGTTTATCATTGCTGGTATTGCCGCCACCGTATTCCTTGGTGGATGGGCTCCTGTTAACATTGGTGTAGCAGCTTTCGATCAGGTGATGAACTATATCCCAGGTATTGTATGGTTCATGGGTAAAGCCTTTGCCTTGGTATGGATTCTGATGTGGATTAAGTGGACCTTCCCACGTCTGCGTATCGACCAGATTCTGAAACTCGAATGGAAATATCTCATGCCGCTGGCCCTCATCAACCTTGTGCTGATGACTATCGTGGTGGCACTCGGATGGTATATTAAATAAGGTGTAAAGAATAGAAATGGAAAATAACCAATCATATTTCGGAGAACTCGGACATGGAGTAAAGACGCTCCTGACTGGTATGAAGATTACTTGGAAGGAATATTTCAAGGACTTCTTTACCAACAAATCTACGGAGCAGTATCCCGAGAACCGTAAAACTACGCTCCACGTGGCAAAGCGCCACCGTGGACGCCTCGTCTTCAAGCGTAACGAAGACGGAACTTATAAATGTACGGCCTGCACATTGTGTGAGAAAGCCTGCCCTAATGGCACGATTAAAATCACTTCTCACATGCAGGAAGATCCCGAGACCGGCAAGAAGAAAAAGGTGCTCGATGATTATCGCTACGACCTTGGTGACTGCATGTTCTGTCAGTTGTGTACCAATGCTTGTAACTTCGATGCTATCGAGTTTGTCAACGATTTCGAGAATGCCGTATTCGACCGTAAGAGTCTGGTACTCCACCTCGACAAGGAGGTATATCAGGGTGGTTCTCTGCCCAACCTCTTGGAAGGTGGTGCCAGCATGACTATCGGTAAGTTTAACACTAAAACGAAGTAAAGACAATGGCTAATTTAGTAATGTTTTGCATTCTTGCTGTCGTCATTCTCGGCTCTGCCGTGATGTGTGTGACGACCAAGCGAATCATGAGAGCCGCAACCTTTATGTTGTTTGTGCTCTTTGGCGTAGCAGGTCTTTACTTCCTGCTCGACTATACATTCCTGGGAGCAGCACAGATTTCAGTTTATGCTGGTGGCGTGACGATGATTTATGTCTTCGCCATCCAGTTGGTTAGCAAACGTACCCTTCAGGGGATGGTAGAGCGTCTCAAGGGCAGCCGTGTAGTGATGGGTGCCTTGTTGAGCGTTGTGGGCTTGGCAACTGTAGTGCTGGTATTCCTTAAGAATGATATGCTGCGCAGCATGTCGCGTTATATTGGTGCGGTAACTCCCGACCAGGAAGTTCCCATGCGTGAAATCGGTCATGCACTGGTAGGTGCCGGCAAGTATCAGTATGTACTCCCCTTTGAGTTCATCTCCCTGTTCCTGTTGGCATGTATTATCGGTGCATTGGTAGTATCAAGAAAGGAGGACTAAGACTATGGTACCAGTAGAATTTTATTTCATCCTGAGTGCACTGCTTTTCTTTATCGGTGTATTTGGTTTTGTGACCCGTCGCAATCTGATTGCCATGCTCATCTCCATTGAGTTGGTGCTCAATGCGGTCGATATCAATTTCGCAGCATTCAACCGTATGCTCTATCCTGATAGCATGGAGGGTATGTTTATGACACTCTTCTCTATCGGTGTAAGTGCAGCCGAGTCTGCCGTTGCGATTGCAATCATCATCAATGTCTATCGCCGTTTCAAGAGCGACAGCGTTGAAAGTATCAAAAACATGAAATGGTAATTAAGAAGTGATGGATTACAGTTATACATTTTTGATTCTGCTTCTGCCAGCTCTCTCGTTCCTGGTATTGGGACTCTATGGCATGAAGCTGTCGCATAAGGTCGCAGGCCTTATCGGCACCACTTCGTTGGGACTTGTGACTGTGTTGTCTTATATGACGGCGTTCAGCTATTTCTTTGCTCCCCGTCTGGCTGATGGCACTTTCGCTACTATTGTTCCTTACAACTTCACCTGGCTGCCGTTGGGCAATCTCCATTTTGATATGGGTATTCTGTTGGATCCCATCTCTGTGATGATGCTCATCGTTATTTCAACAGTCAGTCTGATGGTACATATCTATTCGTTTGGCTATATGCACGGCGAAAAAGGCTTCCAGCGTTACTACGCATTCCTGAGTCTCTTCACCATGTCAATGCTTGGCCTTGTGGTAGCTACCAACATCTTCCAGATGTATCTGTTCTGGGAGCTCGTGGGTGTATCATCTTACTTGTTGATTGGTTTCTACTATCCATTGAAGCCAGCTATTGCAGCATCTAAGAAGGCATTTATCGTAACTCGTTTTGCCGACCTTTTCTTCCTTATCGGTATTCTGATCTTCGGTTACTACACCGAATCGTTCAGTTTCTCGTTTGCAGGAACTATCGAGATGGGTGCGGGAACCACTCCATTCATTGCCGGCAATACCGCCAAGGCTGTGATTGCAGGAACATTTATTCTTCCTACCGCTCTTGTGCTGATGTTCATCGGTGGTGCCGGTAAGAGTGCTATGTTCCCCTTGCACATCTGGTTGCCCGATGCCATGGAAGGTCCTACACCTGTATCTGCGCTGATCCACGCCGCCACGATGGTGGTTGCTGGTGTGTTCCAGATTGCCCGTATGTTCCCACTGTGGATAGAATATGCACAGCCCCAGTTGAGCATTGTGGTATGGGTGGGAGTCTTCACCGCATTCTATGCAGCTGCAGTGGCATGTGCCCAGAGCGATATCAAGCGTGTGTTGGCATTCTCTACCATTTCGCAGATTGCCTTCATGATGGTTGCTCTTGGTGTGAGTCTGCCAGGTCACGAGGCAATGCTCGATAACCACGCACAGTTGGGTTTCATGGCATCTATGTTCCACCTGTTCACCCACGCCATGTTCAAGGCTTGCTTGTTCCTTGGTGCTGGTTGTATCATTCATGCCGTTCATTCTAACGAGATGGCTATGATGGGTGGCCTCCGTAAGTATATGCCTATTACTCATATTACCTTCCTCATCAGCTGTCTGGCTATTGCTGGTATTCCCTTCTTCTCTGGATTCTCTTCCAAGGATGAAATTATCAGTGCCTGCTTTGCCTATAGCCCTGTGGTAGGATGGATTATGACAGGTATTGCTGCTATGACCGCCTTCTATATGTTCCGTTTGTACTATGGTATTTTCTGGGGAACCGAAAACAAGGTTGCCCACGAGCACCATACTCCACATGAGGCTCCACTTACCATGACCATTCCTCTTATTATTCTCTGTGTTATCACTGTTGGTGTGGGTGTTTATACCACCATTGCAGGATTTGCAGGATGGGGAGGCAGCTTCGGTTCGTTTGTAACCGCCAGCGGTCAGGAGTACAACATCCATTTCGACGTACAGATAGCATTGACCTCTACCGTCATTGCCATTCTGAGTATTTGCCTCGCCACCTATATATATAAGGGTGAGAGTCAGCCCATCGCCGATCGTCTGTACAAGATGTTCCCGCGTTTGCATCGTGCTGCCTATAAGCGTTTCTATCAAGACGAAATCTGGCAGTATGTTACTCACCGTATCATCTTCCGTTGCATTTCTAAACCTATTGCCTGGTTCGACCGCCACGTTGTTGACGGAACCTTCAACTTCTTGGCATGGGGCGCCAACGAGGCTGGCGAGTCTATTCGTCCTTGGCAGAGTGGTGATGTGCGCCAGTATGCCGTATGGTTCCTCACCGGCACTGTAGCATTGACCCTCATCTTGTTGGCATGTGCTCTCTGAACATTATGAATAAAGAAAAATCGAAACAATGAGTATATTGACATTATTCGTAGTAATCCCCGCCCTGATGCTCCTTGGCCTTTGGCTGAGCAAGAGCCTCAATCAGGTGCGTGGTGTGATGGTGGCTGGCGCTTCGTGTCTGCTGGCACTGTCTGTTTGGCTGACCATCTATTTTGTTCAGCAGCGTGCTGCCGGCAATACCGACGTGATGTTGCTTACAGCAAGCACTCCATGGTTCAAGCCTCTCAATATTGCCTATTCTGTAGGTGTCGATGGCATTTCTGTTGTGATGTTGTTGCTTTCGAGCATCATCGTCTTCACCGGAACATTCGCCTCATGGCGTTTGCAGCCACTGACAAAGGAGTATTTCCTGTGGTTCACCTTGCTTTCCACTGGTGTCTATGGTTTCTTCATCTGCACCGACCTCTTCACTATGTTCATGTTCTATGAGGTTGCTCTTATCCCCATGTATCTGTTGATTGGAGTATGGGGTAGTGGTAACAAGGAGTATGCAGCCATGAAGCTCACTCTGATGCTGATGGGAGGATCTGCTCTGCTGATTATTGGTATTCTTGGCATCTATTATTTCAGTGGTCATACCACGATGAACGTTAATGCCATTGCTGCCATGAACAATATTCCGGTAGAGATTCAGAAGATTTTCTTCCCCTTTATTTTTATCGGTTTCGGTGTGCTTGGTGCTATGTTCCCATTCCATACATGGTCACCCGACGGTCATGCTTCAGCCCCTACAGCAGTATCAATGCTTCACGCTGGTGTACTGATGAAACTGGGAGGCTATGGTTGCTTCCGCGTGGCTATGTACCTTCTGCCTGATGCTGCCAATGAGTTGGCTTGGATCTTCTTGATTCTTACCACTATCTCGGTGGTATATGGTGCATTCTCTGCTTGCGTACAGACCGACCTCAAGTATATCAACGCCTATTCGTCGGTATCCCACTGTGGCTTGGTGCTTTTCGCTCTGTTGATGATGACCAAGACTTCATGCACTGGTGCCATTCTGCAGATGTTGTCACACGGTTTGATGACGGCTCTCTTCTTTGCCCTCATCGGTATGATTTATGGTCGTACCCACACTCGTGACATTCGTTATTTGGACGGTCTGATGAAGATTATGCCTTTCCTTGCAGTAGGTTATGTGATTGCTGGTTTGGCAAACCTTGGTCTTCCCGGCTTCTCAGGTTTCATTGCAGAAATGACTATTTTCGTCGGTTCGTTTGAGAATGGCGACATGTTCCATCGTGTCTGCACCATCATCGCTTGTACCAGTATTGTTATCACCGCAGTTTATATCTTGCGTGTAGTCGGCAAGATCCTGTATGGCGAGGTGAAGAATCCTCACTTCCTGGAGTTGACCGATGCCTCTTGGGACGAGCGTGTAGCTGTTATCTGCCTCATTGCTTGTGTGGCAGGTCTCGGTCTGTTCCCTCTCTGGGCCAGCAATGTTATCAGCGATGCAGTAGGTCCTATTCTGGCAAACATTCTTTAATCCCTTAAATAAAAGATACAACAATGAATTACGGACAATTCTTACATATGCTACCAGAAGCATCACTCGTGCTTGCTCTGGTTATCATGTTCTTTGCCGACCTGATGCTTGGCAAGGGAAAGAAGAAGGTGCAGACGCTCGGCATGTTGATGACCGTATTGCTCGTGGCACAGATTGTGTCATGCGCTTTCGTAGGTCCTGCAGAAGCTTTTGGCGGACTGTATGTAGCTACCAAGGCTACTCAGGTGATGAAGATTATTCTCACTCTCGGTACACTTCTCGTAGTGCTTGTAGCCCAGTCATGGCTTGAGCGCGATGCAGAGAAACTTGCAGGTGAGTTCCATGTATTGGTACTTTCCACACTGCTTGGTATGTATGTCATGATGTCGAGCGGCAATTTCCTGCTGTTCTTCCTTGGACTTGAAATGGCCTCAGTGCCCATGGCTTGTCTCGTGGCATTCGATAAGTATAAGAATCGCTCAGCTGAGGCTGCTGCTAAGTTTGTACTCACTGCCACATTCTCAAGTGGTGTCATGCTCTATGGCATCTCTTTGATTTATGGCACAGTAGGCACGCTCTATTTCAATGACGTTGCAGGACGCTTCCAGATGCTTTTCAGCGTGGCACACTATCAGCCCTCTTTGCTTTTGGCTATTGTGGGTTTGGTGTTCTTCTTCAGCGGACTTGGTTTCAAGCTCTCGCTTGTTCCATTCCACTTCTGGACTGCTGATACCTATCAGGGTGCTCCTACTGCCGTTACTGGTTATCTCAGCGTCGTGTCAAAAGGTGCAGCTGCCTTCGCTCTGTTGGTAGTACTTTCGCGTGCATTTGCTCCTCTTACTGAGTATTGGGAGTATCTGCTCTATATCGTTATCGTGCTCAGCATCACTATTGCCAACCTCTTCGCTATCCGCCAGTCAGAACTCAAGCGCTTCATGGCATTCAGTTCTATCTCACAGGCAGGCTACATTATGTTGGCAGTGATTGGTGCTTCTCAGATGGGCATGGCTTCGCTGATGTATTACGTATTGGTATATGTGGTGGCAAATATGGCTGTATTCGCTGTCATCAATACTGTTGAACAGCGTGGCAACGGCTCTACCATGATGTCGGCATACAATGGTCTGTATCAGACCAACCCACGCTTGGCATTCCTCATGACGCTCGCCTTGTTCTCATTGGCAGGTATTCCTCCATTTGCCGGTATGTTCTCGAAGTTCTTCGTCTTCATGGCTGCCGCTCAGCAGGGATCGTTCCTGGCTTACTTTGTGGTATTCATCGCCTTGATCAATACGGTAGTGTCACTCTACTACTACCTGCTCATCGTGAAGGCTATGTATATCAACAAGTCTGAGAATCCATTGCCTACCTTTACCACCGATTGCGCTACTCGTGTAGCTTTGGTACTTACCATTGCTGGTATTGTGCTCTTCGGTGTATGCTCATGCATCTTCGACGGACTCTTTGCTTTTGCAGCATAAAGTAGTCGTACTATAACAGTCGTGCCCCTTTTGACCTGTAGGTCAGAAGGGGCACGATACTTTTTTTTTACCGTTCTGCTTTATACTGCTTCTGTATCAGTCTAAGGCATATTCCATGGTGTTGACCACGCGGATACGTTTGATATACGGTGTGTTGTTGTCGCGGTTCTCAATTGAGAATTGTCCTTGTTGTGCACTACGTATATCTCCCAGCTTACTGCCGGAATCGTCTGCAAATTTCTGAGCAGTGGCACGAGCGTTTTTGGTAGCCTCCTGCACCATTTCTGGTTTGATGCGGTTTAGCCCTGTAAACTCATAAGTGACGTTGTTGCTATACTCTTCGCTGACGATTGCAATGCCTTGCTTCATCAGTTCAGCCTGTCGGCGCATCAGTTGTCTCACTTGGTCGATATTGTTTGACGTGACGGTAATCACACTTTTCGCCTTATAGCGGTAGTTCATGATTTCGTTGCCATAGTTGTCGGCTTGCCGGTCAGCAATCTCTGCAGGATTGATGCTTATCTCATCATCTTTGATGCCTGCCGATTTGAGGAAAGCCACCACCTTGCGGTTCTTCTGTTCCAGCAGGTCGTACATGGCGGAAGGGTCGTTGCCAATCTCTTTATAGGTCAGCGACCACGTCACTTTATCAGCTTTCACTTCGCGTTCACACAATCCTTTGACAGCCACGGTACGGTCGCGGTCTTTAAAAGTCACAATGCCATTGCGGATGGCCATTCCCATGAATGCCATGCCTACAGCGATAATGGCAGCAGCTGTTTGTTTGTCGTTGAGTTTCATCATAGTTGTTAATATTAGTATTCGTTGGCAAATTTACGTTTTTTGTTTCGTATTACAAAGAAAAATAGCGATTATTCTGTTTCTTTTCACATTTATTACATTCTGCGTCTCTGAAAACATATATATCATTCAGTTTTTAGCAAATCGTATGATACCTCTTCACTAAACAATAGCCAACATACTATCATGTCTATATATATTATGCTAACATTTTTAACAAGATGAATGTGGCGTGTAGGTATACTTGTTTACAAAAGACACTGAATTTTAATCTTTTTCTGTCCATTTTCGTTCCGTTCTCGATCGCTTCTCGTTCCCTTTTCGCTCGGTTCTCGTTCGTCTTTCGTTCGTCTCTCGTTCGTCATTCGTTTGCCGATAAAGAACCAATCGAAAAACGAACGAGAAAACAACGAAAAAACAGCGAAATGACGACGAGAACACGACGAAGATGGGTCGAGGTGGCGACGAACAGTCAATTATCAAATCGCCGACATCATCTGGTGATTCCAATACCTGTTTTAAGGCATTTGCAAGGCGTCTGTGGTGAATTAATCCGTCATGTGGTACACTGGCAAGCTGGAGCCGAAGAAATGGCTACAAGGGGCAGTTTTTGCATCTGCTAACCACAAGACAGCTCGCGCGCGAACCTATTAATATACATCAAGCACGTCACAATTCTAATCTCTCACCAACAAGTTCTATTCTCCCTCAAATTTAGACTTCCATCACCAAATCTTTCTAAACTCTATGTCTCAACCGTGTTATATTTAAAGCCATTTTATATTATCTAACGCATTAACTATCAGACATGTACATGTATAACAAAACTTTGCCAATAAAAATGGTTTCTGGTGCAAAAGTGTATAATAACTTTACAGGATTGCATTTGCAAAGCAGATTAAATATTTATAAAAACAAGTGTATGATTATTAGGTTCATGAATAGAATATAGCTGTTGGCGCAAATGAAAAAATGAGAGCACTAACACTTGCATTTGACACAAATACATGGAAAATGAGCAGTTGCGTAAACAACTATATTATTTTCAAGTATTATCCAACGTTTGATAAAGGTGTTATCCAACGTTTGATAAAGGTGTTATCCAACGTTTGATAAAAGTATTATCTAACGTTTGACAAAAGTATTATCCAACGTTTGATAAAAGTGTTTTCCAATGTCGATAAAAGTGTTTTCCAACGTTGATAAAAGTGTTTTCCAACGTTGACAAAAGTATTTTCTAACGTTTGGCAAGGGTGTTTTCCAACGTTTGGCCAAATGTTGTGTAATGTTGTACAAACACAATGAACAATATGGCCTGTCATAGAAGGTACTATCCCTATTGTTATCAAGTAATAATGAATGGTGTTGAAGGGGAGAATGTATAGGCAGACATGGATATTGATTGGTGGTCGATTGGTGGTCGATCACTCATTTGAAAATTTTTCGACCACCGTTGTAAGATAGTGTGTAGTAGGTTATTATGCGTAATTGGTGGTCGGTGGTCGAAAAGTTGACGAGTCGCGTGCGCGTATGTGCGCGTACGTACATTAGTATATAGAGATTGGTTTTCATGTTGAGTATGAATGAGCCATCCTCGTACTGCTATAATAAAAATGTGGAAATAGACTTTGTAAAACCGGAAATAATCCTTATATTTGCAGAGTGAAACAATAAGTATGCTAACCATTACAAATTTGATATCGATAAAGATGATGAATAGAATGAAGTTTACGATGCTTTTTGCCATGTTGTTTTGTCCCATCATGCTGATGGCGCAGAAGGTGAAAACCGTAGCAGGTGAATATACATACGCAGCACCACAAAATGTCACGTTGCGCGAAGCCAAGGACTATGCCTTGCAAAGAGCTAAAATCAAAGCATTGGCAGACGAATTTGGAACTACCGTATCGATGACCAATTCGTCGTTTGCCAAAGAAACCAGTAGTGAATCTATCGATAAGTTTGTACAGGTGGCAGAATACGAGGTGAATGGCGAATGGATAGAGACCGTCGGTAAACCTGATATAACCGTAATCCCACAAGATGATGGTTTTCTCATCACTGCAAAAGTAAAGGGAAAGGCGCGCGAAATAAAAAGAGCCAAGGTAGAATTTATGGCAAAAGTGTTGTGTAATGGCACCGACGATAAGTTTGAAACCGACCGCTTCAATACCAACGATCAACTCTATCTCTCTTTCCAGTCGCCCACTGATGGTTATTGTCTGGTTTATCTCATCGATGAGAGTCAGAAAGCCTATTGCCTCTTGCCTTATCGCCAACAGACGACAGGCAATTTTCCAGTAAAGGCAAACCGTCGTTATGTGCTTTTCTCACCTAAGGATGCTGACCGCAGTATCGCTTCGTTAGTAGATGAATACACACTCAACAGTCAAGAAAGTAAAGAGTATAATCAGCTCTACATCATTTTCTCACCCAATCCTCTGACCAAGACCATCGACCGTTCAACCACAGAACTCATGCCCAGGGAGACCACAGTAGAAAACTTCAGGAAATGGCTTGCCCGTTGCCGACGCAACGACCTTGATATGGCAGTGGAAGTGAAGAATATCGTTATTAAAGGGCATGAAAAATGAAGAAATCAATACCATAGTTTTTTTGTGGTTATATATCCATTTGGGTTAAATTGCTCAATGATTATAAAAATTTCTCCAAAAGGATGTGAGTTTCTCGGATTTTATTCGTATCTTTGCCGTGACATTCAGATTTTTGCTTGTTTGTAATTGCAGCACTAAGATAAGTGAAATTTCTGACATGGCAAAATCCTGGACAATTCGGCACTGCCGCTTGCCAAAGCAAGAACTTTTTTGTTGTCCAGGTACTTATGATAAATTATAGTGTTGCGGAATTTAGGTATATGAAAACGTTTGAGACACCAAGAACAATCTGGAACATAGCTTTCAATACATTTTTTGTGTTGTTTTGCTTTGTACAGTTATTCGGTATCGTTGTTTGGTACCTGGGTGATGTAATGAAATTTGAAATGGGTGAAACAATGGCAGGATACATTCGTGTCATCAAGTTCGGTCTGCACCTGTTCGGATTCGTGCTACTATGCGGAGTAGCGCTGAAACTTTTTAGGATGTCAGTGAACATGAAGGACACATTGTCTACCCTGTTAATCATGTTCTCGTCTCTGTTGGTGATGCTGATATTTGCCGATAGAATGACCGGATGTTTCACGTCAGTTTATGTAAACGGGGCTGCCCGACAAATGGATGTGATTCAAAGCTGGTTGATTTCTATTTGTGGGATGCTCTCAATCTTGCTCGCCTTCCGTCTCTTTCCTGATACGCGCCGGAATTCGGAGTGGGCTCTTTCCCTCATTATATGCATCGTGTCGGCATTCGTACTGAGCGTAATTCCACTGGCGACACCCACAAAGGCTTTGATTGTATTTCCCTTTGGCTGGCTGATTTGCCAATCAAGGAAACTGCTTGCCGACTCTGCGACAACCAAATGAATCTTAAAACCTTGAGACTTATGAAAACGAACATTTACTACAGGCTCGGAATAATCGCGATGTGCGTCATGACGATATATGAGATAGTTTTCTCTGCAATCCTCATGGAAACCTTGGACGACCCGGAAATATTCGGGGATAACAGATGGTTACAGTTGTATTATCCTATATCAGTATTGACCATTGCTTCCATTGCGGGGCTTGTCCTGTATATCAGGAAAAAAGTGCTGGGATGGTTTCTTTGTTGTGGATATTCCGCTTTTATGTTTGTCGGGACATTCATAGGCTATTACGCATTTCAACAGATTGGGGTATACTTGGGGGAAAGCACGAGCGACTTGTTGGCGCCTGCCATCATACAGGGGACGTTATATGCTGCTACTGTCTGGCTGTTTTTTACCCGTCAGGTACGCTTCTCATTTTTCGGTTCCGAGCAAGCCAAGTTGTTGGATGTAATTCCTGTAGTCATTGGGGTTGCCCTCGCCATAGGCATTCTCTTCTTTATGCCTATTCTGGTGAAATTCGTGAAAACCCACTATGTGGTTATTCTTTTCTGCACAATGTTATTTGCCTTAAGATGGGCTATAGACCAGAGCACCAAATAGTATTCACTCCCTTAATACACATGACGTATGAAAATTGACAAAGAAAAATTGGTATTCATCGGATATAAAAAAAATCCCGACACCATAAGATACAAGAGGGGAAACATTTTCCTGATTATCCTCGGTTACATTTTCGCCGTGATTGCAGGCGTGAATGGAGTGGATGGCGTTCACGACATACTCTATAATTTATTGGGGTACATCTACATGGGGTTGATTAACCGCTTCGTTGCTGTCATCCAAATCCTGCTCATCTACGGGATTTACCGCTTGAGCTTCAACTACATGCGGGGCAAGGAATACACCTGGGATATAGAGGGTGTCAGTGCATATGAACATCTGAAATACGACAGTTTTACGCGTGTGAACGGATTGATTATGCTGGCAGTGTTTATAGTTGTCGCCATTTGCCGTGGCTGTATGTTGCAGTGGTGATAGAGACATACATTGACTTTTAGAAAGAGATTATATGAAATCGAAAGTTCGGAAAATCGTCAGGCTGTTGTCGCCTATATGTTTCCCCCTCCGGATAGTTCTATACTTATTGTGGGGCATCTTGAACACCGTTCTGTTTTTGGTGCTTCCGTTGGCTTGTATGGTTTTGCTCTGTGCTTTACTGGGATTACCAGGTCCTATTTTAGTCAGTGCTCTTTTCGACAATCCTCCCAATTGGCTTCTCGTGATCTCTGTGATGCCGGGAGGTTTGGGCCTGTATTGGGGCCTGAATTTGGCCGGCAGAATAATGGACACCGAGGTTTTCCGAAAAATATGCTTTTTCAAAGACGAGGATATCGATAAAGGCGTATGGGAAGATTTTATGAATAGATAAACTTGAAAAATTGATAACGTATGAGAATATTTTTATCCGTCTTAATTTTGTCGGTTTTTCTCTCTGTCGGCATCGCCGCACAGAACCCGACAAGGAAAGTGTTGTACACTTTGGGTGCAAACGAAAGAATAGTCAGTGATGAATATTTTGTGCAATGTCATGCAGACGGATACCGATTTGCACTGGTAACGGAAGATGCGACCACATTGCGGAATACATTAGTGTTTAACAGTAAACGCATTCCCTACGGTCGTATTACTAACGGAGGGCGCAGTTATGTGCCGGCTATGCCGAATCAGAAAGACTGGAATTGTCTGGGCTATATCGATGTGACCGAACCAGACGGATATATTTTACACTGTGTGCTAAAAAGCAAGAGAGACGACGGAACCGACAAGTATGAATACTGGGTCAACAGAGGAGGCAAAATGGAAGGTCCGTACGAATATGTCTGGTTCGATAAGGATGATTATGAACTGAAGTCGAAAACGTATCATTATGTACTTGCCGACAGAGTATATGACAATGTCGATGGCAAGGTAATCCCATCGAAAGGTATCTTTAAAATGCCTTATTACTATGCCAGCGTAGCTCACAATGAAAATAGCGAAGATAGAAATACCTATATTTCGGTTAACGGAGTGATAGAAAGATTTTCTGGATATGGAGATTTGTACATAAAAGGTAATAATTATATTGTTATGACAAAATATGGCTGGTATTTCAATGGGAAAAAGGTCAGCCCAGGTGCAGAAGTCTATCGTCACGATGTACTATGGAACGATAAAGGAGATTATGCTTATGTTCGCCGTTCGGGTTTTGAATACTATATAGTAAAAAATGGAGTTCAACTTAATGAGAAAGGCTACGAAAAAGTCATAGGATTATATCTGACCGAAAACGGAGATATGGCTTATTGCTACGACAATAAAATACATCTGCCCGGAATGATAGAAGATGTTGAGTTAAAATGTAAATATATATCGTCTTTTACTTATTGTGCTGATGGGCGATATGCTTTGTATTATGTTGATGACAACTACGATAGGTATGTCAAGACGGAAAAGACGGAATATGGACCATATAATGATATCTATGACCTTGTTTATGGCGGGGAGTATTATGCTTTCTGGTATAGAAAAGGCGATAATTGGTATGTCAAGACGGATAAAACGGAGTATGGACAATATAATAAGCCAAGAGGTTTAATCACAGACCTTGTTTATGATGGGAAACATTGTGCTTTCTTGTATAGAAAAGGCGATAATTGGTATGTCAAGACTGATAAAACAGAATTCGGACCATATTATAAGCATATTGCGAATATAAAGATAGCAGAAAATGGAGATTGCTATTACAATGTGGATTCGCAGCAATATTGCAACGGGAAGAAGATTGAAAGAAGAAAGTGTAATATGGATGTAAATGGACATAGTTTCTATTTCAACTATGATTACGACTATGTGGTCATCGATGGGCAACGATTCGGCAAGGCATACCCATTTGAGTATAGATATGACAAAGACAAAAATGCGTTCGTTTGGTACTGCTTAGAAGGTCGGGATCTGACGATTTACGAATATGCGTTGGATTAGCCCTATATCTGGAATTCTGCTTTTACTTCTGCCCATATATTGCATTGCACAAGGGCGAGGCTATTCTGAAACATATGCGTCGGAGTGTAGGGAGGCTCTTTCGTTCTGGACGGCACACAAGAGCGAATTTAAGATTGCGGCAGAGAGAGCAGGCGTGCCTGCCAGCTTTCTGTTTGCAATCGTGGCACCCGAAATATCGCAGTACGGCAGCCTGACCGACAAGGCACAGACTTACGCACTCAAAACGTTGTATGTGCAGATGGGTAAGGGGTATGCCGATTTTTCGATCGGGCGGTTTCAGATGAAGCCATCGTTCGTTGAGCAGTTGGAGCAATACATTCAGAGTGTGGACACGTTGCTTGTATTGTTCCCCGAGGTACGAATGACGGACAAGAAAGGTCGAAGTGCGCGTGTCGAGCTGGTCAGAAGGCTGGAACAACAGGAATGGCAAATGAAGTACCTGGCATTGTTCTGTCGGGTTGTGCAACATCGGTTCCGCAGAATGAAATTCGAGTCGGAGCAGGAGAAACTACGATTCTATGCCAATGCCTATAATGCCGGTTTCATGCTTAATGGCGAGCGGCTACGACGATATAAGGGAGCTTACTTTCCGCATCTGGCAAAGCAAAAGTTCCGATATGCTGATGTCTCGTTATGGTTCTATGAAAACCTCTACTGCTCATGAAATTCCTTTAGCATTTCAAAAAGTAACAATTTGATAGTTACCCATCAAAATTGAGGCAGAGCTGCTGTTATTTTCCTTCTGTAGATTCTTCCTCTTTCTGTCAATGAGCAAGTCACACAATGGAATTTCAGTCAACAATGTCGTGCTTAAAATTCTTAGAATATCATATGTTTGAAGCTTTAGCCTCATACATTTCTTTACGATATCGACAAGACAATACGCAATGATAGCTGCATAGATTTGTATTTTTACAGCATTCTCCGAGGTTCCATAAAACTCTTTGATGCGCAGTCGTTCTACGGAATGAGCCAGAATGCTGTATTCTCGCAAATTTGGATTGCCATATGCGATTATCTGCTGCTTACCATAGCAAAGAAAGTATATCATATTGATCAAAATCTTTATATATTATCGGCTGCCATTGGTAAATTCCTCTTTGAAAGGAAATCTTTAGGTGAGCTATTTGTTCAACCAAAACGTCCTCAGAATAACTCCGATGATGGTCAGTTGACCTTGTGGGAAAATTTCTTTGGATAGTAGTGATATTATGGTTATTGTCAGATATAAGCTTACTTCCGACTCTCTGCAATCCATGCGGATGGAGTCATGCCTTTTACTTTCTTAAACAACCGATTGAAATAGGGGATATCGCTGAAACCACATGCCCATGCCAATTCGTTGATGCGCTTTTTTTCAAGTCAAACAATAGCAAAAAGTCAAATGTACAAGTCAATTGTGCGAAAATAGGAAAAAAACAGTTTTATAAAGAATTAATATCTCATTATCACATGTATATGCGAAGAATTTATTAAATTTGCAATTAATTTGAGTGAATTTGTATAATGTTCGCTAATACATATTTGTTATCATATGATAAAAGAGCTAATTATTCGTGATTTCTTCTCGTTTAAGGGAGAACACACTATCGAATTGAACACAGGTGTTAATATCCTTGTGGGTGTTAATGGAAGCGGTAAGACTTCATTTCTAAATGCTATCACTATGCTTTATGAGGGTATTGCTGGTGGTGGTTTGTCTGCTTTGTTTCGGCAATGGGGATCATACAACGCAATAGTTAATGCGTGTGGAGAACTGAAACCTGAATGTTTTAGCGTGACATACGTTTTCGATGCAGATTCATTGAGAAAAGTAGTATCTGCTTCACCTTTCAAGAAGGATGTATATTACAAGATTACTGTATTCCCTATAGGTGATGGTACCACTTATACTCTCTGTGAAACGCTTTATTCAGAGGATAGAAAAGGGAAGAAAAAAACATTCAGTTATCTTGAATTCCGTAATGGAATTGGACAAATCTATGTTCGTACAAAGAGTGGTATAGAAGTGGAAAAATATGATGGTGGTATGCTGTCTGCTCAAGAACTGGTTCTTAGGCAGATTACAGATCCTCAAAGATATTTACCATCTTTTGTTGTAAGAGAGGCGATTAGTGCGATTGCTGGATATTCTAAGTTCAATTTTGATAAAGTTCGTCAGCCTGCCGAGGCCAATGATATAAAACGTTTGATAAACACAGGTGAGAACTTAAGTAACTTGCTCAGTAATCTTAATAACAACTATACGTTCCAGTATGAGAAAATAAGAGAATGCTTGAGCGACATAAATCCCAATTTTACAGGAATCGGTTATAACGTTTTTGGTAGCAGATTGTATCTTTCTCTGCGTGAGAAAAATCTGTCACATGCTATAGATGCTCTTCATATGTCTGATGGTACTTTAAAGTACCTGCTTCTGTTGAGTATCTTCCATAATCCGGAGAGAGGCAAACTCGTTGATATTGATGAGCCAGAATCATGTTTGCATCCAGACATGATCCGTTCAGTAGCTAAAATGATGAAAAATGCAGCTAAGACATCCCAGATTATTGTGGCAACGCATTCTGCTCTTTTGTTGAATGCTTTCGAACTTGATGATATTCTGGTATTTGAAAAGAACGACAGAAACGAGACCCAAATCAAGCGTTATAGTGAAGATGATTTTGAGAATCGTGAGGATGAATTGCTCCCAGGTCAGTTATGGTTAAACGGTGAGATAGGTGGCAAAAGATGGTAGTTAATGTGTACGTGGAAGGTGGTATTATCAATGATAATGTTGATGCCACAACAATCAACAATTCAGAGGCTTTTCGCGAGGAACTCAATCGCTTCATGCAACGAGCTTTAAACCGCAATGACATCAGCGTTGTGGTAAAAAAATGCTCGGGATATAAAGAGGCTGCCAAACAGTTTGTCAATGCTACGGAAGAAGATGAGAACTATTTATATGTGGATCTTGACCGTAAGCCTGAGTTAAGAAACGAATGGTTCGAGAGCTTGTCTGACAATGGAATTGAAATATCACAAGATAAGACTGACCACGTAGTTTTCTGGATTCAAGAGATGGAGGCTTGGTTTTTAAAACAACCTGAAGCGATCGAGCTATGGGCTGAGGACGAGAGCTTTAAACGTAAACCAGGACAAAATAGTCCTTTGTCCGAACATCCCTCTATTAAAAATAAAGATATTGAGCATTTGCAACAGAAGGCATCCTATGTGATGGGTGTAATTCTACGACAGGTTTTTGCTCAACAAGGAAAAGTAAGAAAGAGTGCATCTGGTAAAGTACGTGACTTGAAATATGGCAAGTTGCGTCATGCACCAGGAATCATTGCGCACTTGAATCCCACAGACTTGATTTCTAAGGATAATGAATTGAAGTCTTTCTGCGAGAAGGTTCAAGAAGTAAATAGGGTTCAATATTAAACTGATTTTATCCAAAACAAAGCTGTGGTATAACAAAATGCAACTATTTGTCTCGCAAAAAAGCTACTGTTCCACCAACAAATAAGAGAAATGACGAACGTGACAACGAATATGCATTTCAATCCCTACAAGGATGAACTTAACTTGGAGTTTCTGCGCCATTACTGCATAAAACACGGAGAAGTACGCTTAATGAGGCGTGGCGAGATATTTGAAGAGGCTGGTAAGCCGTCTCAGTATGTAGCCTATGTGGAGCGTGGATGCTTCAAATACATGGTACATAACGACGATGAAAATAAAGATTACTGCACGGGCTTCGCCTTCGAGGGTGAATTCGTGGCTGATTATCCGAATTGTCTTTCCGGCAAAAAATCAGATGTAACCATTGTGGCAGGAAAAACTTGTAAGGTATTCCGAATGTTAGGGAAGGAACTGGATAAACTTTTAATTTCCTTAGATGCAGAAGGTATTAAACAAGCTATTTCATATAGTCTTTTTTCTCAAGTTTATGTACAATATCTTGATACTTACCGCATGACAACTAGAGAACGATACAAACGTTTGCTACTTCGTTGCCCAGAATTAGTCCAAAGTATCAACTTGAAGGATATTGCTTCTTATCTAAAAGTTACACCAACAACGATAAGCAATATACGCAGGGAAATCACTTTCGGGGAATAAATTCTCAAAATGTTTTGAGAGTTTGTTCCGACGATGGCGTTTTGTCTTAAGATACATATTGCATTTAATTGTCAAGTATTAACTTTGCATAAAAAAGTATAATATGAATATTGTTATAATCGGAGCAACATCGGGTATAGGCAAAGCTCTTTTTCTAAAATATGCTAGTGGGGACAATCGTATAGGTATCGTAGGTCGTCGAGAAAAACTGCTTAATGAATTAAGTCGACAGCATCCTTCCAAAATAATCGTTGCAAAAGCTGATGTCGCCAACGTAGAAGACATTGAACAAGCAATAAGCGCACTTCTCAAAGAGTTGGTACACTTCGATCTTGTTATCATGTGTGCCGGCATTGGAGACATTAACACCACACTTGACTTTGCTATTGAGCGTCCTACCATTGATACAAATGTCGTAGGTTGGACTTATGTTATTGATAGATTGTATTGCATTTTTGAGCAGCAAGGTTTTGGCCATCTTGTAGCCATAACTTCTGCTGGCGGATTGCGAGGCGAATCGGCAGCACCAGCCTATAGTGCAACTAAAGCTTATCAAATAAATTATATGGAAGCAATACGCAAAAAAGCTTTCAAGAACAGCGGTTGCATAACCGTAACAGACATCAGACCAGGGCTTGTTGACACAGCCATGGCAAAGGGAGAAGGTCTGTTCTGGGTGATGCCGGTTGAGAAAGTAGCCAATCAAATCATTTCAGCCATTCGCAAAAAGAAATCTAAAGTCTATGTCACAAACCGATGGCATATCCTTGCTTTCATCTATAAAAATTTGCCTTTTAGTATTTTTAAGCGATTGTAATTCAATGCCTCTGCATGCTGATTTATCTGGTAAGCCCTCCCAGTTACTTCTGTAGACCGGGGTATTACGCTTCCCTTGACTGATTCCAAGTAGCATCGGCAAGTCGATAGTACTAACGGAAAAATCACTACAGAAGCGTGCGAACTATAAAAGAAACATTGATAAAACCTATGTTTCTCAAACATTGCCATTGAGTCGTAAACGGATGCTGTAGAGATATGGAAGAAAGCTGGAACCTGAGATTCGAGGTCATATAGCACATGTGCTTTTACTCCTCCCTTCTTCTTACGGAACTTTGCACACCAGAAGACCGACAAACACAAAGGAATGGTCGTTGAGTCGAAAGCATACACATTGCCTTTCAACTTGAAGATATCCGTCATACGTTTCTTTCTGGCTTGCTCCATCATATAGAAAGCAAAGTCTTCAAAGATACGGTAGTCACGATTCTGATTGGCAGAAGCAAATGTCGTTTTCGCAATAGGCTTACGCCCTAATCCAAGATGGTATTGCTTTGCTCTATGTGCTTCAAAAGCAACAACCAGATCTAGCAAACTCTCTCAATTACTCAGTTGACCAAACATCATAGCAAGCAACTGATTCCAACAAGTAAAATGTTTCACATAGCTGTTTCCATCATACTTGCGAACATAGTTGTTAAACTGAGTTCTGTTCAAAAAAGCGGTGAGCTGAGCAAAAACGTATTTGTCTTGGAACATAACAGTCATTTGATTTTGACTGCAAAGTTACGAATTCAAGTCCGTTTCATTTCAAAATACCACTTAAAAGACTGTATTTCAATTAATTCAAAGAACAATTAGTCCACTTTAACGGGACAGTAGTGATATATTATGGTCATTGTAGGATATAAGCTTACTTCCGACTCTCTGCAATCCATGCGGATGGAGTCATGCCTTTTACTTTCTTAAACAACCGATTGAAATAGGGGATGTCGCCAAAACCACAAGCCCATGCCAATTCGTTGATGCGCTGTGTTGTGTCAGATTGTAACAGTTCGCAAAACTTGTTTAACCGATAACTGTTGAGATAAGCAATGAATGTTTGACCAGTGGCCTGCTTCACACATCGGCAGAATGACGCTGTGCTGAGATTCAGATGCTGGGCAATATCATTGAGCCTGATTTCCTCTTTATAATGAAGCGATATATAGTCCAATAGTTTGCGCATCTGTTCAATACTCTGATTCATTTCAAATGTGGTGTCCTCAGGTTTTCCAATGGGTAATAAATCTGCAGGGTGATGGCTTATATAGGTAAGGACAGACCACAGATGACACAGCCTCATGGCATCATCAGCATGCTCCATCGCCAATAGTTGCTGACAGACTACGGCTTTGCTGTTGCCCGTAATCAGATATGCTTGGCGCAGACTAAGCAGAAAGGTGACTACCGGTTTCAGTTCGGGAAATATGATGCAGGCATGCAACAACATGTTGGCAGACAACTGACACACATGCGACTCCTTGCGACCTGTATCGCCACACGACTCAGGATCGTATATCCAACAATGGGGCATGCTGCCCGGCATGAATACCATTTCACCTTGTGAGAAAAACTCATGGCAGGTGCCAACAATGCGCATACCATAGCCACGCACTATCCAGTTGATTTCCAATTCAGGATGGAAGTGGATGGCAATCTCTTCGCTTATCGGCACCTCATGATGCAGATAGCGAAACGACTTTCCCTCTGTGTCGTAGTAGAGCACCTCATACGCAGGTTGTTTCTCGTCGGTAACCATATCCTTTGACTTTGAATATTTCCTCATAATCGATCAGGTATAATGCTTGTCGGTGCAAAATTAGACAATTATTTGATAATATCTACCAATTATACCTTACTTTCTTACCCTATCTTTGCACGAAAATTGAAAACACAAATGAAGAAAGCTCTCTTTGCCTTATCTCTTGGCACTTTTGCATTAGGTATTACTGAATATGTCATGATGGCTATCTTGTCGGAAGTAGCATCAAGTTTGTCGATTAGTATTCCGCAGGCAGGACACCTGATTTCTGCATACGCTTTAGGTGTGGCAGTTGGTGCACCGCTACTCATTGTGGGCTATAGATTCAAGCCCAAGAGTGTCTTGTTGTTTTTGGCATTGGTGATGTTTGCGGGTGCCATACTCTCTGTGCTTGCTCCCAACTACTGGTTGTTTCTGGTGGCAAGATTCATTTCAGGACTGCCCCATGGTGCTTATTTCGGAGTAGCGTCTATCGTGGCTGTGCATCTTGCACCCGAAGATAAGAAGGGTAAGGCAGTATCAACCATGATAGCAGGAATGACGGTGGCAAACCTGATGGGTGTTCCGGTGTCGTCTTGGCTTTGTTCCACATGGTCTTGGAGATTCCCATTCCTCATTACCAGTATATGTGCCTTGCTCGTCCTCTGCAGTATCTGGCGCTGGGTGCCCAATATGGATCGCTTGCCAGTGACAGGTTTTAAAGGGCAGTTTCGCTTTCTTAGCACCAGTGCTCCTTGGTTGATTCTTACGGCAACATTGCTTGGCAATGGTGGCGTGTTCTGTTGGTACAGCTATATTTCTCCGTTGCTCTCGCAAGAGAGTGGATTTGCATTGACTCAAGTTCCGATGCTGATGATAGCCGCTGGTGCAGGAATGGTGCTCGGCAACATACTGAGTGGAGTGCTTTCCGACCGCTATTCAGCCTATCGTGTTGCACCAGCCACACAGCTTCTTGCCGTTGTCGGACTGATATTGATTTTCTTCCTTGCCGATTATGGATGGCTCTCGGTAGTGCTTATGGTGGTAGTGGCTGGCTGTTTGTTTGCCGTAAGCGGTCCTGAGCAATTCCTCATTCTGCGTCATGCACCAGGTGGTGAGATGCTGGGAGGTGCCTGCGTACAGATGGCGTTCAATCTTGGTAATGCGCTTGGTGCATTTGTTGGCGGATTGCCCATCTCGTTTGGTTGCACACCGCGTTATACGGCACTTGCCGGTATTCCTTTCTGTTTGTTGGGTTTTGTCTGTCTGATGTTGCTTTACAGAAAATCTACCAAGACTGCATTTTCCCATTCTTGACGGGAAATGCATTAAAAAGTATAGAGGCTATGGGTTATCCAGCACTTCGATAGCGAGGTCAGCCCAAACATTTTTATGCTTTTCGAATATGGCAGGAAATTCCGAGATGGGTACGGGATTGGTAGTTCCTAATTCTACGGTGACGCTGGGACATTGGTAGATAATCTCTACGTCGTCAGCCCATGTGCCGCCGGCAGGAGCACTGTCTGGACCATAGAGTGGATAGTTGGTGTGGCGATGGATGAGTTTGGCATAGTCGTGGGCTAACTTGTTGACGTATTTCCTTGCATTCTGACATCCGTAATAGATGATGTTGCCGGATGTGTGATAGTTGAGAAAAAGGTCATAGTCATAGCGCTGCGACACACGGAGCATCAGTTGGCTCTCTGGCTCGGAGTAGGGCAACAAGCCCGAATAGAAATTGAAACTGCGATGTGTCTTACGGCTTGAAGTAAACGGATTGTTGAAGCCATTGCCGAAATTGCGGTTTATATCCACTCCGTTGGCATTGGCTTTGATTTTTGTGTGCGAGGTGCCGTTGTCTTCAGTCTGCCTTACCCATTGTTTCACTTCATCGGTCAGTTGACCGTTGCTACCGTTTTGTGCAATCTCTACTCCGTCGGGATTGACCATCGGGATGACAACGAAACACACCTGATGCAGCAGATTGCTGATGCGGCGGCCTTTATATTCACACCTGTCTTGATAGCCCATCTGGGCATAATGTTCGAGGAGTGCCATGGTGAGTTGTGTTGCCATATATTCGCGAGCGTGCATGGTGGCTTGTACCATGATGTGGTGACGAGCCGAACGGTTGCCGAGTGTAACCACAGGCAACCGATGTCCCAGTAGGGTCGTGGCGCTGTCAAGTTCGTAACTCACAAAGTCGGGATAGCGTTTGGCGATGGAATCGAGGTCTGTGATCATTTCGCCGAAGGTGTAGTGTTGGTGGTCGGTCTCTACAAACTGAAGGGATTGACAGTGGACAGCAGTTGCCAAGAGCGTTTGCAGTATCCATATTGTCAGCGTAATCGGGATTCGTTTTTTCATGACTTATACTATTTGTAGGTTGTATTTTTGAGTTGCTGATAGAACTCCCATGCCACATCGGCATAGTTGTATTTGTTGCGGAAGTGGGGAAACTGTTTGAGTCTCTGCAAGCGATTGACATCGGCAGCGCTGCGATGCAGTCCTGCATTATAGAGTGTTGCCCAATGGCGCAACAGCTCTTGCGTGGAAGTAAAGTGGATGTTGGCAGTCTTTTGCTTGCAAATATCCACGAAGGCAGCCAGATAGCGAGTCTGCCATTTCAGTTGCATCATGCGGTCCATGCGTATCTTCCTACATTCGCGTGCGTTGCGCTTATGGATGAAGAGTTTGGCATATTTCCTTTTCAAGTTTTTATCGGCAGCCAGTTGTTGTTCGAGTTGTTCTACAAACGAGGGTTTCATCTGAAACAGGCCGATGCTGAACTCAGCCTTGCTGTGGAGAATATACATCAGACAAAGGGTGCGGTATTCCATCTGTCCACCCAGTTTGGTGTACATTGCCACTTCGGGCATGACGATGGCTTGTGCCATGCGGCTCTCTTCTTCAGTGAGATAATGGCAGAGTTCAGTCCTTATCTCCGAATGTTGGTTGAAAAGGTCGATAGCACATTGAGCCTCTCTGTGGTAGTCAGAGAAGAATGTGGTGATGGCAAAGAGAATAGTAAGCCACATCGTCAGTTGAGGTCAAAAGTATAGAGCACAATCTCATGGCCCTCGATAGTGGTCCATGCAAAGGCATTGGCATCTTTATCGTAGAAAGCATCGATAGGGCAGTGCTTCCCGTATTTCTTTCCGTCAATCAATACGTAATCGTATTTCCAATTGGCGATGAAAAGATGGCGCTTGCTCTTGTCTTGAAGGGTGAAGTTATAGGCTCTAACCCATTGTTTATTCTTTTCTTCCCATTCAAAGCCTTCATTATACCACCCCATGTAATCAATAGAACCAGAATAATCTGCATCTTCTTCGCAAGGTAGCACCTGATGTTTGTCAAAATCGTAGTATTC
>Ga0129316_1000363_pt1 | contig 26887 bp, 30 predicted proteins | sample Cm1ome_2_FD_94429 | JGI IMG/M metagenome (GOLD analysis project Ga0129316, IMG submission 94429) | Eastern black-and-white colobus group fecal microbial communities from Wisconsin, USA - Cm1022B metagenome | ecosystem: Host-associated > Mammals > Digestive system > Large intestine > Fecal...
TTGACCAATATTTATTTTTTCCTCCTTTAGGTCTCCCCATAAAATCATCTCCTTAATTCAATTATAACAAAAGAAAAGTAGATCACATTCTTTTTATGTGTCTACTTTTACTTTATCACTTCACTATACTTTTGTATGATTTCTTTTAATTATTTTTCTAAATTATTATCAATTGATAGATAATTATATCCTTCATTCATTACTGATTTATTTTCTATATCATCTACTTTTTTAGCACATGCTACTGTAAAAAGTGCTACTAAACTTAATAAAAAAATTGCTAATACTATGTATTTAATGTTCTTCATTTTGTCTCCTATTTTTCTTATCGTACTTTATCATTATAACATAGATATTTTTTTATGAACAAAAAAAGTAAGTGGTTTACACTTACTTTTTAATTACTTCGATTGCTTTTTGAATTTTTAAATCACTTTTTAGTATTTCAATACCACCAAATTGTTTTAAGAATTCATTTTTAGTAACATTATATTGTTTAGCAAGTTTATCTGCTTCAGCATTTGCTTCTTTATCAGTTACTTCAATCTTTTCTAATTTTGCTATTTCATCTAACATAAATCTATAAGTAATTCTCTTAGTAGCATCATTTCTCATTTGTTCTCTTAATGCTTCTTCACTAGAATTTGTATATTTATAGAATAAATCTAAAGTTAAACCTTGCATAGCTAAATTATGTTCATATTCATGAACCATATGATCTATTTCTTCTTCGACTAATTCATTAGGAATATCAACTTTTGTATTTTTAGCAACTTCTTCAAGTAAACTATCTACATATTTATTTTCAGCATCATATTCTTTTCTAGCTTTAATTTGATCTTCAGTTACTTTTTCTAAATCAGCTTTAGTCTTAACTCCATCCATTTCTAAATCTAAGAAGAAATCTTCATCTATTTCAGGAAGTACTTTTGTTTTTACTTCATGTATTTTAACTTTAAATACAGCTTTTTGACCCTTTAATTCTTCGCTTTGATAATCTTTAGGGAATGTTACTTTAACATCTACATCTTCACCAGCTTTATGACCTATTAAAGCATCTTCAAAACCAGGAATAAATGTATTACTTCCGATAGTTAAAGAATAATTTTCACCTTTACCACCAGCAAATGCTACTCCATCTTTAAATCCTTCAAAATCGATAATAGCTATATCACCATTTTCAATTTTACCATCTTTAATTTGTAAATCAGCATATCTAGCTCTTAAGGCATCAATTTCATCACTAACTTCTTTCTTAGTAACTTTAACTGCTTCTTTTTTAATACCTAAATCTTTATATTTTTTGATTTTAACTTCTGGCATAGTAGTAACTATAAATTTAATTTTACATACGTCATCGTTAACATCTAATATATCAATTTTAGGATCAATAATTGGTTCTAATTTATTATCTTTTAATACCTTAGAATATAAAGTTGGTAATTTAGCATTGATAGCATCATAATAAAGTGATACTTTACCATATTTCTTTTCAAACACATTTCTAGGTGCTTTACCTGGTCTAAAACCATCAATTTTAGCAGTTTTAACAGCTTTATTAAATGCTTCATCTACTGCTTCTTTCCATTCTTTATTTTTAATTTCTACTTCTATTTCATGAACATTTTTCATAATAAACCTCCTACTTAATTGAAACTAATTCTATATCATAACTACCATTAGGGCTTTCGATACTTACAACAGCACCTTTTTTCTTACCCATGATACCTTTAGCTATTGGAGATTCATTTGATATTTTATTTTCAAATGGATCAGCTTCAGTACTACCTACGATAGAATATGTTTCTATTTCTCCATCATCAATATATTTAATTTCAACTGTAGAACCAACTTGAACTGTATCAGATTTACCTTCTTCAATTATAGTAGCATTATCAAGTAGATATTCAAGTTCTTTAATTCTAGCTTCTACATGACCTTGTCTATCTCTTGCAGCATGATATTCTGCATTTTCAGATAAATCTCCTTGAGCTCTAGCTTCTTTGATTTGCCCTATAACTTCTGGTCTTACATTTTGTTTTAAATCATCAAGTTCAGCAGCTATTTCAGCAATACCGTTCTTAGTTAAAAATATTTCTTTTTTTTCGCTTTTCATTTAAGTTCACCTCAACATATTTCAACAAGTCTAAATGATACTATAAAATACTATATTTGTCAACGAACATATACAAAATAGTAACTTATTTTACTCTTGTTTTAAAAAATTTACTCTTATTAAGTCATACTTAGATACTTCTGTATCACATGGTATTCTAAGTATTTCTTTTGGATGTCTTGCTCTATCTATAAATTCTCCATCCTCATTTTTAATATATTCAACCTTAATATTAAATGATTTTTTATTAGGCCCAAATATATTAATAGTATCCCCTACAGAAAAATAATTTCTTTCTTCTAGGATAATTTCTTTTGTATTTTTATCATAATCTAGGACTGCTCCTAAGAAATCTTGGTTAGATGGTTCATCTCTACCTATATAATATTGTTCATTCATACCAGGAAATTTATCAAAGTATTGAGGTAAAGAATCTCTATTAGCACATCTAAATAATTCTAATTCATCATTATGATCATATTCATAATTACCATTATAATAACTATCTATGACTCTTCTATATACAGATAATATAGTTGATAAATAATAAACAGATTTCATTCTACCTTCAATTTTTAATGACTTAACACCTAGATCTATTAAATCAGGAATATATTTAATTAAGCATAGATCTTTAGGGGAAAAAGAAAAATCTGTTTTATCATTTATTTTATTCTTTTCATCATATAAATCAAAAGTCCATCTACATATTTGAGCACATGCTCCTCTATTTGAATCTCTATTAGTTAAATAATTAGATAATGTACATCTACCAGAATATGCCATACACATAGCACCATGAATAAATACTTCAGTATCTATTCCTGTTTCATCTATAATTGATTTAATATCTTCTTTAGATGCTTCTCTAGCAAGTACTACTCTTTTTACTCCTTCTTTTTTAAAGAATTCAGCTGCTTTTTTATTTAAACAAGAACTTTGAGTACTTAGATGAAACTCTAAATTAATATTATTCTCTTTTAATAAATCTATTATAAACATATCTGATGCGATAATAGCATCTACTTTATATTCTTCTAATTTTTTTAAATATTCTATTAAATCTTTAGAATCTTCTTCATGAAATACCATATTAACAGTTACATATACTTTAACATTTCTTTCATGAGCAAACTCTACACCTTCTTTTATTTCATCTAATGTAAAGTTTTTTGCATTACTTCTAAGTGAATAATTTTCACCACCTAAATATATTGCATCTGCTCCATAAATGCAAGCCCATTTAAGTCTTTCTAAATCTCCAGCTGGAGCTAGTAATTCTATTTTATTCATAATCTTCCACCTTAAATACTGTTTTTTTATCTAAAAAACCATAAAATGTTTCATAATCAGTATTTTCATCTACTATTTTTTCATACTTTTCATCTGGAGCATTTCTATATAATGAATAAGCATTTACTACATTATTAAATTTATCATTATTAAGCATATAATCATCTAAATATATAAAATCTACATTTAAATCTTTATAAAACTTAATACCATTTAATACAGATCCAGTAAAAAAGTTAGTATTTTTTTCTTCTACTAAGATATAATCTTTATTTTTTACTTTATCTTTAATAGTATATTTATCTTTTTTCTTTTCTTTATCAATATATTCAAAATAATTACTTAATAATTTTCTACTAGATGTAGCCATATTTAAAAATCCATATAAAGTTACACCTATTTTTTCATCTTTACATTTACTTTTAATATTATTTATTTCATCTTTAGTAATTTCACTAGATAACATAAAATAATTAACATTTCTTTTATTTAAAAATTTAATAGTATCAGAATTAGTACCTAAATGATTTGAATACCATAATATTTCTTTATCAAAATTAATTTCTCTTAATAATTCTAATAAACCCATATCTGTAAAACATATACCAGTAATATCTTTATTTTTAAGTATATTTAATACCTCTTTAAGTACATTTATCTCATTATTATATATAAGTCTATTAAAACATATAAATGTCTTCTTATTAGCCTTATTTACTATATTAAGATATTCATCTAATTCTTCTAATTTTAAAGCATAATTAAAATTAGAACTAAATTTATCAAGTCCAATAAAGTAACCATCAAAATCTTGTTCTAAAGAATTATTTATATATTTAATATTTGGCATTGAAATATAAATTTCACTCATATTATTTCTCCTTTTTAACAGATACTGCGATGCCATCTCCTACTTTGTAAAACTTAGTCTTAAATTCAGTATTAGTCTCTAAGAATTCAATATATCTTTTAATTCTATTAACTAAACCTCTTAAATTTCTACTTTTAATTCTTTCATCAGTTTCTACTAAACCATGAAAACTCATATTATCAGATATAATTACACCATCATCTGCTAAATTATTTTTAAATTTATCAAAAAATTTAATATATTGACCTTTAGCAGCATCTATAAATATTAAGTCATATTTATCATCTAAACTAACATCTATAGCATCACTAAAGATAACATTTATTCTTTTATCCAATTTAGCTTTTTTTATATTTTTTAAAGCAAGCATATATCTTTCTTCATCTTTTTCTATAGTAGTAATATTAATATCTTTATCTACTAAAGCCATTTTAATAGAAGAATAACCTATTGCTGTACCTATTTCTAATATATTTTTATATCCTTTTTTATCAATAATCTTACATAAAAAATCTATTCCCTTTTTTTGCATTATAGGGACATTTTTTTCTTCAGCATATTTTTCTATTTCTTTTAACAGTTCGTCCATTATTTATCTTCCTTCGTTAAATTATTTAATATTCCTTCAATTATTTTCCATTCTTTTTCAGTTTCTATCGGATATAAATCAGATGTTTCTTTATCAGGATTAAATGATGAAGCATATGTTCTTATAGTTCCATCTTCTAATTTAGTATCATCTGTATATACAATATAATTTTTTCCTGTTTCTACTAAATCAAATGTGTAAAGAATTCTCATTTTAGTTTCTCTACCTTCATTATCTATATAAGTAAAAAAGTTATTTTTTTCTTTTTTCATAATTATCTCCTATCTAAATATCTTTGAAGTATAATAGATGCTGCGACAGAATCTACTTTATCTTTTCTTTTCTTTCTAGATACATCACCTTTAATTAAAACATTATTTGCTTCTACAGATGATAATCTTTCATCTTCTAATATAACTTCTATATCTAAATTATCTTCTAATAATTTTTTAAAATTAATACTTCTTTCAGAGGCAAAACCTAAAGAATTATCCATATTTTTAGGTAAACCTAAAACAACTACTTTAGTTTGAAATTCATCAAGTAAATCTTTAACAATTGGTATTAAAGATTCATAATTTTCGCCTTCAAAAAAAATAGTTTTATAAAAAGAAGCAATAAAACCTAATTTATCACTTACAGCTACACCTAATGTTTTAGTACCTAAATCTAACCCTATTATTCTCATTATCTACTTAAATAATTACGAAGTAATACTTCAATTATATCAGTTCTATCTATTTTAGAGATCTTTTTTCTAGTTTCTTTATAATTAGAAATATATCCTGGATCTCCAGAAATTAAGTAACCAACTAATTGATTAATCGAATTATATCCTCTTTCTTCAAGTGCATCTACTGCTTCATTTAATGTTTCTTTAACTAAGATATTATTTATATCTTTAACATCAAATATATTAGTTGAACTATTATCCATAAAATTCACCTCTGGTATTAGATTATATCATATTATTTGAAATAAAAAAAGACCTATAAGGTCTTATAGAATTATTTTACCACCAGATGAATTTTGTGCTTTTATTAATCTTAAAGCCTTTTCAGTCTTTTGATTTTTAAATTTATTATATTCTTCAGTCATTTCATCTGCGATTTTTTTATATTCTTCTCTTGGTTTAATTAATTCACTATTAATATAGCATCCAAGAATTGCACCACTTTTAATTAATTCTGCAGTTACTCTACGTCTTTCTTCTTTTACTTCTGCACCAAAATTAGCGTACATATATTTTAATCTTTCATTGTTTTTAACTGTTAAATGTAAACCAGTATTAGTAAATATACAATCTTTAAATGATTGTGCATCATTATAACCATATTTAGTTAATGCAGTTAAAGGAACATAAATACGTCCCATATCTGTATTAGTAAAATTAGTATTAGTAGCATTGAAATAATCTGTAGGCCATTCAATATTAGTATTACTTAAATCACAATTAATTATTTCTTTAACACCTTTTATATTAGCCTTTGATAAATCAGTACCACTAAAATTTATATTTCTTAATCTAAAGTCTTTACCAATTTTATATGTAAAACATTCATGAAAATCTATTTTAGCATTTGTATTGCTTAAGTTAACTGGAATATCACTATTAAATGATACATTCTCAAAGCTATAATCACTTAAATCTAAATTTTCAATTGCATCTAAGCTGAATTTAAATTCCTTCATTCTCTTTTCTTCAACTTCACCAAATAATAATTCATCAATCATTTCATTTGGTAATTTAATTGAATGAGGTTCTTCTACATCTTTTAAAGCCTCATTAATTATTCTTCTATAATTGTTTAAATCTTTTTTGTTTAATTTCATACCATACCCTCACTTTATTTAATTATAATTAATATAAATAAAAAAAGCAATATAAATTGCTTTTTTATTCATCATAAGTATACCATAATCCTTCAGCTATTAATTGATCTATAATTTGTTGATGTTCTGCAGCTGTTTTAGTAAAGTAAATTTTACCATTTTTATCAGATACAAAGAAGAAATAATCATTTGGAGTATAATTTATAACTGAATCTATAGCTTCTTTACTTGGATTACAAATAGGTCCTACTGGAAGAACTCCAATAGCAGTAGCTGCTCTTGTATTATATAAGTTTGGATCATCTATTTCTGATTGATATAAATCTCTTTCGCTCATATCAACTCTAGCTCCATAATATGTAGTAACATCACTACCTAAACTCATACCATTATTTATTCTATTAAAGAATACACCAACTATATTCTTTCTATCACTTAAACTTTTACCTTCAAGTTCAGCAATAGAAGCCATAGTAACTATTTTATGGATACCTAATGGATTAGATTCTATTTGAGATTTTAATGGATCTAATTTTTCTCCTTCTTCATCAAGCATTTTCTTGAATATTTCTTCTATAGTAGCATCTTTCTTTATTTCATAAGTATCAGGTGCTAAATAACCTTCTAATGAATAGTATAAACCTGGATTTAAAATATCTTCTGTTAAGAACCAATAATCATTAACTAAACCTTTTAAATATTCTTGATCAACTAATTTATTTAATATTTCTTCTTCAGTAATAGAAGTATTTATAGTAATTATACTAATAATTCCTCTCATATTTTTTCCTTCTGGGAATGTAATAGTATAAGATTCTCCTTTACTACTTGTACTATCTAATAAAGCATTAAATATTTCTTTTAGACTCATATTTTTATTTAATTTAAAAGTACCTGCCTTAAATGATTTTTCATTATCTTTATTATATCCATTAACTTTCATATAAACATAAGAAAATAATTCACTTTTTATCAAATTATTTAGTTTTAAATCTTTAATTATTGTTCTTGGCGGATCTCCTTTATTAACAATAAATTCTACCTCTTCACTTTTGCTTTGTACAGGTGTTGTCATATAGTAACATAATCCTATTCCAGCTAACATTAATAATATTATTAATATTGGTATTATTCTTTTTTTCATACGCACCTCTCTAGTATTATCATTATATCAAAAATATTTATATTAATAAATATATATTTTATATAAAGTGTAAAGAAAAAGCAATTATTCAATAATTGCTTTTATTCTTCTTACACCAGAAGATACACTTTCTTCTTTTACTATTTTAAATTTACCAATTTCACCAGTATGACTAACATGTGGTCCCCCACATAATTCTTTAGAAACATCACCAATACTATATACAGTTACTGTATCTGGATATTTTTCAATAAACATACATTCAGCACCAGATTTAATTGCTTCTTCTTTAGTCATTGTTTCTTTCGTAACTGGTAAATCTTCACTTATCCATTTATTTACTAAATCTTCAGTATTTTTAATTTCTTCTTCAGTTAATTTATGATCAGCATTAAAATCAAATCTCATTCTTTCTTCATTAATATTTGATCCTCTTTGATGAACATCACTTGAAACAGTAATTTTAAGGGCAGCATTAAGTAAATGCGTTGCAGTATGATATCTTGTTTCGATAACGGAATCCCCTGCTAAACCACCCTTAAATTTACCTTGAGAAGAACTTCTAGATAATTCTTGATGAGCTTTAAATTTTTTATAAAAACCATCTACATCTACTTTAATACCTTTTTCAGAAGCAAGTTCAGTTGTTAATTCAATAGGAAATCCAAAAGTATCATATAAATGGAAAGCACTATCTGCATCTATATCTTTATTTGATATTTTCTCAAATTCTTTTAAACCTTTTTCTAAAGTTTTATTAAATTTAACTTTCTCATTAGTTAATACTTCAAATACTATATCTTTATTTTTTTCTAATTCATCATAATATTTCTTATATTTATCTATTATTATTTTTGCAATCTCAATATCATAATCACTATTAATATCAATTCCTAATTTTTTAGCATATCTAATACTTCTTCTAATTAATCTTCTTAAAATATATCCTTGATCTTTATTAGAAGGTTTTATACCAGCATTATCAGCAGATATAAAAGTAGCTGTTCTAATATGATCTGCGATTATTCTAAATGCTTTTTCATTTCCTTCATATTTTTTACCAGATATTTCTTCAATCTTTTTAATAACATCTATCCAAACAGAAGAGGTATAGTTATCAGTTTTACCTTCTAAAACCGCAACTACTCTTTCTAGTCCCATTCCTGTATCTATATTCTTTTTAGGTAGAGGTGTAATATTACCATCTTTATCTCTATTAAATTCCATGAATACATTATTCCAGATTTCTACCCATCTTTCATCTTCAGTATCAAAGATTTCTGGTATTTCATCTTCACTTCTAAAATAGAATATTTCAGTATCTGTTCCACATGGACCAGTTTCACCAGCTGCCCAGAAATTATCTTCTTTAGTAGAAGCAATATGTCCTTCAGATATACCTAAATTTAGCCATAAATCATGTGCTTCTTGATCAAAAGGTACTTTATCATCTCCAGCATAGACAGTAACTGCTAATCTATTAACTGGGATTTCTAATACTTTAGTTAAAAATTCAAATGACCAAGAAATACTTTCTTTTTTAAAATATGCTCCTAAAGACCAATTTCCTAACATTTCAAAGAATGTATGATGTGTTTTATCTCCTATTTCATCTAAATCAGTTGTTCTCATACATTTTTGATAATCACAAAGCATATTACCAAGAGGATGTTCTTGACCCATTAAATATGGGATTAATGGTTGCATACCAGCAGTATTAAATAACACTGAAGGATCATTTTCAGGCACTATTGGTGCACTTGGTATTTGTTTATGTCCTTTACTAACAAAAAATTCTATAAATTTATCTTTTAAATTCATTTTATTCACCTACTATTCCTATTATTTGATTAACTGACTCTTCTTTTGTATTAACACCATTATCTATATACACTTGATCATCAGTTCTTTTAAGAGCACTAAGCTCTCTATTCATATCATCATAATCTCTTTGTTTTAAACTTTCATATACTTCTTCATAAGAAGATTTAATACCTTTTTCTAGATTTTGTTTATATCTTCTTTCTGCTCTTATATCTAGTGATGCATCTATATAAAATTTATAATCAGCATTTGGAAATATAACTGTAGTAATATCTCTTCCTTCCATTACTATATTACTATTTTTAGCAAGTTCTCTTTGTTTATCTTCCATAACTAATCTTAAATTAACTATTCTAGATATTTTAGATACTAATGTTGTTACTTCCATTGTTCTTATTACTTCAGATACATCTTCATTATCCATATATACTTTACCATCATTAGTTAATTTAATATCCATATTCTTAAGTAAATCAACTATTTTATCTTCATTTGATTCATCTAAGTTTTCTCTTAATGCTTTAAGTGCTACACATCTATACATAGCACCTGTATCAATATAAGTATAGTTAAGTCTATTTGCTACTTCTTTAGCTATAGTTCCTTTTCCTGAACCAGATGGTCCATCAATTGCAATTATTTTATACATATTTACCTCCATAAAACAATAAAAAGGATAGTACACTTAAGGAGCCTATTAGGCGGTACCATCCTTTATTTAACTTAATTATTTAACGGTTTATACCGGCATATAAATGCATCTAGAATGGTAGCTTTCAATATAATTCATTTCTTAGTATCTCACCATCACTAAGTCTCTTTAAAATAATATTATATTTACTTTTCATTCATTTGATTTTTATTCTCTAACCATTTAGTTAGACCAAATTTTTCATCTACGAATAACCATAGAGTTTTAATTATTGCGGTTAATGGTGTCGCAATAAGCATTCCAATTATACCAAAGAAATGACCAAATATCAATAACCCCATAATAATTGTTACTGGATGAAGTTTCATAGTCTTACTCATAACAATTGGATGTAATATATAACTTTCAAGTATTTGAATAGCAACTACAACTATTGTTATAATAATACCTAATCTAAAATCAGTAGCAAATGCAACTGCAATTATAGGTATACCACCAATATAAGGTCCTACATAAGGAATTATATTAGTAATAGCATTCCATAATGCAAAGAATATTGCTGCTTTTAAACCAGCTATTCCAAAACATAATGCAGATACTATAAATACTAGTATTGCTATAAATCCTGTACCTCTAACAAATGAGAATACTTGTTCACTTATATTACTTAATAATTGATGTGTTGAATTTCTCCATTTTTTAGGTACAAATATATAAATATTATCTTCTGCTCTATCAAAGTCTATTAATAAATAGAATCCAATAATAAAGCTTAATAATAATACACCTAATTTACTAACAATTTCTCCAACTGTACTAAATACAGTAGATGGCATATTATTAGATATATTTGTTAATGTACCAGTAAGTAAATTTTGAATATTTAATGTATCTCCTAAATTTAAACTATCAATATTAAATTTAGTTAATAATCCATTTACAAATGTATTAACTGAATCAATAACAGTTGGTAAATATTTAATTAATTCACTAATTTCATTACCAATTAATGGTATTAAATATTGTAATAATAAATATATTATTAATACTAATCCTGCAAATACTATTATAGTTGCCCATAATCTATTTAATTTACCTTTTGCTGTCATTCTTTTTATTAGTGGATTAAATAAATATGCGATTAACATACCTATAAATAATGGTGAAATAACCTTTAATATAGATAAAAATGCTCTAAATATACCCCATTCTTTATTAATTAATGTAACTGCATATATAGCTAATATAATTAATAAGAAATAAAGTATTTTTAAGATCTTTTTACCTACAGAAGTTATTTCATTAACATTCTTATAATTAATTTTCTTATCGTCTTTCATAAGCACACCTCTATAATTATTATATCATTAAATAATTATTTTATATTATTTTTTATAATAATTTCCATTTGTTTTACAGATTCATCTAAATCATCATTAATAATTTTATAATCATAAAAATCATTTTTTTCTATTTCTTTTCTTGCTATTTCAATTCTATTATTAATTTGTTCAATTGACTCAGTATTTCTATTTATTAATCTTTTTCTCAATTCTTCTAATGATGGAGGCATAACAAATATTAATAATACATCATCACCCATCATATTTTTAATATTTCTTGCTCCTTGTATTTCTATAACTAAAATTACATTAATACCCTTTTCTAATCTTTCAATAACTTCTTTTTTTGGAGTACCATAATAGTTTCCGTTATATATAGCATATTCTAATAAATTACCATTTTTAATTTCTTCTTCAAAACCTTCTTTAGTTCTAAAATAATAATGAACTCCATCTATTTCATAATCTCTTTTGGCCCTAGATGTCATAGAAATAGATAAAATATCTTTAGGGTTTCTTTCTAAATATTTTGATACAACTGTATCTTTACCAACACCACTTGGTCCAGATACTACAATTAATTTACCTTTTTTCATATATACCTCTTTATTAAATTATAACAAAAAAAAGCGAAATATCGCTTATTTTTCTTCTTTTTTAACAACTTCTTTACCTTTATAGAATCCACATTCTGGACAAATTCTATGAGGTCTAATACTAGCACCACAATTTGAGCATTTAACAGTGTTATTAGCTTCAATTTTATAATGAGTTCTTCTCATTCTTCCTCTAGTTTTTGATATTTTTCTAAATGGAACTGCCATATTATCACTCCTTCCCTTTATTCATCTAAAAGATCTTTTAATTTAGATAATCTAGGATCAATTTCCTTATCTTCTTCCTCTTCATTAGTTATAAACTTCCATCCGTCTCCATATATGTTTTCTTCTTTAACGTCTGGGCTTACAACTTTCATTGGAATTTCCATTAATATATTTTGCCATATAATTGGAAGTAAATCAATAGAATTATTTAAAATTTTGTTAAATTCTTCACTATCTTCTTCACTTAATTCCTCATTTACATTAATATTGACAGGAAAATCTACATCCTTAAGTGAAATACTACATATTAATGTAAGATTACAACTAATATTTAAATTAAGTTCAATTAAATAATCATTATTAGTAATATTACCTTTTACTTTAACTTCAGATATATCTTTTATATCATCAATTAAATATTCTTTAGGTATATTAATAATTTCATCAATAACAATCTCATCAACTTGATGATTAAGAAGTTTACTTAAATTAATATTCATATGTAACCTCCGGCATATAAATTATATACTATATACTAAATAAAATCAATGTTTATTTATTTCTTTTTTTTAAGATTAATTGAATAGCTTTTTCTGTATCAGCATCATATTTACTCATTCTTTCGTTGTCATTAACATTTTCAAAGCTACCTTCAAAATGATCTTTATATAACTCATAAAATTTATCTCTATTAACAAATAAGACAACACTATTATATACGTTATATATTGGTATAAAAGTTTTTAAAGATTCTTTAATTACTAATTCTCTTTTATAACTTTTTAAATGTTTAACCATTTTTTTACTATCTCTAGTTAATTTTTTAGATTCTAATCTTGATTCACCATCATAATAAGCTTTATTAACACCATATATATAGGCTGCTAAACCTGTAACTGTACTAGCAGCTGTTAAAGATATATATGAATCAAATAATATTTGTAATTTATCGTGCATATTTCCTCCTATTTTACTCTCTTTAATACTTTTGCCCTACCTTGGAATAGGTATTCAGCTTCTTTTAATTCTTGTTCTGTTTTAAAGACTGGGTTCCAGTATTTATCTGCTTCCATAATTTGTTTTTCTTTTGAATCATAATGATTTGGTAAAAATGAATCACTTGATTTGAAAATATGGCCATTTAATAATACCTTATATATTGAACATTCACAATCAATCATATTTAACCAAAAATCTTTACTATATTCATCACAAACCCATAAACAATGATATCTACTTGGTTTACTAGGATAATCAATTTTTCTTACTTCTTCTAAAGCTTCTTCTCTATTTTTTAAACCTATTTGAATAATTTTTTCTAGTTAACTATTTAAAATTACTTTAAATGCATCACATTTTCTCATAAATTCTTCATCTGTTAAATATTTAAAATTTAACATATCTTCTTTAGAATCAATAAAATCAATTACCCCTTGTAATAAATGATCTAATGGGACTATTTGATTATTATCTACTTTTAAACCGGTAGATATATCAAAATTTGATGTAAAATTTGAATTAAAATTATTATCTACTATAAATTCATTACCTTCATGCCAAACATCATCATGTATACCATTTCTATGTATATGAATCATAGTTTTATCTTTAATTCTCATAATAATCCCCCCTTCTCATTAAAACGAGAGATATAATATCATTTTTAATTAAAAAAGTCAAAAATAAATCATTTTAAAAAAAATGATTTATTTATCTTTTTCTTCTAAATATTCAACTAATTTTTTATAAGCTTCTAAACTCCAATATTTCCATCTTTCATTATCAGGATAGCAACCTAAAGTTTTTTCTTCACCTTCAGGAATAAATACGAAATCCCAACTCCATCCATAAGTACCAGATTTTTTAGTATCTATCTTACCTTTAGTATATCCTTCAAATACTACTGGTTCTTTACCAGGTTCACAATACGCGATTGATTCTTTAAAATAAGCAGTTCTATCTTCTAAACCTTCCATAAGTTTTAATAAACCATCCACTCCTAAAGTATCATCAACATAATGTGTATATACCCCTGGGAATCCTTTTAAACCATTAACAAATAATCCTGAATCATTCTTTAAAACAGCTTTATTTAATTCATTAGCAGCCCATTTAGCAGAGTATTTAGCAACATCTGATACATCATCTGCTTGTATTTCAGGTGTTTCAATTTTAATATTATCAACTTCATATCCAAGTGGTTCTAAAATTTGTCTAGCACTATCTATTTTAGCCCAATTACCTGTTACATAAGTTATTTTCTTCTCCATAAATCCTCCTATACTCCATGATTATATGGTATATCTTCAAATTCAATTATTTCAATAGATTTTAGTTCTTTATCATCAAAGCATAATTTAAATAATTCTGGAGCATTTATGTGCTTATCAAATGCTATTTTCCCATTAAATTCATATCTCAATCTATCTTCAAATACACCAAGAAATTTACAATATTTTAAATGATAGAATGTAATCGCATAACCGTGGGAAAAAACTGCTACTCTTTTATCTTTATATTTTTCTAATACTTCACTTATTACTTCATCAAATCTTTCTCTAACTTCTTTTTGAGATTCTCCACCTTCAGTTTTGAAATTTTCATCTTTATATTGTCTTTCAAACCAATCAGGATATATTTCACTATTAGAAATACCTGTTCTTCTTTCATCTATTCGTTCATCGATATTTGCTTTTAAATTTTGATTATACATTAAGTATTTAGCAGTTTGTAAAGTTCTAACACAATTGCTTGTATAAATAGCATCAATATCCTTTAATTCATCCTTAGAACATAATAATTCTGCTCTTCTTTCACCTTCAACATTTAATATAATTTTTTCATTTTTTAAAAGTTTATCTTGATTTGTATTATATGATTCAATATCACTTTGTGACATTCTAATAGAATGTCTTATTAAATATATAGTAGTCATGATTCACCTCTAGTAAAATTATAACATAAAAATAAGCCTATAATAGGCTTATTTTACTTTTTCAACTTTAAACTTAATATTTCTACCATTAATATCTACTTCTTCAGTATCTAAAGTAGTTTTAATTATATCAAGAGATAATGTTTCTTTCTTGATGTAATCAGTAAATTTAGAAAGTACATCATCAAGATCTCCATCATAATATAAATTAATTCTATTTTCTACTTCAAAATCACTTTCTTTTCTAAGATTTTGAACTTTAGAAACTATTTCTCTAGCTACTCCTTCTAATATTAAATCATCTGTTAAAGTAGTATCTATAACTATAAAATTATCATTTAAATATGCAGCATCATATCCTTCTTTAGAATTAACTCTAATATCAACCATATCAGAAGTTACTTCTAAATCTTCATCCATAAACTTAATAGTTATAGAATTACCTTTAGATAAGTTATTTATATCCTCTTGGCTTAAATTTAATAATTCTTTTCCATATTCATTTATGTTTTTACCGAACATCTTACCACATACTTTAAAGTTAGGTTTAACTTCTAAAGACATATATTTAATTAAATCAGGAGTAAATGTTACTTTTTTAACATTTAATTCTTCTTCGATTAAATTAGTTAAATCAGATAATATAGATTCATTTTTACCATCTAATATTACTTCACTAATTGGTTGTCTAACTTTAATCTTAGAATTTTCTCTAGCATTTCTTCCTAAAGTAATCAAATCTCTAACTAAATCCATTTTATTTTCTAATTTTAAATCAATATATTTTTCATTAAATACTGGGAAGTCTGCTAAATGAACTGATTCTTCTCCAGTAAGTTTAGTATAAATATCATCTGTTATAAATGGAGTAATTGGTGCAACTAATCTAACAAAACCATTTAATACATCATATGTTGTTTTATATACTGCTTTTTTAGAAGTATCAAGTTCTGAACCCCAGAATCTTCTTCTGTTTCTTCTAATATACCAGTTAGATAAATCATCATTTAAGAAAGTTATTAAATATTTAGCAACTTTATTAAGATCATATTCTTCATATGAATCAGTTACATTTTTAACTAAATTATTATATTTAGATAATAACCATTTATCTATTTCATCTAATTCTTCATATTTAACATCATAATTTCTAGGATCTATATTATCTGTATTAGCATATAATTCAAAGAATGTATAAGTATTCTTTAATGTATTATAGAATTTTGATACAACTTCATCTAATGCTTTATGATCGAATTTAATAGGTGTCCAAACAGGTCCTATATTCATTAAATAGAATCTTACTGAATCTGCGCCATAATTTTCAATTGTAGTAAAAGGTTCAACTATATTACCTAAAGATTTACTCATCTTTTTACCATTAGCATCAAGCATTAAATCATTTACTAAAACATTTTTATATGAACTTTCACCAGAGATTATAGTAGAAATAACTAATAATACATAGAACCAACCTCTAGTTTGATCTATACCTTCAGCTATGAAATCTGCTGGGAATTGTTTTTCAAATAATTCTTTATTCTCAAATGGATAATGATATTGTGCATATGGCATTGAACCAGAGTCAAACCAAACATCCATAACATCTTTTACTCTATCCATCTTCTTACCGCATTTAGGACATGTTAAATGAATATTATCAACATAAGGTCTATGTAAATCAAGCTCACTATCTTTTATCTCTTCAATTGCCTTCTCTTTTAATTCAGCGATTGAACCTATTACATCAAAGTGACCACAATCGCATTTCCAAATTGGAAGTGGACATCCCCAATATCTGTTTCTTCCAATACCCCAATCAACCATATTTTCAAGCCAGTTATTAAATCTCTTTTCACCAACAAAAGCAGGATGCCAATTAATTTTACTATTAGCCTCAATAATCTTATCTTTCATGGAAGTATTATTCAAATACCATGCTGGTTTAGCATAATTAACAAGTGGTTGTTTACATCTCCAGCAATGAGGATAACTATGGACTATTTTAATTTTCTTAAATAATTTATCATTTTCTTTTAGCCATTTAATTATATCAATTTCAAGTTCTGGATCAGTTACTAATCTTCCTTTCCATGGCCCTTCAGTATATTTACCATCAAGTCCTACTGGATTAACAAATGTAATACCATTATCTTTAGATATTCTATTATCATCTGCACCATATGCAGGAGCAATATGAACTATACCAGTACCATCTTCCATAGTTACATAATCATCTGCGATTACTTCAAAAGCCTTACCTTCTACTTTAACAAATGGCATTAATTGTTCATACTTAGTGCCAACAAGTTCTTTACCTTTAAATGTTTCAACAATACAGTAATCTTCTCCTAAAACAGAATCTGCTAAGGCTTTAGCTAAGATAAATTTATATCCCATACTTTCTGCTTTAATATATTCTTCATCAGGATTAACACATAATGCTAAGTTAGCCATTAAAGTCCATGGTGTTGTAGTCCATGCTAAGAAGTATTCATCTTTATCTACTACTTTAAATGGAACTATTACTGTATTAACAGATACATCTTTATAACCTTGAGCTACCTCGAAATTAGATAATTCTGTACCACATCTAGGACAATATGGTAATACTCTATTTCCTTCATAAATAAGGCCTTTTTTATGCATTTCATTTATAATCCACCATTCAGATTCAATATATTCATTAGAACAAGTTACATATGGATCATCCATATCTATAAATTGACCCATCATATTAGTTAATTTTTTTACATCATCTATACAAGTATCAGTAGTATTTCTACATTCATTAATAAAGTTTTGAATACCAAATTTTTCAATATCAGCCTTACCATTAAAGCCCAATTTCTTTTCAACGTTAACTTCTACTGGTAGTCCATGAGTATCAAGTCCTATTTTTCTTAGAACTTTATAACCATTCATAGTTTTATATCTACAAAAAGCATCTTTTATTTCTTTTGCATACATATGATGAAGTCCTGGTTTAGCATTTGCATAAATTGGACCATCATAAAAAACAAATCTATTATCATCTGGTCTATTATCAATAGATTTTTTAAATATATTATTATCTTTCCAATATTTTGAAACTCTCTCATTCATTTCAAATGGTGTTTCATTCTTTAATTTTTCAAATACCATAATTTCCTCCTAAAATATAAAAAAGCCTATGATGTAAGGGCTCTTACGAGTGGTACCACCTTACTTCATAGACTTTCTATGCTCTCTTACTTTAACGCCAGTTAACGCCTTATTCTAATTATTCAAATAAGGATATCAAGAGTGATCTAATATTTATAACTTATCTATTTCCACCAAACATAGACTCTCTATTAAGTATTTAAATATCCGTCTCTATCATTTATTATTAATAACATTATTAAAATTTTCTTTTAATTCATTATATTTAGTTTTTGTTTCTTCTAATTCTTGTTGTAATCTAATTATTTCTTGATTCTTTTCTTTATTAGAATCAACCATCTTCGCAACTAAATTAATGATTTCATCCAGATAAGCTTTTACTTCTTCTGGATCATAGCCATAAATGGTTTTATTAAATCTTTCCATAACCACCCCAACTAATGGTTTAATATTATAATACCAATTATTTTAAAAATCAATACTATAAATCAACATCATCGTTCTTAGTTCTAGATTTCTTTTCTTCTTCGTCTGTCATTTTACCTTGTACAGCAATATTCTTTGGTGTACATAAGAAAATACCAGCGCCTAATTTTTGTAAATCTCCACCAATAGCATATAGAGTTCCACTTAAGAAATCTACTATTCTTTTAGCTTGTTCTGGTGTAACTCTTTTTAAGTTAACAACAACAGTATTTCTTTTCTTTAAATGATCTGCGATTTGTTGACTTTCTGAATAAGCTCTTGGTTCTAATAATATCATTTTATTACCGTCACCTGTAGAGTTACTATAAGCTTCTTCAGGTGTGTAATCATAATATGTATCTTCAGTAGTGTTAGTTACTTCTTCTTTTCCTAAAACTTTATCAAATATTCCCATGAATATCCCTCCATATCTTAATATAATAATTTTACCATAAAAGTATTAAAAAGAAAACAATTTTACATTATTTTCTTTTAACTTAACAAAAAATATATAAAAAAAGGTAGTATATAATACTACCTTATGAATTTAAAGATTCAGTTTCATATAAATTTTTATAAATTTTATTTGTTTTTAATAAGTTTTCATGTGTACCACAACCAACTATCCTACCACCATCTACAACATATATAATATCAGCATCCATAATAGTAGATAATCTATGTGCCACTATAATAACTGTATGATCTTTTACTAAATTATTAATAGTTTTTTTAATATATTCTTGCGAACTATTATCAAGTGCGGATGTAGCTTCATCAAAAAGTATTACTTTAGTATCTTTTGTTAAAGTTCTCGCAATTGATAATCTTTGTTTTTGACCACCAGATAGGTTCACACCACCTTCACCAAGTAAAGTATTATATTTCTTTGGTAATGATGATATATAATCATCTAAATATGCTTTTTTAGTATATTCTCTAACTTCATCTTGCTTAATCTTTTTATTTACTACTTTAAAGTTATCTAATATAGTTCTATTAAAAATAAATGGTTCTTGTCTAATAATTGAAATATTCTTTCTTAAAGTTTTTTCATCTAAAACTCTAATATCTACTCCATCAAGAGTAATAGATCCTTTATTAACATCAAATACTCTAGTTAATAAATTAAACATAGTAGATTTACCTTGACCAGATTTGCCTACAATAGCAATCTTTCTATTAGGCTCTAATTTTAGATTAAAATTCTTTAAAATATTCTTTTCACCTGGATATCCAAAATAAACATTTTTAAATTCAATAACACCTTTTACATTTTTTAAAGAAATATCTCCATATTTTTCATCTTCATATTTTTTATTTAATAATATTTCATTTATTCTAGATACCGCAACTGAAACTTTTTGATATGTTTGATTTAAATCAGATAGATTATCCATCATATACATATATCTATAGATATAATATGTCATTGCAATAAAGAAAGTTAGACTTGTTTTACCATAATATAGAAGGATTGCTCCTGTAACAAATACTCCTACTTCCATTACTATTCTAAGAGATCTAATAAATATACTAAATTTACAATATAAATTAGTTTCATCAATAGATCTTTTTAATAATGTACTAATTATATCTTTCATTTCAGTTAATAGATTATTTCTAATACCAAGTGTTTTTATTTCTCTTATACCTCTTACTGATTCATTAACTAAAGATGTAAATTTATCTTGTTCTTTCTTTCTAGCAGAATGAGAATCTTTCATCTTAGGATTAAAATAATGCATAATTAAGAATAAAAATCCCATACAGACTAATATTTCTACACCAATAATCCATGAATTATAAAAAATATAAAATAATAATATAAATGCTGCGATAAAATCACCAACAGCTATAACAAGTCTTCTAAAAGTAAATGCTAATGCTTCAGAATCAGATGTAACTCTATTGATTATTTCTCCTGAAGACATCTTTTCATAAGCATATGCAGGCATACTTAATGCTTTAGAATATGTTTCATAGCCTATTTTTCTAGTTAATTTACTTTCTAATTTAACTAAACCATTTTCTGATAAATGATAAAATATTGCATAACATATTGAATATACAAAATAAATACCTAGAAACATTAATGCAGATTTTAAATCAAGTTTAGTTATAGACTCAACAGCAGCACCATTTAAATAACCTTCTAACATAGAAACAGCTTGAATTATGAATAATACTACGCAAAAAAATACAAACTTCCATTTTTCTTCTTTTAATAAGTTAATAATTGGTTTAAATTCACTTAATTTTTTCATATTATCACCTCTTTTTTATTCAAATAAAAACTACTATAAAATAGTAGTTAGCAAGCAAAAACAGGAATGAAAACACTATCACTCTTATCTTTCTTACTAACCAAAAACGAATTTAAAATCTTATAAATCTTTATGATCATGTTATCACTCCTTTCTCTTTAAATTCACTTTTATTATAACTCTATTATAAAGAAAGTCAATAAAAAAAGAGATAATTGCTTATCTCTAAAAATTAATCTTTTCTAATACATAATCTTTTACTTCATCTAATTTTAAAGTAATTTGTTTCATAGTATCTCTATCTCTAATAGTAACTGTATTATTATTAATTGTTTCATCATCTATAGTAATACACCAAGGAGTACCAATAACATCATTTCTTCTATATCTTTTACCAATATTACCAGATTCATCATAAGTACACATAAAATATTTAGATAATTCTTTATATACTTCTTTAGCTTTTTCAGCATGATTCTTCTTAATTAAAGGTAAGATAGCTACTTTATAAGGTGCTAAATATGGTAATAAATGCATTACTTCTCTAGTTTGTCCATCTTCTAGTGTTTCTTCTTCATATGATTCACATAATACTGCTAAAACAGTTCTATCTAAACCTACAGTAGATTCAACTACATATGGAATATATTTCTCATTTGTTTCAGGATCTAAATATTCTTGAGATTTACCTGAGAATTTTTGATGTTGAGTTAAATCATAATCACTTCTATCATGAGTACCATTTATTTCACCAAAACCAAATGGGAATTCATATTCAATATCACATGCCGCTTTAGCATAGAATACTAATTTATCATGATCATGGAATCTTAATTTATTTTCTGGTAAACCTAAATCCATAAAGAATTTTTTAGCATATTCTTTATAATGTTCATATATAGGCATATCTTCACCTGGTTTACAGAATAATTGGTGTTCCATTTGTTCAAACTCAATAGTTCTAAATGTAAAATTACCAGGAGTAATTTCATTTCTAAATGCTTTACCTATTTGACCAATACCAAATGGTAATTTACATCTCATAGTTCTTTGTACATTACTAAAGTTAACATATTCTCCTTGAGCATTTTCTGGTCTTAAATAAACTATACTCTTATCATCTTTAATAACACCTCTATGAGTTTCAAACATAAGATTAAATTCTCTAATATCAGTATAATTACATTTACCGCAATTAGGACATGGTATTTTATGTTCATTGATATAATTAATCATTTCTTCATCACTCATAGCATCAGGTTTAACTTCATCAGTAAATCCTTCTATTAAATGATCTGCTCTATGGCGTACTTTACATTCCTTACAATCAATTAATGGATCAGAAAATCCACCAACATGTCCTGAAGCTTCCCATACTCTTGGATGCATTAATATAGATGCATCAAGTTCATATGAATTATCATTTTCTTGAATAAATCTTTTTCTCCATGCATCTTTAATAGCATTTTTAATTCTACTACCTAATGGACCATAATCCCATGTATTAGCAAGTCCATCATATATTTCACTCCCTTGAAATATAAATCCATATTGCTTTGAAATATTTACTATTTTTTCCATTGTTAATTTTTCCATATTTACCTCCAAAAAATAAAAAGACGATTAAATACAAATTAGGGACGAATATAATCCGCGGTTCCACCCTACTTATTCATATTGAATCATCTTTAAATACATAGCTCTTAGGTTTCCACACCTAGTCATCACTTCATTAACTAAATTATATAATTATTTTTCTTTATTTTCAAGTGCTCTTCTAATAGTTTTTATTAAATGTTTATGATGAAGTATTTCAGTAACATCATATTTAGGTAATTGAAGTAATAAATTTTCATATTTTAATAATTTTTTAGAATAATATTCATAGAATAATTCATCTTTATTCTTTAATATTTCTGGTCCAAAATATATTTGATCATATGAATACTTTTCTTCACCCTTATTAAACTCTATTATTGTATAAATTATATCGTTATCTTCTAAAAGTTTTTCTTTAGTAATTTTATAACCTAAACTAATAACAAATTTTCTTAGTTTAACAACATCTGTATTACATTGAATAACTATTTTAGGAAAGTTAACCATTTTTGGTTCATTGCTTAATATCTTTTTAATAGTATAAAATCCCATACCTGAAATTAATATAGTATCAAATTCATTAGGATTAACTACTGTTAAACCATCACCTAATCTAGTTTCTATTCTATTAGTTAATTTATGTTTTTCTATATTATTTTTAGCTGCATTTAATGCATCTTCATGTATATCAGTTGCGATTATATTAATATCATCATATTCTTCACATAGATATATATCCACTAAAGCATGATCACAACCAATATCAACGACTCTATCCGTTGGTAAGATAAAATCACTTATTTCTTTTAATCTCTTTGATAATTTCATATTAGTCCACCAAATAATCCTTTAATTTTTTACTTCTAGATGGATGACGTAATTTTCTTAATGCTTTTGCTTCTATTTGACGAATTCTTTCTCTTGTAACTCCGAATATAACACCAACTTCTTCTAGAGTTCTACAAGTTCCATCAACTAGTCCAAATCTTAATTTTAATACTTGTTCTTCCCTTTCAGTTAAAGTTAGAAGTACTTCTGCAATTTCATCTTTTAATACTTCGTTAATCGCATACTCTTCTGGACTTAAACTATTCTTATCTTGAACGAAATCTCCTAAATGAGAATCTTCTTCCTCACCAATTGGAGTTTCTAAAGATAATGGATCTAAACTTATTTTAATTATTTCTCTAACTTTATCTTCAGGTATTTTTAATTTATCACTTAATTCTTTTTCAGTAGGTTCTCTATTAAGTTCAAGAGTTAATTGTCTTTGTACTCTTTTTAATTTATTAATAGTTTCAACCATATGAACTGGTACTCTTATAGTTTTAGCTTGGTCAGCAATAGCTCTAGTAATAGCTTGTCTAATCCACCAAGTAGCATATGTAGAAAATTTATATCCTTTAGATGAATCAAATTTATCTACTGCTTTCATAAGCCCAATATTACCTTCTTGAATTAAATCTAAGAATGATAAGTTTCTACCAACATATCTTTTAGCTATACTTACAACTAGACGAAGGTTTGATTCTGCTAATTTTCTTTTAGCATCTTCATCTCCTTCTTCTATTTTCTTAGATAATTCTAATTCTTCATCTAAAGATAATAATGATATTTGACCTATTTCTTTTAAATACATTCTAACTGGGTCATTAATAGATAAATTTTTAGGTAAACTTTCTTCTGATATATCTAAATCTAATTCTTCACCAGAATCAGATTCTTCACCTTCTTCAACAACTTCTATATTATTTTCCCTTAAGAAATTATATAAGTCATCTAAACTTTCAGCATCCATTTCAAGACCTTTTAATGCATTTGCTAATTGTTCAAATGTTAAGAAACCAATTTGTTTACCAAGTTCTAATAAATCTTGTTTTCTTTCATCCATTGTTTTAATAGCATTTGCTTCTTTAGTTTCTTTCTTTGCTGTTTTTTTAGCAGTTTTTTCTTCTTTAACTGGCATATCAATATTACCATCTAAATCAGCTGAAACTATTTCTATTTCATTTTCGGATAAAAAGGTATATATTTCATCAATATCTTCTGGAGATATATCATCACTTTCTAAATATTTATTTAGATCATCTGCAACTACATATCCTTTACCTTTACTTAATTTTTTTAATTCTTTTTCAATCTTTTTTATATCTATATTCTTTTCCATTTTACTTCTCCTACTTTGTACCTTTTATTTTTAAATCTATTATCTTTTTTGCAAGTTCTTTTCTTACTACTTCATTTGTTTCAGATTTTAATTTTTCTTGTAGATTCTCAATTTGTTTTTTATTTGAAAATTCTTTAATAACATCAAAATAATTATCTATTTCTTCCATTTTATATTCATTACCTAAATCAAGAGAATCTATATCACTAACCCTTTTGACAAGTTCATTATTATCCTCTAAATAAGTAATAAAGTCAACTAAATTAAATGATTTATACTTTTTATAGAATAAAACTATTTCACTTGCTAATTTTCTGTCTATTTCATCAGGTAAATAACTTAGATTATTATAATAATATTGAATTATATTATTATGTCTAATCATATTATACAAAATCATCTTAGAAGCTTTAGAATATTTGTTTTCTTTCTTAACAATATCTTTCTTAACTTCTACTTTTATTTCTTTTTCTTTTACTTTAATTTTAGATTTAATTAATTCTTCATCAACATCTGTTATTTTAGATATTTTCTTTATTTCAATATTTCTAACTATATCATCATCTATATCTGATAAAGATTTAGTTATTTCTGTTATAAATCTAGAAACATCTTCTGCATTATTAAAATCATAATCTTCTTTAATATTAATTAATGTATAATCAAATACTGTCATTGGTTTAGATAGATGTTCAATCATCTTATCTTTACCTTTTTTAAGTATATAATCATCTGGGTCTAAATCTTCTTCTAATCTAACTACCTTTAAATTAAAATCAATATCCTTAGATATATCTATAAATGAATTAGTAGCTTTTCTACCAGCTTTATCACCATCAAACATTAATACTACATTATTAGTAAGTTTTCTAATTAATTTAACTTGTTCTTTTGTAATTGCTGTACCCATAGATGCGATTACATTTTCTATACCAATAGTATACAATCTAATAACATCCATAAATCCTTCTACTATTATTACTTCATCTTTATCTAATATACTCTTTCTAGCATTATCATAGTTATATAATAAAGATCCTTTTTTAAATATATCAGTTTCTTTAGTATTAATATATTTACTAGTATCATTACCTTCATATATTCTTCCAGAAAAACCAATTGTTTTACCATTTATATCCCATAAAGGAAACATTATTCTATCTTTATATATATCATTAACTGTATTATTAAACATAACACCAATACCAGAATTAACTATAGTATTTTCTGTATATCCCTTACTAAGTAATAATTTAGTTAATTTATTATCATTAAAAGATAAACCAATTTGAAATTTTTTAATAATATCATCATTTATTTGTCTTTCATCTAAATACTTTTTAGCAATCTTACCCAAAGATGTATTTAAATTATTTTGATAAAATTTATTAGATATATCATATATTTGATATAAATCATTATATTTATCATTAATAATAGGTTTTCTAGTATCTATATCTACTTTAATACCAACTTTATCTACGACTTCTTTAACCGCATCATAATAAGAAATATGTTTATAATCTTTTACAAAGTTAAATACATTACCTGCTGCTCCACATACAAAACATTTATACATTGCTTTTTCATTAGAAACACTCATAGATGGATTATGGTCATCATGAAAAGGACAAATACCAAAATAGTTTTTGCCTTTCTTTGTTAATGGAATATAATCTCTGATTACATCTACTATATTTATTTTTCTTTGTATGTTTAATATTTCTTCGTATGATGGTTTACTCAAAAAAATCACTCCATACATTATATTCTCGAAAAGTTTGTTAAATTCCCCCATTTTTATTAAAAAAATTAAAAAAA
>Ga0129316_1000365_pt1 | contig 26856 bp, 31 predicted proteins | sample Cm1ome_2_FD_94429 | JGI IMG/M metagenome (GOLD analysis project Ga0129316, IMG submission 94429) | Eastern black-and-white colobus group fecal microbial communities from Wisconsin, USA - Cm1022B metagenome | ecosystem: Host-associated > Mammals > Digestive system > Large intestine > Fecal...
AGTCATATAAAAAAGATATGTTCGTTGACCGCATACAAGGCATATCGAAAGTCTTATGGTTTTAGAAAGAAAAGATGTTTAAAAGACATCTTTTTTAATCGTAAAATAGTAATATTGCGATGTAATTAAAATTTAAAAATATATGATATAATAAATATAGAAGGTGATATCCGTGAAATTAAGCGATTTAAAAGAAGTAAGTAATAATGTAAATTTAGATGAATATTTATGGTTATATGATTATGTTAGAGATAATATGGAAAATCCTGAATGGCTAGGTACTTTTACGTTAGAAGAAATAAAAGAAATACTTAGTATTGGTGGAAAAATTTGGATGTACTATGATAAAGATATACCAGTATGTTCTGTATTTTATATTCCAGTATCTAATAAATCATTAAGAAAGCACAATATAGAATATGATGAATCAATCACTGGAAGTCTTGGACCTATAATGGTTAGAAAAGAATATGTTGGAAATGGATTACAAACTTCAATGCTAGAGGTTTTAAACAATTATGTTAAAAGCATTGGAAAAACTCATATGTTTACAAAAGCTCATTCAGATAATATTTATTCAATACGTAATATTATAAAAGATGGGTATAATGTCATAGATGAATATGGAAATGAAAGAGGACCAATGAAAGCATTTATAAAATAAATAATAATCGTCATATTAAGATATTGCGATATGTTCTTGATTCACAAACATATCTGTAACAATGGAGATAAATTGATATGTTCTTTATCTCCAAAACAATGAAAATGACATGTTCTCCATACTAGGCACGTTGAAACAGTTATGGTTTTAGAAAAGAAAGATGTTTAAAAGACATCTTTTTTTAATCGTAAAATAGTAATCTTACGATGTATTAAACTTATGTAAAAGTATGATATAATGTTTAATAGAGGAGTTGAAAAAATGAATAAAGAGAATAAAAGTGTAGTAATATTTTTAATAGTAATTGCTATATTATCATTAACAAATATATTGAATATTAAAATTGATGGAGAAGTGTTAAAACTTTCTGGTATTTCAGTTATTGTTGGAGTAGTTGCTTTCTTTGTTACTAGAAAAACAAATAAAACAAAAGATGAAGGATTAAATATTAAAACTATATTTAAAGATTTTAAAGATCATCCTAAGTCAATTATATATGCAATATTACCATTTATATCAGTTATACTATGTACTATAATTGCAAATAAATTTATTCCAGAATTCAATAATCATTTAAAAGATAGAATTAATTTTGCCACTTCAACTGATTTAATGAGAACTATTTTAACAATGGCAGTTCTTACTTTGGGAGAAGAAATAGCATGGAGAGGATTTTTTCAAAAGCAAACTTCTAAAAAAATACATTATATACTATCAATAATTGTAACATCTTTATTATTTGCATTAGGACATTATAGTGCAGGAAGTTTTATAATAGTAGCATATGATTTATTATTTGTATTTATTGATTCATCATTATTTGGATTAGTATTTAAAGAAACAGATAATGCATGGTGTAGTTGGATACCACATTTCTTAGCAGATGTTGTAGCGTTATTCCTAATCTAAAACATTCGTAAGATTTAGATATTAAGAGAATGCAAAAATTCTCTTTTTTCATGGTATAATGAATATAGAGGTGTGAGTATGAATGAGTACATTAATTTAGATGAAAAGAATATTGATGAAGAGCATATTTGTTGTGCTATAGGAGATCCTAAACATCAAGATGGTGTAGATAAAAAGAAAGAATGGATTAAAAGTAAATTAAAAGATGGACACGTATTTAGAAAGCTAAATGCAAGAGGTAAAATTTTTATTGAATATGAACCAATAGAAACGGCTTGGGTTCCTATTAATGGTAAAAATTATATGCATATTTATTGTTTATGGGTAGCAGGTAGCTTTAAAGGAAAGGGTATTGGTAAAGAATTATTAGAATATGCTATTGAAGATGCTAGAACTAAAAAAATGAGTGGTGTTTGTACATTAGTATCACAAAAGAAAAAACCATTTATTGGAGATAAAAAATTCTTTGAACATTATGGATTTAAAGTTGTAGACACAATCAATGATTATGAATTAATGGCACTTTCCTTTGATGATAAAGAAACACCAAAGTTTAGTGATACAGCTCGTAAGATGGAAATTGATAGTCAAGATTTTACTATTTATTATTCTAATGAATGTCCTTATGTAGAATATGAAGTAAAAGAATTATCTGATTATGCAAAAGATAAAGGAATTAAGTTAAACTTTATAAAAATGGATTCATTAGAAAAAGCTAAAAATGCGCCATGTGTGTTTAATAATTGGGCTAATTTCTATAAAGGAAAATTTGTTTCAAATACAATTTTAAATGCAAATGCATTTGAAAAATTAATTAAATAAAGTAATCGTAATATTAAGATATAGAGAACGGATGAAATTCCGTTTTTGTGTGGTATAATAGTTATTGAAAGAGAGGTGAGTAATATGGCATTTTTTCCACCAATTCCATTAATAAGAAAAAATCATATAATAAAAAAATTAACAGAGAGTAATGCTTTTTCTGAGGAAACTGCTAAAACATTTTTAGAAGCTGGTATTATTAATCCTAATGGGTTTAATAAAATTAACGAAAGATTGATTAAGCAAAAAGTTTTAGTAAAAACAAAAGATGGTAAGTATTATCTAAATAAATAATAATCGGAAGATTAAGATATTCCCGTACTACAAAACAGATGTAAAAATCTGTTTTTCTTATGTTATAATTAATTATAGGAGGTTATACTATGAATATAATTGAACAAGTAGAAGAATATGTAAAACAAAAAATTGAAGAATATAAGAATACTTCTGAAGATCATTATGACTTTTGGAATGAACATATAAAATATGTTTATAATGAAAGTTTAGATTTAGCTGATAAATATAATGCTGATAAAGAGATTGTTGCATTGGGTTCTTTACTTCATGATATAGCTTTAATAAATAAAGTTGGTGATAGAAAAGATCATCATATAAATGGTGAAATAATTGCTAGAGAAGTTTTAGATGGTTTAAACTATGATGAAACTAAAAAGGGAAAAGTTTTAAAATGTGTTTACAATCATAGAAGTAGTAAGAATGCTACTTCGGTTGAAGAATTATGTGTTTGTGATGCAGATATAATAGCACATTTTGATAATATTCCAATGCTTTTTAATTCAGCGTTTAATAGAAATAAAGTTAGGCTAAATGAAGTAAGAGAATGGATGCTAAGTGTTTTTGAAAAAGACTATAACGATTTGAGCGATAGAACTAAAGAATCATTTAAAGATAGATACGAATTAATATGCGATGTAGTTTTGAAAAAATGATATGTTCGTTGACCGCATACAAGGCACGTTGAAACAGTTATGGTTTTAGAAACAAAAGATGTTTAAAAGACATCTTTTTTTGATAGTTAAAGTATGTTATAATTTCCTCTGGAGGTAAAATTATGGAAAATGTTAAAATAGATGGAATAGGAAATATTGATATAGTAAAAGATTTATTTAAGAGTGTTAAATGTTTGAAAGATGATAATATATTTTTAGTACTTTTAAATAGAGATTACGTTGCTTCTAGTGTTGAGAATAATACTTTTTATAAAAGTAATGTAGTAAATCAAGCGATGGCAGGAGTAATTGATGAATTTAATAATAAATTAAATGATAAACAAAAAATTGCGTTTAGTAGAAATGTTTATTGTGGATTCTTAATTAATGTTGTTAAAGATGGAATAGGTGTAATTCCTTTAAAGAATAGTGGACAATTAATACCAAATATTAAAGATTTTATAACAGATTTAGAAAACTATATATTTATTAAAAATGACGAAATAGAAAAAATAGAAATAAAGAAATTACCATTACATTTTTCTACTAAAAGATTAGCAATTTATTTTAAAGATCTAGATGGTGCAAATACACCATGGACATTACCTATGAAACACAAATTAATATCATATCAAGAAGAAAACTATAATAAATTAGTTCAAAAATTATCATAATAAAGTAGTTAAAACTAATAAAGAAGCAAAAGAAAAGATGTTTAAAAAACGTCTTTTTTTATGATAAAATAATAATGGAGAGTGATAGAATGAGTTTTACAGTTAATATTTATTATAAAGGTCAAAATGGTTCTGCTAGAGAATTTGCAAATGAAATGATTTCTTCTGGAATAGTTGATGAGATAAGAAGTAAAGAAGGTAATATAAGATATGAGTACTTTGAACCTTTACAAGATAAAGAAACTATTTTACTTATTGATAGTTGGAAAGATCAAGAATCTCTTGATAGACATCACAAATCAGATACTATGAATAAGATAATTGAATTAAGAAATAAATATGATTTACATATGAAAGTAGAAAGATATATTTTAGATGATAATTATGAACAAGATGAAAAATATATTAGAGAGTAGGTAAATTATGAAATATAATTTTGATATTAATAATAGAGCATTTAAAGCTATTAAAGAAGGTACCAAAAGAGTAGAGATTAGAACTACTAAATTAGGTGATAATCATTTTGATTATAGTGTTTTAAAAACTGGGGATTTAATTGAATTTAAATCTTATGATGGAGATACTATTGAATGTATTGTTAAAGATGTTAATCATTATGAAAGTGTTGAAGAATTATTAACTATGGAAGGTACTAGATATACTTTATCTTCTACTAATGATTTTAATGATGGTGTTAAATCAATAAATAGTATTAATGGATATAAGGAAGCTATTAAAGTTAATGGAGTATATGCTATTCATATTGAATATACAAAATTATCTAATTTTTCATATGAACATAAGAGTAATAAAACTATTAAAAATATTCCTCTTGTTCATATAAATATAGGGAAAGGTAGAAAAGCTAGAGGAATAATAGCAATAGGTAATAATGCTAAGGGATTAATTGCTATTGGTGGAAAAGCAGTAGGTATTTTTTCTTTAGGAGGTATTAGTATAGGATTAATATCTATTGGAGGAATTGGACTTGGTTTATTTACTGTTGCTGGTTTAGCTTTAGCACTTTTAATTAGTGTAGGAGGTCTATCAATTGCACCATTTGCAATAGGTGGAATAGCAATAGGTATATTAACATTAGGAGGAATATCTATTGGTTTATATTCTATTGGTGGATACTCTATTGGTAAATATTTTTCATTAGGTGGATATGCAAATGGTCATATTGCGATAGGCCATCATACTAATGGGGACATAACTTTAATAAAACCAACAAGTTCTGAGATAAGAAAAATAATTTTAGATAATTATCCAAATACATGGAAAATAATAGTTGATTATATAAGTAGTTTTTTTATGCTATAATTAAGATAATTAGAGGTGAAGTATGAAAAAAATTATAGATGATTTATTTAAAATGCAGGATTTAAAATATCGTGATCTTCAAATAAAAATTATTAAAACAGTTGATTCAGATAGTATTATTGGAGTTAGAACACCTGAACTTAAAAGATATGCTAAAGAAGTAGTTAAAGAAGATTATTCAAAGTTTTTAAATGAATTACCACATAAATATTTTGATGAAAATCAACTTCATGCATTTGTTATTAATAAAATAAAAGACTATGATGAATGTATTGATTATACAAATAAGTTTTTACCATATATAGATAACTGGGCAACATGTGATCAATTATCACCAAAAGTATTTAAGAAAAACACAGATAAATTATTAATTGAAATAAAAAAATGGATTAAAAGTAAAGATACTTATATTATTAGATTTGGTATAGGTATGCTTATGGAACATTATTTGGATTATAGATTTAAACCTGAATATTTAGAATTAGTTTCTAATATTAAATCTGATGAATATTACGTAAATATGATGAAAGCATGGTTTTTTGCTACTGCTTTAGCAAAACAATATGATTCAACAATAGGCTATATTGAAAATAATAAATTAGATATTTGGACACACAATAAAACAATACAAAAAGCAATTGAAAGTTATAGAATAACAAGTGAACAAAAAGAATATTTAAAAGGATTAAAAATAAAAAAATAATATGTTATAATATTTATATAATAAGTGAGGTTAGTATGAAGAAAAAGATATTTGGAAGTATAGTTCAACCATTAGTAGTTGCAGTTGTTATGAGTTTATTTTTTTTATTAGTAGCATTCTTATTTGCTAAAATAAAAGGAGAATTACCATTATCATATACTGAACAAGGTGGAGAATTTATTGGGCAAAGAGCATTTGGAATTAGTATAGATACTATTATTCCAGAAGTTAGTGTTGATAGTTCAGTTAAGATGGTTAAAAATATTAGTTTTGATATGGTTAGTTTTCTATTAACATTTGCGATAATATATGTAATGTCATTCTTATTTATATCTAATTTTATTTTCTTTGGCAAAAAGAATAAAGCAAATGTGTAAACATTTGCTTTTTATTACATATACTATTAATACGTAAATATATTTTTACGTTTATATAGATTAAGGAACTTTTTAAGTTCCTTTTTTATAAAAAAAATAGATAGGTATCTATCTATTTTTTGTTTTTTATATAATTATAAACATGTTTATTAGCTCTTGCTATTATTACATTATTTAAAGTATCTAATTCATTCATAGGATTAACATTATTACAATTATCAGTTATCTTTGTAAATGCTGATAATAAATCACTATCAACACCTATATAATTAAGATATGTTATATAATCATAAAATTCATTTACACTCATTATATTAACATTAGTACCTAATAAGAAATTTAATATCATTATTACATAACAATATAAATCAGTATTTTCATTAGCTTCATAAAAACCATATCCTCTTCTATAGTTATATCCATCATTTACTTTTACTTTCTTATTAAATTTTTGATATTTGTGCGAAGATACATGGCTTATTAATCCTCCATCAGATAAATATTTTGATGGGAATGGTTTATTATCACTTATTCTACAACTATCCAAATCTATAAATTTTATCTCTTTATTTTCATCTACTAGTATATTATCAGCATGTAGATCATTAACAAATACATTGTCTAATGAAGTTTTCTTCCTTATATGATTTAATTTTTCTAATACTTCACCAACTTTTTTTAGATATTCTATTTTTTCTTTATTAGGAATATCTGGATTACTTAAAATAGTTGATAAGTTTAATCCTCTTATATATGGCATAGTAAAACCATTTATATTTGTTTTAACAGATATTAAACTATCCGGTAATACAAATTCACTTGGTAATAATTCTTTATACTCATTTAACATTTCAATTGTATATAATTTATTTGCGAAAATAGGCCCACTAGTTATATGAAGGTGTTTAAATACTTTTTCTCTTCCATTAAGATTAATAAGTAATAATTTTCCCTCAGTATTAACAACATCTTTAGGTAATTCAACTTTACTTAGATTATTATATTTCGCAATTGATATATTTGTTGTCTTCATATTTATCCCCTTTAAGTAAATAATATTATATAAATAATATTATATTTGTCAAATATATTGTATATTATGTGTAATTTTTATATTATTTTTGTTATAATTATTGTGAGTGAGGTAGTATATGAAAAAGAAATTATTAATATTAATATTACTAGTAATAGTAATGGGTGTTGTTTTAGGATTTATTTATAAAAAAGAAACAGCTTATAAGAAGACTGATGCTTATAAATTTAAAGTAGAATATGAAAGTTTAAATGGTAAGGATACTGGATATAACAATAATACATATAGAACAGTAAAAATAGATAAAAATAATAAAATTATTTATAGTACTGCAGGTGAAATAGTTAAAAAAATAGAAAAGAATGAAACGTTTGCAGTATACTTTGGTTTTAGTAAGTGCCCTTGGTGCAGAAGTATGATTGAAAACTTAGTAGAATTATCTAATAGTTATGACTGTGATGTATATTATGTAGATGTACTAGATATTAGAGATAAGATAGAATATATTGATGGAGAAAAAGTTATAACTAAGGGTGATGAAGACTATATGAAATTACTTGATTTAATGGGTGATGTATTAGATGAATATATAGTAACAGATTCAGAAGGTAATGAATATGATACAAATGAAAAAAGAATATATGCGCCTAATGTAGTTACAGTAATTCAAGGTAAAGCCACTAAAAAAGTAGAAGGAATAAGTGAAGAATTAACTGATCCTTATATGGATTTAACTGATGAAATGATTAAAGAATCTAAAAAACAATTAGAATGCATATTTAAATGCTTAGAAGAAACTGGCGTATGTACTAAAAAAGGAGCATGCTAAAATGTTATTAAGTGAGATTTTTAAAGGAAGTAATGTAAAAGTAGAAAAAGATATTAATATTACTGGTATTACATCTGATTCTAGAAAAGTAGAAAATGATTATCTATTTATAGCAATAAATGGATTTGAGATGGATGGACATAAGTTCATTGATTCTGCTATAGAAAAAGGTGCTAAAGCAATATTAATAGATGATAATAGAGTAGATGAATTCTCAGACAGAGATGTAGTTATATTGACATCACCTAATACTAGATTTGAAATGGGTAATATTGCTTGTAATTTTTATAATCATCCTAGTAATGATTTTACTTTAATTGGTATTACAGGTACTAAAGGTAAAACTACTACTAGTTTTATGGTTAAAAAAATATTAGAAGAAGCAGGAGAAAAAGTAGGTTTAGTAGGTACAGTTGCAACTTATATAGGTGAAACTAAATTATATGATTCAGAAAGAACTACACCTGAAGCTCTTGAACTTCAAAAATTATTTAGACAAATGGCTGATGAAGGATGTAAATATGTTGTTATGGAAGTATCTTCTCAAAGTTTAAAATTAGGTAGAGTAGATGGTTCTAATTTTGATATAGGATTATTTACTAATTTATCAGAAGATCATATATCTAAAAATGAACATCCTAATATGGAAGATTATTTTAATTCTAAATGTAAATTATTTGATATGGCTAAAGTAGGTATAGCTAATGTAGATGATGAACAAGGTAAAGAATTAATTAATAGAAAACCTGACTGTTCATTTACTACTTATAGTATTAATAATGAATCGGATAAGAAAGCATATAACATATCTATTAGTAATATTTTAACTACATTTAATACTACTATTTATGATAAAGAAGAATTAGTAGAAATATCTATACCTGGTAATTTTACTGTATATAATGCACTTGGTGCGATTAGTATATGTGAAAAATTAGGAGTAGATACTAAATATATTTTATCTGGAATTAAGAAAGTAAGAGTTCCAGGTAGAAGTGAACTTGTCGATAATAAATTAAATATTCCTATTATGATAGATTATGCTCATTCACCAGAGAGTTTAGAAAATATTTTAAAAGCAGTTAAATCATACACTAAAGGAAGAGTAATATCTGTATTTGGTTGTGGTGGAGATAGAGACCCTAATAAAAGACCAATTATGGGTAGAATATCTGGAAATATCGCAGATTATACAATAGTAACTAGTGATAATCCTAGAACTGAAGATCCAGAGTTAATAGTTAAAGATATAGAAAATGGTATTAAAGAAGTTACTGATAAGTATGAAGTAATTGTTGATAGAACAGAAGCTATTAAAAAGGCTATTGATATGGCTAATACTGATGATATAGTTATGCTTATTGGTAAAGGACATGAAACATATCAAATTATAGGACATGAAAAAATTCACTTTGATGAAAGAGAAATAGTAAAAGAAATAATTGATAAAAAATAAATTTATGTTATAATAAATTTAACATCTTATAAAGAGTGATGGAGGGACTAGCCCTATGAAGTCACACCAACCTATTAAATTAGGTGGTAAAGCTAGATCTATAAGATAACTTTTAAATAGACTTAAGAGTTATCTTAAGTCTATTTTTTTGATGTTAGAAAGGAGGATAATGAGTAAACAATTTATTGTTCAAGAAACTGATTATTTAAAAAGAAGGCAATTTTATGAGTACATAACAAAAAAATATAATCTAAAAGTTAGAATGGAAAAAGAAGAAATGATAGATAATAAATTTCCATTCATTGTTGATTTCGATGATAATACTTTTTGGGTATGTCAAAGTATAACATGTTGTGCAATGGCGGCTCAAAATAAAAGAATAATATCGATAGAAGAATTTAAAAAGAAAGAAGGAGAAATATAATGATAGAAAAAGTAAATCCAAGTCATCCAGATAAACTAGCAGATAGAATATCTGGAGCATTAGTAGATTTAGCATATAAAAAAAATAATAACCCTAAAATAGCAGTAGAAATACTACTAGGTCATGGTAAATGCCATATAATTATAGAAACAAGTGAAAGATTTAACCTTCAGGAGGTCTCTGATATAGTAAATAGAATTGTTGGTAAGGTAGAAATTGATCTTCAAATTGTAAAGCAAGACCCTGAATTAAGTAAGAATCAAATAGGTAAAATTAGATGTGGAGATAATGGAATATTTAAAGGAGTACCTTTAAGAGAAATTGATAAGAAATTATCAAAAATAGCAAGAGACATATATAATAAATATCCTTATGATGGGAAATATGTTTTAGATAATGATAAATTAATAATATGTCAAAGTCATGCGAAGACATCTGATTTAAAGGAAACTTATCCAAAAGCAATTGTAAATCCACTTGGAGATTGGATAGGTGGAATTGATTCTGACAGTGGTGCGACAAATAGAAAATTAGGTTCAGATATGGCTCTTTCCGTTTCAGGTGGTGGAATACATGGTAAAGACTTGTCTAAAAGTGATGTTAGTGTTAATATATATGCGTTTTTAAAGGCACAGGAATTAAATAAAGAAGTTAATTATTCATGCGCAATAGGTGATGAATATATTGATGGAGTGCCTTATGAAGAAATAGTTAAAATCGCAGGTGAATATGTAAATAATATAGGCGGTTTTGAAAAACTTGCAGAGTGGGGATTATATTAATTAATAATATTATGATATAATACTTTTGATTGGAGGGACTTTTATGGAAGAATTTATTAGTCATGAAGAAGATATATTAATAAATGTACTTAGAAATAATCTAAAAAAATATTCTAAAAATAATATTAAATCTTTTTTAAGTAAAGAAATGGTTTTAGTTAATAATAAAGTTCAAACTAGATATGATTATTTAGTTCATAAAACTGATAAAATATGTATTAGAGAAACTAAAATAAAAGTTCCTAAATTAAAAAATAATTTAAATATTGTATATGAAGATGAAGATATAATTGTTATTAATAAACCATATGGATTATTATCTATCGCAACTGAAAAAGAAAAAGAATATACTTTATATCATTTTGTATCTAGTTATTTAAAAACTAAAAATAAAAATAATAAAGTATATGTTATACATAGATTAGATAAAGATACTAGTGGTATTGTTATGTTTGCGAAAAATCTTAAAACTAAGAATTTATTTCAAAATAATTGGGATGATTTAATTAGAAATAGATGTTATTATGCAGTTGTTAATGGTACTTTAAAAGAAAAAGAGGGTACTATAAAAGAGTATTTAATAGAAAATGATAAATCATTTATGGTATATAAAACTAATAATAAAAAGGATGGTAAACTAGCAATAACAGATTATAAAGTATTAAAGGAAAATAAGAATTATTCTTTATTAGATATTAATATTAAAACTGGTAGAAAAAATCAAATAAGAGTTGCTATGCAAGGACTTGGTAATCCTATTGTAGGAGATAAAAAATATGGAGATGGAAAGAGTTTAATAAATAGAATGGCTCTTCATCAATATAAATTAGAATTATTTGATCCAAGAACTAATAAAAAAATAATGTTTAAAGCAGAAATGCCAACATCGTTTAAGAAATTAATAAAATAAATGTAAAGTATATAATTGCTTTACATTTTTTGTTTATATATATGTTATTATAAAGACAATAGGAGGACTTTTATGAATAAAAAAGAAAAGAAAGAAGTAAAAGAAATAGTAGAAGAAGTGGTAAAAGAAAATAAAAAAGAGGAGAAAAAAAGTAAAAAGAAGATAATAATAATATCTTCAATAATAGGAGGATTATTATTAATTGCAGCGATAGTATTTTTCTTATTATTTATATTTAAACCAACATATAAAGTAACTGTTAATACTGGAGGAAGAGAATTAATAAAAGATGTAGTAGTAGAAGATAACGTCTTAAAAGAACTTCCAGAAGTAAAATTAAAAGATAATGAATATCTAGTTGCATGGGTTACTGATACAGGAGAAGCTATTAGACCGGGTATACCATTAGATGGAAATTTACCAATTGAACCTATAATTGGTGATCCTTCAAAAGAAACAGTAACTATAAATTTTCATACAGGAACACCTGAAGTAATAGAGTCAATAAAAATAAATAAAGGTACTGGAATAATACTTCCATATAAACCTAATAATTATAATGATTGGAAATTTTTATATTGGGTAGATAAAGATGAATATATAGTACTTATTGGTACAAAATTAGATCATGATTTAGATGTATATGCATATTGGTGGAAACCTGAAGCAGGTGGAACATCAAAAGAAGTAGTAACAATAAAATTTGATACAGGGACAGATGAAAAATTAGATGATGTAAAAGTACCTATAGGAAATAAATATATATTTAGAACACCTGAAAAAGCAAAAGAAGGTAAGAAATTTAAGGGATGGCTTGATGATAAAGGTAATTTATTAGATGGTGAATCTATTGTAGAAAAATCAATAACATTAACAGCTAAATGGGTAGATCCTTATACATGCCCTGAAAATTGTACACCTAATGAAGATGGTTCTAAATGTACTAGAAAAACTACAGTAGCTCCTTCATCACAAGAAAAATGTCCTGCAGAAACTTATGTTGATGATTTTGGAAATACATTCTGTGTTGATACAGTTCATTTTGATCAAATGTTAGACTGTGCTAGACAATGTTCTGATGGATATCCATTTGGAGATGATGAAGTATCTATGCCTATTGTTAGAGAAGGTTTAGCGTCAGTATGTTGTGTTAAAAAAGTAAATTATGTAACTGAATATACATGTCCAGCAGGATATGAAAGAGATGGAGACAATTGTACCTTAACTGAAACAATTGATTGTACAGCAAATTAAGAAACTATGTAAAATAGTTTCTTTTTGTGTTATACTACATTTAGGTGATTTTAATGGTTATTACTAAATTTGATGAATATAAAATTTTAGATATGGCTCACGGAGAAAAAGTAGAAAGTTGGAATGGTGTTGTACTTAGAAGACCTGATCCACAAATTATTTGGAATAATGAGTCAAATAAAGATATATGGAAGAAAACTGATGCTATTTATCATAGAAGTAAAACAGGTGGTGGAGAATGGGAAAAACAAAAGAAGATTCCTGATTCTTGGCAAATACATTATAAAGATTTAACATTTAATCTAAAATTAATGGGATTTAAACATACAGGATTATTTCCAGAACAAGCTTCTAACTGGGATTTTATGATAGATAAAATTAAAAATTCTAATAGAAAGATAAATGTTTTAAATTTATTTGCATATACTGGTGGAGCAACTGTAGCTTGTGCATCTGCAGGAGCAGATGTTGTTCATGTTGATTCATCTCGTGGTATGGTAGATTGGGCTAAAGAAAATATTAAATCTTCAGGATTAGAAGATAAATATGTTAGATTTATAGTAGATGATTGCATTAAATTTGTTGAAAGAGAAATAAGAAGAGGACATAAATATGATGCGATTATAATGGACCCACCATCATTTGGTAGAGGTGCTAATAAAGAAGTATGGAGATTCGAAGATAATCTTTATGATTTAGTTGAACTATGCACTAAAGTATTAAGTGATGATCCATTATTTTTCTTAATTAATTCATATACTACAGGAGTTAGTTCTGAAGTACTTAAAAATATACTTAGTTTAACAATTAAAAACAAAGGTATTATTACAAATGGTGAGATAGGATTACCTATGGAAAATAGTGACTTAGTTTTACCATGCGGTATATATGGAAGATGGGAAAGTAAATAACATTGTTATTTACTTTTTATTTTTATGGTATAATTGATTTAGGTGATATTATGGATAATTTAAAAGCTGGAGATTTATATAATTCTAATGAATTTTTATATACTGCTTCTGACATTGTTGAAGGGGATTCAATTTATAATAGAATAATTAATAAATCTTATGTTCCAAATGATTATATTGGATTAGATGATTTAGTTTATCTAAAATTTTTACATTATGACTATGATGGAAATACTAAAGTAGGAGAATTAATTGTTAATAAAATTATTAAAGATAAAACTATTGATATATTAAAGAAATCTTTTGAAAATAAAATTCAATTTAATAGTTTTAAATTAGTTGATGATTATTTTATTACAGATGATGATGATAGAACTGAGATAGATAATAGATCAATTGCGGATAATAATTCATATGGTTTCTTTTATAGAAAGATATATGGAACAGAAAGACTTTCTAATCATTCATATGGATGCGCAATTGATATAAATCCAAGAGAAAATCCATATTTACCATATAGAAATGGTGAATATGATTATACTAATTTAACTGAATTAGATAAAAAATATTTACATAATAGAGAAGAGTCAGATAATCCACATATAATTACACAAAGAAGCCCAATATATAAAATATTTAAATCTCAAAAATTTGAGTGGGGTGGAGACTGGGAACATACTAAGGATTATCAACATTATGAGGCAGAATATGCAACTAAAAAAACTTTATGAAGATAATCATATTATTGTAGTAGTAAAACCATTTAATGTTTTATCTCAAGGAGATGATACAAATGATAAGGATATGCTTACTATAATAAAAGAATATATAAAAGAAGAATATAATAAACCAGGTAATGTATATTTAGGATTAGTTCATAGATTAGATAGACCAGTAGGTGGAGTAATGGTATTTGCTAAAACTAGTAAAGCAGCATCTAGATTATCTGATCAAGTAAGAACTAAATCTATGCATAAATATTATTTAGCAGTTGTGCATGGTAAAACATCTGAAGGAACATTAATAGATAAAATAAGTAAAGATGAAAAGACTAATAATTCATACATAGATAATGTTAATGGTAAAGAAAGTATACTAGATTATAAAACTTTATATTATGATAAAGATAATGATTTAAGTTTAATAGAAGTAGATTTAAAAACAGGAAGACATCATCAAATAAGACTTCAAATGAGTAATATTAATCATCCTTTATATGGAGATCAAAGATATGGAAAAGGTGAAAAAGCACAAATTGCGTTATATGCATATAAATTATGCTTTACTCATCCAGTAACTAAAGAAGATTTATGTTTTAAAAATTTACCAGATAAAATTGGTGTATGGAAAATGCTTAATGAGGTGGAATTATGAAAAATTTATATATAGACTTTGATGGAGTAATACTTGATACATTACCTCCAGTATATGATTTAGCTAGAAAATTAAATATAGATTATAAAACTCAAAGTAAAGAAGTTGGATTATTATTTTCTAAAATTGACTGGGTTGAATTAATAGAAGAAAGCCCAGAATTAAATAATAGTATTAATAATATTAAAAAATTAAAAGAATCTAAAAAATTTAATATTGGTATACTTACACATGTTAATTCATTAAAAGAAGCAAAAGCTAAAATAGAATTTATTAATAGTTTATTTGATGATTTAACTATTATTCCAGTACCTAAATCATGTTCTAAAACTATGATGACTCAAACAAATAATGCTATATTAGTAGATGATTTTTCGGGTAATTTAAAGGAATGGGAAGAATCTGGTGGTATAGCAGTTAAATTTGTTAGAGAAAAAGAAAATGGTACTTTTAAGGAAATAATTTCACTAGATGAATTACTAGAAATGTTTTAAGATATTAGTAAACTAATATCTTTTTTATTGTAAATAAACGATAATTATTATATAATTATACTGGTGATAATATGAAAGATAGACTTATTGGTGCTGTTATATTATTAGGTATTTTAGTACCATTAATTATACTTGGAGGATTACCTTTTCAAATAGGTGTAGGGGTAATAAGTATATTTGCATTTAAAGAATTGTTTACTTTATATAGTAAAAATAATAAAGTACCAGTATTAATAGAAGTATTTAGTTATATTTCTGTTGTTATGATTACATTAAGTTTAGATGCCTTTATACCAGCAGTAGCACTTTCAATTATGTTATTTTTTATACCGTTAATATTCTATAATAAAGAAGAATATAATTATAATACTGGTATAGGTTTATTTGGTATTGTATTATTTGTTAGTTTAATTTTCTATAATATAATAGGTATTAGACTTGCTTCGTTTGAAGAGTTTATATACTTACCAGTAATAACAATAGCATCTGATACTATTGCGTATATAGGTGGATCATTATTTGGAAGAAATAAATTAATAGAAAGAGTATCTCCAAATAAAACAATTGAAGGTAGTATCATGGCTTTAATAGTATCTACATCAGTTGCTAGTGCATACTATTTATATTTTATTGATCCAGGTTCAAATGTATTTGTAGTAGTAATCGCATCATTCTTATTATCTGTTATATCACAATTAGGTGATTTAGTATTTAGTGTAATTAAAAGACAAAATGATGTTAAAGATTATTCTAATTTAATTCCAGGACATGGCGGAGTGCTTGATAGATTTGATAGTTTAGCTTTTGTAGCTTTATTTTATGCAGTTATTAGAATGATTTTATTATAATTTTCTATCTTTTTAAATAATTAGGTGTATACTATTAAAGAAATGGAGGTTTTATGACTTTAGTTTTATTTTTATTAATATTAGGATTAATTGTTTTTATACATGAATTTGGTCATTTTATAATGGCTAAAAAGAATGGTATATATGTATATGAATTTTCATTAGGATTTGGTCCAAAATTATTTTCTTTTAAAAGAAAAAATGATGAAACTGAATATATGATTAAATTAATACCATTAGGTGGATATGTTATGCTAGCAGGTGAAACTGATGAAGATGATAAAAACATAAAAGATGATCAAAAATTATATAATAAAAGTTTCTTTGCTAAGATGTCTGTAATGCTAGCAGGTGTATTTAATAACTTTGTGTTAGGATTTATACTATTATTTATTTTAGGATTATTCTTTGGTACTAGTTTTACTAGTAATAAACTAAGTAATATTCCTAAAGATTATCCTTTATATAAAGCAGGAGCTAGAGATGGTGATTTAATATTAAAAATTAATAATACAAATATTAAAAACTATGATGATATAGAACTTGCTTTAGCAATAGCAGGAGAAAAGAAACCAGTAGATTTTACTATTAAAAAAACTAGTGGTGATGTAGTAACATATAAAAATATTAAACCAAAAAAAGATAAAGAAGATAACAATTATTATTATGGTGTTAATATAAAAATTACAGAAGGAAAAGGATTCTTAGATGTAATTAAATATTCATTTGAAAAATTTGTTACTATTTTTAAAGGTTTAATAATAATTATTATTAGCTTATTTACAGGTAAATTAGGTATTAATTCATTATCAGGACCAGTAGGTGTATATCAAGTAGTAGGAATGGCTGCGAAAAGTAGTGCTGCTATATATTCATTAATATATTTAACTGCATATTTATCTATAAATGTAGGATTTATGAATGTTCTTCCTTTTCCAGCATTTGATGGTGGACAAGCATTCTTACTAATAATAGAAAAATTAACTGGCAAGAAGATATCAATGAAAGTAAAATCAGATATAAATACAGTAGGATTTGCTTTATTAATGCTTCTTATGGTATATGTAACTATTAAAGACGTATTAAGATTATTTTAGGTGATGTAGATGATAAAGATAGTATATATGGGGACACCTGAATTTAGTGTGTTACCACTTGAAGAACTTGCAAATAATTATGATGTTGAGTTAGTTGTTACTCAACCAGATAAATTAGTTGGAAGAAAAAAAGAAATAGCATTTTCTAAAGTGAAAGAATATGCTTTAGAAAAAGGCATTGAAGTATTTCAACCAATTAAAATCAGAGAGGATTATCAAAGAATAATAGATATTAATCCAGATATAATAGTAACTTGTGCATATGGTCAAATAATACCAAAGGAATTGTTAGAATTACCTAAGTATGGATGTATTAATATACATGCATCTCTTCTTCCTGAATATAGAGGAGGAGCACCTATACATAAAGCAGTAATAGATGGTAAATCTAAAACTGGTGTAACTATTATGTATATGGATGAAAAGATGGATTCTGGAGATATTTTATATCAAAAAGAAATAGATATTACTTTAGAAGATAATACTAGTAGTATGTTTAATAAATTAAGTATACTAGGTAAAGAAATGATTAAAGAATTTATACCAAAATTAATTAGTGGAGATTTTACTAGAACTCCTCAAGATGAAAGTAAAGTTACATATGCATATAATATTACTAAGGAAGATGAAAAAATAGATTTTAATGATACTTCTATTAATATTTTTAATAAGATTAGAGGACTATCTGATATACCAGGTGGATATGCTTATTTAGATGGAAAAAGAATTAAAATGTTTAAATCTAGATTAGGTAATGCATCTAAAGGTAAACCTGGTGAAATAATTAATATTTATGATGATGGTATTGGTGTTATGACTAAAGATAAAGAAATAATTATTACTGATATTCAACTTGAAGGAAAGAAAAGAGAAGAGGTTAAATCTTATCTAAATGGAGTTCAAGATAAAAACAAATTAATTGGTAAAACATTTGAATAAAAACATGCAAAAATGCATGTTTTTTTATTTTGTTTACAGAAAAATGTAAAAAGTGTAAAATTTTATTATTTTTTTTCAAAAATATAGACTTTTTATATTATATATAATATAATTTAATTGTCGGTGGAGAAAAGTGGATGAATGTGGGGGATTAATATGTTCATGGGAGAGTTCCATCACAATTTAGATGAAAAGAATAGATTGATTATTCCATCTAAGTTTCGTGATGAATTAGGTAAAAAATTTATTATTACAAGAGGACTTGAAGAATGTTTATTTGTTTATTCTATGGATGAATGGAATAAAATAGTGGACAAATTAAGAAGTCTTCCATTTACAAACAAAGATGCTCGTACATTTATGAGAATGTTTTTGTCTGGTGCCACTGAGTGTGAACTTGATTCAAATAGTAGAATCATTATTCCGTCTAATCTAATTAATTATTCTTCTTTAGAAAAAGAAGTAATAGTAATTGGAGTTAATGAAAGACTAGAAATTTGGTCTAGTAAAAAATATGAAGATTTCTTTAATAGTAATATTGAGAAGTTTAGTGATGTAGCTGAAGGGTTATTTACTAATGAAGCATAAAAGTGTATTACTAAATGAATCAATAGAAAATTTAAATATTAAAGAAGATGGAATATATGTTGATTGTACATTAGGATACGGAGGTCATAGTTCACAAATACTTAAACGAATAACAAGGGGTTGTTTATTCGCCTTTGACCAAGATGGGGAAGCTATCGAATATAGTAAAAAGATTCTTGGTCAAATAAATGATAATTATGAAATTATTAATAGTAATTTCGTAAATATAAAAGAAGAACTTAATAAAAGAGGTATTACTAAAGTAGATGGAATATTATTTGATCTTGGTGTAAGTAGTCCTCAACTTGATGAAGGAGATAGAGGCTTCTCATTTCATAAGGATGCTCCTTTAGATATGAGAATGAATCAAAATCAAGAATTAAGTGCTAAAGAAGTAGTTAATAATTACTCTTTAGAAGATTTAACTAGAATATTTTATGAATATGGTGAAGAAAAATATTCTAAGTCTATAGCAACAGGAATTGTTAAATATAGACAAAATAAACCTATTGAAACTACTTTAGAATTAGTTTCAATTATTCAAGATAATGTTCCCGAAAAATATAGAAGAGAACATCATCCAGCTAGAAAAGTATTTCAAGCTATAAGAATAGAAGTTAATGATGAATTAAATGTATTTGAAAAAGCATTGACTGATTCAATTGATTTACTTGGTACTGGTGGAAGAATATGTGTTATTACATTTCATTCTTTAGAAGATAGAATATGTAAGAACATATTTAAAAAATATAGTGAAGTAGATAAAGTTTATAAAGGTTTGCCATTCATTCCAGATGAATATAAACCTAAGATAAAATTAATAGATAAAATTAAACCAAGTAAAGAAGAACTTGATGATAATAATAGATCAAGAAGTTCAATACTTAGAGTTATAGAAAAATTATAAAAAGGAAAGGTGATATTTATGAAAAAGAATAAAACTGCAAGATTAATTAGAAATGAAAAGAGAATTACTGTAGTAGGTGCTGTATTGATAGTAGCTTTATGGGCTTTATGCTTTTTCATGAAGAGCTCACTAGCAAGTTTAAATGTTGAAGTTGAAAGACTTTCTAGAAATATAAAAGAACAAAAGGAAGTCAATCAAAGTTTAACTATGAAAATAAACGAATTAGCATCTTTAGAAAATGTTAATGTAGTTGCAAATCAAGCTGGATTAGCGTATAATAATGATAATATAAGATTAATAAACGAAAGATAATTAGAAGGTGAATAATATGAAAAAATCCATAAATAGAATACATATTAGTAGATTTGTATTTATTGGTGGATTTTTTTTATTTTGCGTAATTATAGGTAGATTAGTATATTTAAATCTAGCTACTAAAGTAGATGGCATTGATTTAAAAAAATATGCTAAGAATAGAAATACTACTAAAGAAATATTATATGCTTCAAGAGGAAGTATATATGATAAGAATGAAGAAGTACTTGCTGAAACAGTTGATTCTTATACAGTAATAGCGTATTTAGATAGTAGTAGAAGTAAAAATAGTACTAAACCTAAACATGTTGTTAATAAGGAAGAAACTGCTGAAAAGTTAGCTCCTTTAATTAATATGACTAAAGAAAGAATATTAGAATTACTTGATCAAAATGGATTATATCAAGTAGAACTTGGTCCTGGTGGAAGAGGTTTAACTGAACTACAAAAAGATGCAATAGAAAAATTAAAATTACCTGGTATTGATTTTGTAGCATCCTCTAAAAGATATTATCCAAATCTAGATTTTGCATCTTATATATTAGGTTATGTAGTAACTGATGATGATGGTAATATGACTGGTGAAATGGGTGTTGAATCTAAATATAATGAAGAATTAAATGGTGTAAATGGCTCTCTTACTTACCAACAAGATGGTAATGGTTATAAATTAGTTAATATACCTGAAATTAGAATAGAAAAAGAAGATGGTTATGATATTTATTTAACTATTGATGGTAATGTTCAATTAATGACAGAAAGAGCTTTAAATAATGAATTTGCTGTAAGTGGTGCAACTAGTGCAATATTTGTAGTTGCAGAAGCTAAAACTGGAAAGATAATTGCATCAGCAACCAAACCTAGTTTTGATCCTAATAAAAGAGAAATAGAAAATTATTTAAATCCACTAATATCAATTCCATTTGAACCTGGTTCAACTATGAAGACTTATACATATATGGCTACTATGGAAAAAGGTAATTATAATGGTAATGATATGTATCAATCAGGTACTATGGAAATAAGTGGATATACAATCAAAGACTGGAATGGTTATGGTTGGGGTAATATTAGTTATGATTATGGTTATATGCAATCGTCTAATATAGGTATTGCTAACCTTATGCAAAAATATTTAACAGGTGATGAGTTAAGAGCATACCTAGAAAAATTAGGTTTTGGCCAAAAAACTGGTATAGAGTTATATGGAGAAGTTGAAGGAGATATTGATTTTAAATATGATATAGAAGTTGCTACTGCAGGATTTGGTCAAGGTATTACAACAACACCAATTCAACATATAAAAGCTTTAACAGCTATATCTAATGATGGATATTTACTTAATCCAACTATTGTAGAAAAAATAGTTGATCCTAATGAAAATAAAGTAGTATATCAAGCTAAAAAACAAAAAGGTACTAAAGTAGCATCTATTGAAACAGTTAATTATATTAAAAACTTAATGGATGCCGTTGTTAATGGTGGAGGTACTGGGCCTGATTTCCATTTAGATGGATATAATATAATAGGTAAGACTGGTACTGCGGAAGTATATAACCCTGAAATAGGTGATTATTATCCATCTGATTATAAAAACTATAGATCATTTGCGGGTATGTATCCAAAGGATAATCCTAAATATATATTCTATATAGCATTCCAAGATGCACCTAGTTCATGGCCACTTTCTAACGCTGTTAAATCATTAATAAAAGACTTAGAAGCATATTATAATTTAACTAATGTTAGAAATAATATGAAAGAACTATACAATATAGAAAACTATATGAATAAAAAGGTTGTAGATGTTAAAAATGTATTAGATGTAAATGGAGTAGAGTCTGTTATTATTGGTAATGGTGATAAAGTTATAATGCAATATCCACTATCAGGAATGGTAAATGGTAAAGTATTCTTACTTACTAATGGTGATTTTACTGAAAGTGATTTACGTGGATTATCTTCTAAAGAAATGAGAAAATATTGTGAATTAACAGGTTTAAAGTGTGAACTTAATGGAAACGGTTATGTAGCAGATTATATTTATAATAAGGATGAAACAGGAAAAATAATATCATTAACTGTAAATTTAAGTCAAAAATATCAAGATGTAATAGGAAATATAAATTAATATAGATATTTTTATAAAAATAATGTATAATACGTATTACGTAGAAAGAAAGAGGTAAAAAGATGAAAATATTAGTAATAAATTGTGGTAGTTCATCAGTTAAATATCAATTATTAGATATGGAAAACGAAAGTGTTATCGCAAAAGGTAATTATGAAAGAATAGGTATGGAAGGATCATTCCTTACTCATAAAGTTGGAGAAGAAAAATATACATATGAAATAAATGCAGAAGATCATGATGCAGCTATTAGTTTAATATTAAAAGAATTAGTTGATGAAGAACATGGTGTTATCTCATCACTTGATGAAATAGATGGTATTGGGCATAGAATAGTTCATGGTGGTGAAAAATTCACTAAATCTATGATTGTTGATGATGACGTTATTGAAGGTATTAAAGATGCAATTAAATTTGCTCCTTTACATAACCCAGGACATTTACAAGGTATTGCTGCTATGCAAAAAGCATTACCTCATAAAAAGAATGTAGTAGTATTTGATACTGCATTCCATCAAACTATGCCAAAAGAACATTATTTATTCCCAATTCCATATAAATACTATGAAAAATATGGAATAAGAAAATATGGTGCTCATGGTACTTCTCATAATTATGTTGCTCATAGAACTGCAGAATTATTAGGTGAAGATATAGCTGGATTAAAAATAATTACTTGTCATATAGGACAAGGAGCTTCTATCTCAGCAGTATTAGAAGGAAAATGTATTGATACTTCTATGGGATTAACTCCACTAGGTGGAATTATGATGGGATCACGTTCAGGAGATCTTGATCCATCAGTAGTTACATATATTATGGAAAAAGAAGATATCTCTGCTGAAGAAATGAATAGAATATTAAATAAAGAATCAGGATTACTTGGTATATCAGGTGTATCTGCTGATAATAGAGATGTTATTACTCAAGCTCATGAAGGTAATGCTATGGCTAAATTAGCATTTAAAGAATATTGCTATAATATAGCTGGTTATATTGCTAAATTTGCAGCTGCTATGAATGGTGTAGATGTTATCGCTTTTGCTGGTGGTGTAGGTGAAAGAGGAATAGATGAAAGAAAAGAAATTTGTTCTTATTTAGGATTCATGGGTGTTGAACTAGATGAAGAAAGAAATGCTGTTAAAGCAGTAGAAACACAAATTTCTACAGATTCTTCTAAAGTTAAAGTATGGATTGTTCCTACTGAAGAAGAATTAATGATAGCAAGAGAAACTGCTTTATTAATAAAATAAAATGGTTTTTACCATTTTATTTTTTTAGGAGGTTTATATGAAAATAAAATATGAGTTATTACATAAAGATGGTAATGCTAGATATGGTAAAATGTATACTAATCATGGTGAATTAGAAACACCTGTTTTTATGCCTGTAGGTACACTAGCTAATGTAAAAACTTTAGTTCCAGATGAATTAAAAGAAATGGGATCATCTATTATACTTTCTAATACTTATCATTTATGGCTTAGACCTGGTGAGGATATTGTTCATAAAGCGGGAGGTCTTCATAAATTTATGAATTATGATGGACCAATACTTACTGATTCAGGTGGATTTCAAGTATTTAGTTTAGCTAAAGGTAAAAATGCTATTAGTGAAGAAGGAGTTAAATTTAAGAGTCATATAGATGGTACTAATTTAATGTTAACTCCAGAAAAATCTATATATATACAAAATATGCTTGATAGTGATATAGCTATGAGTTTTGATGAATGCCCTCCAGCATCTGCTTCTTATGAATATATGAAGAAGAGTATAGAAAGAACACTTAGATGGGCTAAAAGAGGTAAAGATGTACATAATAATCCTAATCAATCTTTATTTGGTATTATTCAAGGTGGATATTTTGAAGATTTAAGAAAACATTCTGCTATTGAAACAGTTAAGATGGATTTTGACGGATATTCAATAGGTGGAGTAGCTAATGATCATGAATCTAAAGAAGATATGTATAAAGCTATTGATTATTCTATTCCATATATGCCTGAAGATAAGCCAAGATATTTAATGGGTATAGGTGAACCAGTAGATTTAGTTGAATCTATTGATAGAGGAGTAGATATGTTTGATTGTGTACTTCCTACTAGAATAGCAAGACATGGTAATGCATTTACTAAATATGGAAAATTACATATGAAGAATCTTAAATTTAAGGAAGATTTTACACCTATAGAAGATACATGTGATTGTTATACATGTAAACATTTTACTAAGGCTTATATAAGACATCTATTAGTAGCGAATGAATCTTTAGCAGGTAGATTATTATCAATTCATAATATTAGATTCTTAATTAGATTAACTGAAGAAGCAAGAGATGCTATTAAAAATGATAGATATAAAGAATTCAAAGAAGAATTTTTGAAAAATTATAAAAATTAGTAGTATACCTCACTAAAATATAGTGAGGTATACATATTATTATTTTTTTTAAAAAATGTATTGATTTTTAATTAATTTTAATGTAAAATTATAGTGCAATTACGAATTGGGCCTATAGCTCAGCTGGTTAGAGCGCACGCCTGATAAGCGTGAGGTCGATGGTTCAAGTCCATTTAGGCCCACCATTTTGATTGTAATTGGCCTATTGGTGAAGTGGCTTAACACACCGCCCTTTCACGGCGGCATTCATGGGTTCGAATCCCGTATAGGTCACCATTAGAAATTAACTCGAATTTATTCGAGTTTTTTTGTGCCTTAACTTTTAAATATTATATTTTTATGATAAAATTAAAAGTGTTAAATCGCAGGGTGATAATATGGAAAAAGTAAAAAACAAATTAAATTTTATATATATACTTAAGTTTATAAGTTCAATTCTAATAGCAGTTTTTTTACATTGGAATGACCACTTAATAAAAAACTTAGGATATGAAAATATATCTAAATTTAGACCATTTAAATTTTTAACTACAAAGACTTATATATTAGTTGAATTATTTTTTATAATATCAGGATTATTATTTTATATAATGTCTAGTAAAAAAATAAAAAATAATGAAATTAAATTTAAAGATTTATTTATTAAAAAAATAGCTAGATTATTACCTGTGATTATCTTCTCAACTATATTCATATTTATATGTAATTTTATTCTTTATATTTTTAATAAAGACTTATGGAGTTGTGGAACAACCAGTTTATTTGAATTATTCCTAGGACTATTTGGAGGTAGAATTACATTAAGTGGTATAAGCGCATTAAATGGACCTATATGGTATGTTAGTATGTATTTATTATGTATTATAATTGCATATTACTTAACTAAAAAATCAGTTAAATATGGTGATAAAGTTTTCTTAATACCAATATTAGTTTCATTAATAATATTCTATAATTTTATGGATGTACCTATGTTTGGAGCATCTTTAGTTAGAAGCTTAAGTTCATTTTTTATAGGAATTTTTGTAGGTAAATTTATTATATTATATGAAGACTTTAGTTTAAAAAATAAAGTATTCACTAAGATTGTTAGTTTTATCTTTTTAAGTTTATTTGTTTTATGTTTTATATTTAATAGAGTAGAAGCTTTCTATTATCCAGAAACATATTCATATTCTTTATTTGTATTTACACCATTAATAATATTTTTATATGGATTTAAACATTTAAATAAGATATTATCATTTAAATTCTTTAAGTTCTTAGGTGATATATCTTATAGTATTTATATATGGAATTTCCCTATATTAATAGTTATGCATATGTTATATGTATTTAAGATATATAAATTTAATGTATATAGTTATAAATTATTTGTATTATTATTTATAATTCATATAATTGTTAGTATCTTATCTTATTTATTTATAGAAAAGAAATTTAAGAATATTAAATTTAAATTTATAGATAAATTATTAAATATGGAGGTCAAATGAAAATAGTTATATTGTCAGGAGGATCTGGTAAAAGATTATGGCCTTTATCAAATGAAATAAGAGCTAAACAATTTATTAAAATATTTAAAGATAATAAGTCTATGCTTCAAAGGACTTATGATAATCTAACTAAAATATTTAATAAAGATAATATTGTTATTGAGACATCTAGTCTGCAAGAATCTGAATTAAAAAAACAATTAGGTAATAATGTAGATGTATCTATTGAACCTGTCAAGAAAGATA
>Ga0129316_1000370_pt1 | contig 26543 bp, 43 predicted proteins | sample Cm1ome_2_FD_94429 | JGI IMG/M metagenome (GOLD analysis project Ga0129316, IMG submission 94429) | Eastern black-and-white colobus group fecal microbial communities from Wisconsin, USA - Cm1022B metagenome | ecosystem: Host-associated > Mammals > Digestive system > Large intestine > Fecal...
AATGCGAATCAAGAGTTGACAGCCGCCCCTGTATGTAAAATCTAAAACCATATGCATCTTGAAAAAACAGGAAATCTGACGGGCGAGAGTCAAGCCTTCCCCTGGGAGGGGAAGGTGCCGAGCAAAGCGAGGCGGATGAGGTCGAGGCTTCAAGTTATACACTTACCCCGTTTTATCCCTCCGGCCTCAACCTCATCCGGCCTGCGGGCCACCTTCCCCTCCCAGGGGAAGGCTTGGGATTTCCGCTTTCAGGGTATACGTTCAACTCTTGATTCGCATTGAAAATTGACAATTATGGTGTCCCTTTGGGATGAAACGAAAAAGTGGAATAGGAATGTTTCAGACAATTGCTGCGGTGTTGTCCTGCGTCAATGGAAGAAATGCAGAGGGCGGTGAAGGTTTATGGGATCCCATGCGGGGGAAAACGGCAAAAGCGGCAATTGCCGCTTTTGCCCCAGCAAATCAAGCTGATAATGATAATGTAAATGATAATGAGAATGTTAATGATAATGAGAATGAGAATGTAAATGTAGGCTGCTCCCGGGAAGCACGGCTTCCGTGGGGGAGAGAGGCTCGCACCCCCCATATGTCTATTCCGTGCAGACATGTGTTTTTCTCCCGTTTCAACAAAAATCTCTCTGAATTTTTGTAAAAAACTCTGAAAAAGAACTTGACAAAACAGGAAAGCAGTGGTATCATAACTCAGGTTGTGCGGGAAATAAGCGCACAGCTATGCGATGATGCAGGAGATTGCGCCGGAAGGCGGTAACTTCTGCGGAGTATGTCCGGTCATCGGGCGGCTGAACTGCTTCTGTTACGCTGGCGTATATCGCCGGGGCAGGAGAATGGTCGGCGCTTGTCGGCCTATTTTCATGGCCCGAAGTGATACGCACGGAGGCGTGAACACCAGTTCGACCGTACCCAGACACTACGCAAACTGAGTACGATACATCAAGGAGGAAACAACAACATGGCAAACCAGATGATCCGCATTCGGCTGAAGGCTTATGATCACCAGCTGATCGACTCCAGCGCGGCAAAGATCGTTGAAACCGCAAAGCGCAACGGCGCCCAGGTTTCCGGCCCCATCCCCCTGCCCACCAAGAAGGAAGTCGTCACCATCCTTCGGGCTGTCCACAAGTACAAGGATAGCCGTGAGCAGTTTGAGCGCAGAACCCACAAGAGACTGATCGATATCCTCAACCCCAACCAGAAGACCATTGAGGCTCTGATGAGCCTGGATCTGCCCGCTGGCGTTGAGATAGAGATAAAGCTGTAAGAGCCTGACATTCTATCGAGCTTTTACCGCTGCCCGCACTGTCTGGCATCGGGCGGACGGGTCATGTTGGCGGCGTTCCCAATGCGCTGTCAACCAATAACCTAAAAAGGAGAAAACGCAACCATGAAAAAAGCAATCATCGGCAAAAAAGTGGGCATGACCCAGATCTTCGATGAGAGCGGCAAGGTCATTCCTGTTACCGTTGTGGAAGCAGGTCCCTGCGTCGTTACCCAGAAGAAGACCGTTGAGACCGACGGCTACACCGCCGTCCAGCTCGGCTTTGGCGACATCAAGGAGCACAAGCTGAGCAAGCCCGAGGCAGGCCACCTGAAGAAGGCTGGCGTTGCCCCCAAGAAGTACCTGAAGGAGTTCAAGCTGGAATCCGCCGCTGACATGAACGTCGGCGATGAGGTCAAGGCTGACACCTTCGCTGCCGGCGACAAGATCGACGTTACCGGCATCACCAAAGGCCACGGCTACCAGGGCGTTGTGAAGCGCTACGGCGCCGGCCGTACCCCCATGACCCACGGCGGCGGCCCTGTCCACCGTCACGCCGGTTCTATGGGTGCTTCCTCTCACCAGTCCCGTATTTTCCCGGGTAAGATCGGCGCAGGCCAGATGGGCTGCGACCAGGTTACCATCGAGAATCTGGACGTTGTGAAGGTTGACGCAGAGCTGAACATGATCGTTATCCGCGGCGCCATCCCCGGCCCCAAGGGCGGTCTTGTTTACATCCGCAACACCGTCAAAAACAACCGCGTCAAGAACGTGGAGACCGGCATCAGCAAGAACCCGCAGAAGGCTTCCGGCAGAAATCCCCAGAAGGCTTCCGCAAGAGGCTAAGGAAAGGAGATCTTAAATCATGCTTAAGACGAATGTTTACAATATGTCCGGCAAGCTGGTTGGCGAGATCGAATTGCCCGAAGCTGTGTTTGGCATTGATCCCAACGGCGCTGTTGTCCACGAAGTGGTCAAGAACCACCTGGCCAACCTGCGGCAGGGCACTCAGAGCGCTCTGACCCGCGCTGAGGTTTCCGGCGGCGGCCGTAAGCCCTGGAAGCAGAAGGGCACCGGCCGGGCTCGTCAGGGCAGCACCCGCGCTCCCCAGTGGACCCACGGCGGCATCGTGTTTGCTCCCAAGCCCCGGGATTACAGCTACACCCTGAACAAGAAGGCCAAGCGGCTGGCTCTGAAGAGCGTTCTGTCCGCCAAGGCTTCCGAGCAGAATGTGGTCGTGATCGACGAGATCAAGATGGACGCTCCCAAGACCAAGACTTTCGCGGCCTTCCTGAACGCTGTGGGCTGCACCTCCAAGACCCTGGTCGTCACCGCTGCCGCTGACCAGAACGTCGTTCGTTCCGGCCGGAACATCGCCGGCTGCGAAGTGACCTTCGCCAACCTGCTGAACACCTACGACGTGCTGCACGCCGACAAGCTGGTTGTTGACCAGGCCGCACTCCAGAAGATCCAGGAGGTATTCGCGTAATGAAGAACGTTTATGACATCATCAGAAGACCCGTTATCACCGAGCAGTCCATGGAGTCTGTCGCTGATAAGAAGTACGTCTTCATGGTTGACGTGGACGCCAACAAGACCGAAATCAAGGCTGCCGTTGAGCAGGCTTTCGGTGTGAAGGTCGCCAAGGTCAACACTGTCCGGATGCAGGGTAAGGTCAAGCGCACCGGCGCTTATCCCGCCGGCAGACGTGCTGCCTACAAGAAGGCTGTCGTCACCCTGACCGCTGACTCCAAGACCATCGAGTTCTTCGAAGGCATGGTCTAACCAATCTCAATAAAGGAGAGAAACGCAAATGGCTATTAATACTTTTAAGCCTTATACCCCGTCCCGCAGAAACATGACCGTTTCCGCTTTCGACGGCGTAGACAAGAAGGCAAAACCTGAGCGTAGCCTGGTTGAGAGCCTCAAGAAGAATGCAGGTCGCAACAGCTATGGTCACATCACCGTCCGCCATCGCGGCGGCGGCAACAAGCGTAAGTACCGCGTGATCGACTTCAAGCGCCAGAAGCTGGACATGCCCGCTACTGTGCAGCGCATTGAGTACGATCCCAACCGCTCCGCTTTCATTGCTCTCATCAAGTACGAGGACGAGACCCTGAGCTACATCCTGGCTCCCTACGGCCTGAAGGCCGGCGACAAGGTCGTCTCCTCCGCTGCCGCTGATATCAAGCCCGGCAACTGCCTGCCCATCGCCAACATTCCCGTGGGTACTGTGATCCACAATGTGGAGCTGCAGCCCGGCCACGGCGCACAGCTGGTCCGCTCTGCCGGTACCGCCGCGCAGCTGATGGCTAAGGAAGGCGAGCTGGCTCAGGTCCGTCTGCCCTCCGGCGAAGTCCGCTATGTCCGCATGAACTGCACCGCCTGCATCGGTCAGGTTGGCAACCTGGATCATGAGAATGTCCACATCGGTAAGGCCGGCCGTACCCGCCATATGGGTATCCGTCCCACCGTCCGCGGCTCTGTCATGAACCCCAATGACCATCCTCACGGCGGCGGCGAGGGCCGCGCACCTGTCGGTCGCCCCGGCCCTGTCACTCCTTGGGGCAAGCCTGCTATGGGTTATAAGACCCGGAAGGGCAAGAACCCCACCAACAAGTTCATCGTCAAGCGCAGAAACAGCAAGTAAGGAGGAAATGAAATGAGCAGAAGTATCAAAAAGGGCCCTTTCGTAGCTCCTGAGCTGTACAAGCGCGTTGAAGAGCTGAACAAGGCCGGTGAAAAGAAGGTTCTGAAGACCTGGTCCAGAGCCTCCACCATTTTCCCTTCCTTCGTTGGTCACACCATCGCCGTCCATGACGGCCGTAAGCATGTTCCCGTCTATATCACTGAGGATATGGTCGGCCACAAGCTGGGCGAGTTCGTGCCTACCAGAACCTTCCGTGGTCACTCTGGCAGCAAGACCGCCAATGCCAAGTAAGGAGGTACGAATATGGAAGCATTTGCACATGTAAAGTACGTCCGGATGTCTCCCCGCAAGGTCAAGCTGGTTTGCGACATGATCCGGGGCCAGGACGTGAAGACCGCTGCCGCGTACCTGAGCCAGACCTCTAAGGCTGCCTGCGAGCCTATGGCGAAGCTGCTGAAGAGCGCTGTGGCAAACGCCGAGCACAATCACGAAATGAACGCTGAGAACCTGTACGTCTCCACTGCGATCGCTAACCCCGGCCCCATCCTGAAGCGCGGCCGCATCGCATCCCGTCGTGGTTTCGTTCGGATCAATAAGAGAACCACTCACATCACCATCGGTGTGAGCGAGAAGGCTTAATCAGGAGGTAGCTATGGGACAGAAAGTTAATCCCCATGGACTGCGTGTTGGCGTAATCAAGGACTGGGATTCCCACTGGTACGCCCGCGAGGAGAAGGTCGGCGACCTGGTCGTTGAAGATTACAACATCCGTAAGTATCTGAAGAACAAGCTGTACGCGGCTGGCGTCGCAAAGATCGAGATCGAGCGCTCCAACGGCAAGGTGAAGATCAACATTCACTGCTCCCGTCCCGGCGTCGTCATCGGCAAGGCCGGTGCCGAGATCGAGAATCTGCGCAAGGACGTAGAGGCCAAGCTGGGCAAGAGCGTGAACCTGAACATCGTTGAGGTCCGGTCTCCTGACCTGAACGCGCAGCTGGTCGCTGAAAACATCGCTCAGCAGCTGGAGAAGCGTATCTCCTTCCGCCGGGCCATGAAGAAGGCCATGCAGCAGGCCACCCGCCTGGGTGCCAAGGGCATCAAGGTCACCTGCGGCGGCCGTCTGGGCGGCGCTGAAATCGCCCGCTCCGAGAGCTATCATGAGGGCACCATTCCTCTGCAGACCATCCGTGCCGACATCGAGTACGGCTTCGCTGAGGCTGCCACTACCTATGGCCGCATCGGCGTGAAGGTTTGGATCTACAAGGGTGAGGTCCTGAACACCACCCTGCGCGCTGCCGCTCCCGAACCCGCTCCCCGTGAGCGTCGGGACCGCCGCAATGGTGACCGCCGTCAGGGCGACCGCCGCAACGGCGACCGTCGGCCCAGCGGTGACCGCCGCCAGGGCGACAGAAACAATTCCCGCAGAGAAGGAGGTAACCGCTGATGCTGATGCCCAAAAGAGCAAAGTACCGCAAGGTACAGCGTGGTCGTATGACCGGCGTTGCTTCCCGCGGTAACAAGGTTTCCTACGGTGAGTTCGGTATCCAGGCTCTGGAGCCCGGCTGGATCACCGGTAACCAGATCGAAGCTGCCCGTATTGCCATGACCCGTTACACCAAGCGTGGTGGTAAGGTCTGGATCAAGATTTTCCCCGACAAGCCTTATTCCAAGAAGGGCCTGGGCACCCGTATGGGTTCCGGTAAGGGCGCTCCTGAAGGCTGGGTAGCTGTTGTTAAGAACCAGAAGGTGATGTTTGAGATCGGCGGCGTTTCCGAAGAGGTTGCCCGCGAGGCTCTGCGTCTGGCGCAGCACAAGCTGCCCATCAAGACCCGGATCATCACCAAGGAAGCAGAAACTGAGATTGGTGGTGAATAATGATGAAGGCAAAGGAACTCAAGAATCTGTCTGTTGAAGAGCTGAACAAGAAGCTGGACGAGCTGAAGAAGGATCTGTTCATGCTGCGCATGCAGCATGCCACCAACCAGCTGGACAACCCCATGCGTCTTGCCGCTGCCAAGAAGGACATTGCCCGCATCAAGACCATTATTCGTGAGAAAGAGACCAACGTCTGAGGAGGGAACCAAGTATGACTGAAAATACCAGAGCTTTCCGCAAAACCAGAATCGGTCAGGTTGTCTCCGACAAGATGGACAAGACCATTGTGGTTGCGATCGAGGACAGCGTGCAGCATCCTCTGTACAAAAAGACCATGAAGCGGACTTACAAGCTGAAGGCCCACGACGAGAACAACGAGTGCGGCATCGGCGATACCGTTGAGGTCATGGAGACCCGTCCCCTGTCCAAGGACAAGAGATGGAGACTGGTCAGAATTATCGAAAAGGCTAAGTAAGGAGGTCGGCAGAGAATGATTCAACAGGAAAGCTACCTGAAGGTTGCCGACAACACCGGCGCTAAGGAAATTCACTGCATTCGTGTCCTGGGCGGCTCCAAGCGCAAGACCGGCAACATCGGTGACATCATCGTTGCTTCCGTTCGCAAGGCTGCTCCCGGCGGCACTGTGAAGAAGGGCGAGGTCGTCAAGGCCGTCATCGTCCGCACCAAGCGGGGCGTCCGCCGTGAGGATGGCAGCTATGTTCGTTTCGACGAGAATGCCGCCGTCATCATCAAGGACGACAAGAATCCCCGCGGCACCCGTATCTTTGGACCGGTGGCCCGCGAGCTGCGTGAGAGAGACTTCATGAAGATCCTCTCCCTGGCGCCCGAAGTCATCTAAGGGGGAACCGAAGAATGAATATTAAGAAGAACGATACCGTTATCGTCCTGTCCGGCAAGGACAAGGGTGTTAAGGGCAAGGTCCTGGTGGCTATGCCCAGCGAGAACAAGGTCATTGTCGAGAAGGTCAACGTCGCTACCTGCCACACCAAACCCCGCCGTCAGGGCGAGACCGGTGGCATCGTCAAGCGCGAGACCCCCATCCGTACCTGCAAGGTTGCCCTGTACTGCGAGAAGTGCGGCAAGGGCGTTCGCGTGGGCTACAAGATGGACGGCGACAAGAAGACCCGTATCTGCCGCAAGTGCGGCGCCGAAATCTGAGAAAGGAGCTTTTGAATTATGGCTAACAGAATGAAAGACCGTTATGTTGCTGAGATCGCTCCTGCTCTGAACAAGAAGTTCGGCTACAAGAGCATTATGCAGATCCCCAAGCTGGACAAGGTGATTGTGAACGTCGGCTGCGGCGAGAGCAAGAACAATGCCAAGGAAATTGAGGCCATCTGCAAGGATATCGCCACCATCACCGGCCAGAAGCCCATCACCTGCAAGGCCCGCAAGAGCGTTGCAAACTTCAAGGTCCGTGAGGGTGAAACCGTCGGCGTGAAGGTTACCCTCCGCGGCGACAAGATGTACGAGTTCCTGGACCGTCTGTTCAACGTGGCCCTGCCTCGTGTCCGCGACTTCCGCGGCATCAACCCCAACTCCTTCGACGGCCGCGGCAACTACGCCTTCGGTCTGAAGGAGCAGCTGATCTTCCCTGAGATCGAGTACGACAAGGTGGACAAGATCCGTGGTATGGATATCTGCATCTGCACCACTGCTACCACCGACGAGGAAGCCAAAGAGCTGCTGAACCAGCTGGGCGCTCCCTTCACCGCTTGATTAGGAGGATTACGTAAATGGCTAAGAAGTCTATGATCCTGAAGCAGCAGGCTGAGCCCAAGTTCTCTACCCGCCGCTATAACCGCTGCAAGATCTGCGGCAGACCCCATGCTTACCTGCGCAACTACGGCGTTTGCCGTATCTGCTTCCGTGAGCTGGCCTACAAGGGCCAGATCCCCGGAGTCCGCAAGGCCAGCTGGTAATCTGCTCGCTTAGGTCGACAACAATGTGAAAAGATTTGGGAAGTCCCGGGAAGATGGAAGCGCTCAGGCGCTTCGCATTCCCCGGATACCCCCAAACTTTAACGGGTTAAGCCCGTAACTTCTTAAAGGAGGATATTAACATGCAAATCACCGATCCCGTAGCAGATATGCTGACCCGTATCCGGAATGCGAATTCTGCAAAGCACGAAACCGTGGATGTCCCCGCTTCCAACCTGAAGAAGGCGATTGCCCAGATCCTGTTGGACGAGGGCTACATTAAGTCCTACACTGTGGTTGACAACGGCAACCAGGGCATGATTCACATCACCCTCAAGTACCTGGCCAAGAAGCAGCAGGTCATCACCGGCCTGCGCCGCGTCTCCAAGCCCGGCCTGAGAGTGTATGCCGGCGCCGAGGAGCTGCCTCAGGTTCTGAAGGGCCTGGGCATCGCCATCGTCTCCACTTCCAAGGGCGTTATGACCGACAAGAAGGCTCGCGAAAACCACATCGGTGGCGAAGTCCTTGCTTTCGTCTGGTAAGGAGGATTCAGAAATGTCTAGAATTGGTAGAAAGCCGGTTATTATTCCGGCAAACGTCACGGTGGACATTGCCGAAGGCAACAACGTTACCGTGAAGGGCCCCAAGGGCACTCTGAGCTACACCTTCCATCCCGACATGATCCTGAAGGTCGAGGGCAACGAGCTGATCGTTGACCGTCCCGATGAGGAGCATCTGCACAAGAGCCTTCACGGCCTGACCCGCACCCTGCTGCACAACATGGTAGAGGGTGTTGAGAAGGGCTTCTCCAAGGAGCTGGACGTCAACGGCGTCGGCTACCGCTGCGAGAAGAAGGGCAGCCAGCTGGTCATGCGTCTGGGCTTCTCCCACGAGGTCTTTGTGGATGAGATCCCCGGCATTACCATCGAAGTGCCCACCCCCAACAAGATCATCATCAAGGGCATTGACAAGCAGGCTGTCGGCCAGTTCGCTGCCGAAGTCCGCAGCAAGCGTCCCCCCGAACCCTACAAGGGCAAGGGTATCAAGTATACCACCGAAGTCATCCGCCGCAAGGTTGGTAAGACCGGTGGTAAGAAGTAATGGAGGTGTGCCGAAATGGTCAGCAAAATTGATAAGAATGCAATGCGCCTGAAGCGGCATGTCCGCGTTCGTGGCAAAATCTCCGGCACTCCCGAGCGTCCCCGTCTGAACGTGTTTCGTTCCAACGCGAACATCTACGCCCAGATTATCGATGACGTGAACGGCGTTACTCTGGCTTCCGCCAATACGCTGGAGAAGGAATTTGAGGGTCTCACCGGCAACTGCGAAGGTGCCAAGAAGGTGGGTGCTGTCCTGGCAGAGCGTGCCAAGGCAAAGGGCATCAGCGAGGTCGTTTTCGACCGCGGCGGCTATATTTTCCATGGCCGTGTTGCTGCTCTGGCTGAGGGTGCTCGCGAGGGCGGTCTCGAGTTCTAAGGAAGAGGAGGAAATCAAATGGCTTACAATAAGACTCCGAACAATGAAGCTCCTGAGCTCATTGAGAAGGTCGTTTACCTGAACCGTGTCAGCAAGACCGTTAAGGGCGGCCGTGTTATGAAGTTCTCCGCTCTGGTGGTCGTTGGTGACGGCAAGGGTACCGTGGGTTACGGCCTGGGCAAGGCGGCTGAGGTCTCCGAGGCTATTCTGAAGGGCATCGCCGATGCCAAGAAGAACATGGTCAAGGTTTCCCTGGCCGGCAACACCATCCCCCACGATGTGATCGGCATCTTCGGTGCCGGCACCGTTCTGCTGAAGCCCGCCCCCGAGGGCACCGGCGTTATCGCCGGCGGCGCTGTCCGTGCCGTTATGGAGGCTGTCGGCATCAAGAATATCTGCGCAAAGTGCCTGCGTTCCAACAACCCTCAGAACGTTGTCAAGGCCACTATGGCCGGTCTGACTTCTCTGCGTTCTCCTGAGCAGGTTGCTGCCATCCGCGGCAAGAGCGTGGAAGAAATCGTTGGTTAAGGAGGGCAATTAACATGGCAAACCTGAAAATTACGCTTGTTAAGAGCCTGAATGGCCGTCTGGAAAAGCACATCGCTACCGCTGCGAGCCTGGGCCTTCGCAAGATCGGCCAGACTTCCATCCAGCCGGACAACACCCAGACCCGCGGCAAGATCGCCCAGATCGGCTACCTGCTGCAGGTTACCGAAGTTGAATAAGGAGGAGAACAGAAATGAAGCTCCATGAACTCTCTCCTGTCGCAGGTTCCACTTTTGTGGGCAAGCGCAAGGGCCGCGGCATCGCTACCGGCAACGGCAAGACCGGTGGCCGTGGCCATAAGGGCCAAAAGGCCCGCTCCGGCGGCAAGGTCCGTGCCGGATTTGAAGGCGGCCAGATGCCTCTGGCCCGTCGTATCCCCAAGCGCGGCTTCAACAACATCTTCGCAGAGCCTCTGACCTCCGTCAATGTGTGCCTGCTGAACGGTTTTGAAGATGGCGCCGTTGTGGATGCAGCCGCTCTGATGGAGGCCGGCATCATTGCCAAGTGCCCCTACGGCCTGAAGGTTCTGGCCGGCGGCGAACTGACCAAGAAGCTCACCGTTAAGGCCGCCGCTTTCTCTGCTTCTGCCAAGGAAAAGATTGAGCAGGCAGGCGGAAAGGCCGAGGTGGTGTAAGTGTTAGAGACCCTCAAGAATGCGTGGAAGATCCCTGAGCTTCGCAAGAAGATCATCTTCACACTGTTCATTCTGCTGATTTACCGGGCAGGCAACGTGATTCCTGTCCCGTATATCGATACGGCTACACTTACCAACTACTTTGACAGCGTGCTGTCTTCCACGATCCTGGGACTGTACAACGCAATGTCCGGCTCCGCTTTCAGCAGAGCTACGATCTTCGCGCTGAGCATTCAGCCCTACATCAACGCTTCCATTATCATCCAGCTGCTGACCATTGCCATTCCCGCTCTGGAGCGGATGGCAAAGGAAGAGGGTGAGGAAGGCCAGAAGAAGATTGCCCGGATTACCCGGTACACCACCGTTGGTCTGGGTCTGCTGATGGGCTGGGCGTACTACCAGATGCTCGTCAACTACACCGCTTCCGGCTTCTCCATCGTCACCGAGAAGGGCTTCGTGCCCGCCATGGTCATCATTCTGACCTTCACCGCAGGCTCTGCCTTCGTGATGTGGCTGGGTGAGCAGATCACCGAGTTCGGTATCGGCAACGGCATCTCCATGATCCTGTTTGCCAACATCATCTCCGGTATCCCCGGTATGATCGGTACCCTGTTCTCTATGGTCTGGTGGCAGATCATCATCGTCCTGGTCGGCATGGTGGCTCTGGTCCTGTTCATCATTTTCATCAATGATGCCGAGCGCCGGATTCAGATTCAGTATGCCAAGCGCGTTGTAGGCCGGAAGGTCTACGGCGGCCAGAACACCAACCTGCCTATCAAGGTCAGTATGTCCGGCGTTATGCCCATCATCTTCGCACAGTCTATCTGCTCCCTGCCCGCTACAATCTGCGCCTTCACCGGCAAGACCAGCGGCTGGTGGTATAACAATGTGTGGAGCTCTTCCAGCTGGTTCTACGCCGTGATGTACTTCCTGATGATCTTCTTCTTCAGCTGGTTCTACTCCACGATCCAGTACGATCCTGTGGAGATTGCCAACAACCTGAATAAGAACGGCGGCTTCATCCCGGGCTTCCGTCCCGGCAGACCTACCGCCAACTTCATCCAGAAGGTTATCAACAAGATTGTTGTCTTTGGTGCTGTTTATCTCGGCATTGTGGCCCTGCTGCCCATCGTCGCCGGCAACCTCATGAGCGGTGTCCGGAACCTGGCGATCGGCGGTACCTCCGTCATCATCGTTGTGGGCGTAGCCCTGGAGACTGTGAAGGCGCTGGAGGCTCAGATGCTTATGCGGCACTACAAGGGCTTCCTGGATTAAGAGGAGGTATGGCAGGATGAATCTCATTCTACTGGGCGCTCCCGGCGCCGGAAAGGGGACCCAAGCTGAGCTGCTTGTCAACAAGCTCTCAATCCCCGCCATTTCTACCGGGAACATGCTTCGCGAGGCCATTGCCAACGGCACTGACCTGGGCAAAGAGGCAAAAAAGTATATGGACGAAGGCGGCCTGGTTCCCGATGAGCTGATTCTCGGCATCGTCGCGGAGCGGGTAGCCCAGCCCGACTGCAAAAACGGCTTCATCCTGGACGGCGTGCCCCGCACGCTGGCCCAGGCCGAGGCTCTGGAAGCTAAGGGCGTCCGTATTGATCATGTGGTTTCCATCGAGGTGGACGACCATGATATCGCCAGCCGTATGGGCGGCCGTAGGGTCTGCTCCAAGTGCGGTGCCAGCTATCATGTTGTCGCCAAGCCCCCCAAGGTTGAAGGTATCTGCGACAGCTGCGGCGGTGAGCTGATTATCCGGAAGGACGATGCTCCCGAAACCGTGCTCAAGCGGCTGGAGGTCTATCACGCTTCTACGGAAGTGCTGAAGGATTTCTATGCCAAGCTGGGCCGGCTGCACACTGTCAACGGCAATCAGTCCATTGAGGGCGCCAACGAGGAGATCCTGAAAGCAATCGGGGCAAAGGCATGATCACAATCAAGAATTCTCATGAAATTGAGGCCATGCGCGAGGCAGGCAGAATTACTTCTGCCGCCCGCTCCCTGGCTGGGGAGCTGGTAAAGCCCGGCGTATCGACCAAAGCAATTGACCGGGCCATTCATGACTTTATTGTCAGCCACGGAGCGAAGCCCTCGTTCCTGGGCCTTTACGGCTTTCCCGCAAGCGCCTGCATTTCCGTTAATGAGGTGGTTATCCACGGCATCCCCGGCGGATACATCCTCAAGGAAGGCGATATCGTCTCTGTGGATGTGGGTGCTTTCTACAAGGGATTTCATGGAGATTGTGCGGCTACCTTTGCCTGCGGTGCCATCAGCACCGAAGCACAGCGGTTGATCGATGTGACGAAGCAGTCCTTCTTTGAAGGCATTGCTTTCGCCAAAAAGGGCAACCGCGTGCAGGATATCTCCCATGCCGTACAGACGTACGTGGAGTCTAACGGTTTTTCAGTTGTCCGTTCTTTCGTGGGTCACGGCGTAGGACGGCAGCTGCATGAGGAGCCGGAGGTTCCCAATTTTGGCAATCCCGGCCGGGGGCCCAGACTGCTGCCCGGTATGGTCATCGCCGTCGAACCCATGGTGTGCCAAGGCACCTATGAGGTGAATGTCCTGAAGGACAAGTGGACGACGGTTACCGCCGACGGCAAGCTGGCAGCCCACTATGAAAATACTGTACTCATCACCGACGGCGAGCCGGAAATACTCACCGTCACCGAAGGACTTTGACTATGGACCCAGAGAACCCCATATCCGTTGCGGACGTGGTGATCTCCACGGCGGGCAGAGATCAGGGAGAACTGTTCTATGTCGCTGACACCGACGGCCAATTTGTGACGCTGGTCAACGGGAAGAACAGACCTGTGGAAAAGCCCAAGCGGAAAAAACGCAAACACGTAGAAAAGGTACTTCGATCTGAGACCAGAGTTGCCGAGAAGATCCGTTCCGGCGACAAAGTGCTCAACGGCGAATTACGAAGAGACCTGGCTTCCCTGAGCCGGGCCATGCAAGCAAACAACCTGGGAGGTTAATGACTTGGCAAAAGACGACGTAATTGAACTTGAGGGCATCGTAACCGATGCACTGCCGAACGCAATGTTCAAAGTGGACATTGGCAATGGACACACCATTCTGGCACACATTTCCGGCAGGCTCCGAATGAATTTCATTAAGATCTTGCCCGGTGACAAGGTAACCGTTCAAATGTCTCCTTATGATCTGACACAGGGTCGGATCACCTGGAGAAGCAAGTAAACTAAGAGAACCCATTCTCATATGGAGGTTAAACAGTATGAAGGTAAGACCGTCCGTTAAACCCATGTGCGAAAAGTGTAAGATCATCAAGCGCAAGGGTCGCGTTATGGTAATTTGCGAAAACCCCAAGCATAAGCAGAGACAAGGCTAATAGGAGGTGCTGAAAGAATATGGCACGTATTTCTGGTATTGATCTTCCCCGCGACAAGCGGATCGAAGTTGCCCTGACCTATATCTACGGCATTGGACCCGCCCGGGCCGCCGAGGTACTGGAAAAGACCGGTATTAACCCCGACACCCGTGTGAAGGACCTGACCGAGGATCAGGAAGCTCAGCTTCGTGAAGCCATTGAGCATCATTATATCATCGAGGGCGACCTGCGCCGTGAGACCGCTATGAACATCAAGCGCCTCAGCGAAATCGGCTGCTACCGCGGCCTGCGTCATCGCCGTGGCCTGCCCGTTCACGGTCAGCGCACCAAGACCAACGCCCGTACCCGCAAGGGCCCCAAGAAGACCATTGCGAACAAGAAGAAGTAAGGAGGGATATGTAAATGGCTACCAAAGCTACTAAGAAGGTTGTTAAGCGCCGTCGCGAGCGCAAAGTCGTCGAGAAGGGTGCGGCACATATCCGCTCCTCCTTCAACAACACCATGGTCACCATCACCGACCTGGAGGGCAATGCCCTGAGCTGGGCTTCCTCCGGCGGACTGGGCTTCCGTGGTTCCAGAAAGTCCACCCCCTACGCTGCCCAGACCGCGGCTGAGACCGCTGCCAAGGCTGCTATGGAGCATGGCCTGAAGACTGTTGAGGTTTATGTGAAGGGCCCCGGCCAGGGACGTGAGGCTGCGATCCGCGCCCTGCAGACTGCCGGCCTGGAAGTTGTTATGATTAAGGACGTCACTCCCATTCCTCACAATGGCTGCCGTCCCCCCAAGAGACGTAGAGTCTGATTTAGGTATAGGAGGAATTTTGCGAAATGGCTAAGAATATGCAGCCCGTGCTGAAGCGTTGCAGAACGCTGGGCGTTTCTCCTGCCGCGATGGGTTATTCCAAGACTTCCAACAAGAACCCCGGCGGCCAGAGAAGAGCTAAGAAGTCTGAGTACGCTACTCAGCTGACCGAAAAGCAGAAGGTCAAATTCGTATATGGTATCCAGGAAAAGCAGTTCCGGAACTACTATGACAAGGCCGCTCGTGCCGAGGGCAACACAGGTGAGAACCTGCTGACCCTGGTTGAGCGCCGCCTGGATAACGTGGTTTACCGCCTGGGCTTCGCCAACTCCCGCCGTCAGGCCCGGCAGCTGGTGAACCATGGCCACTTCACTGTCAACGGCAGCCGGGTCAACATCCCCAGCTACCTGGTGAAGTCCGGCGACGTGATCGCTGTTTCCGAGAAGAGCGCTTCCAATGCTTTCTTCAAGAAGCTGAAGGAAGACGACGCTTTTGTTGCTGCCCCCAAGTGGCTGGACCGTGACAAGAACACCCTCCAGGGCAAGGTCATTGCGATGCCTACCAAGGCCGATATCGACTTCGATATCGCTGTGCACCTCATCGTCGAGTTGTACTCCAAGTAATCCTCTGACCCTGTTCGTACGCAAGCTATCGTGGGGAGCCTGCTCCCCACCCATCTAAGGAGGGTTTTGATTCATGGTAGAAATTGAAAAGCCCCGTATCAGCTGCTTTGATTCCGCCGAGGATCCCTCTTACGGCAAGTACGTCGTAGAGCCTCTGGAGCGCGGCTACGGTATGACCCTGGGCAACTCCCTGAGACGGATTCTTCTGTCCAGTCTGCCCGGCTACGCTGCCACCTCTGTTAAAATCCAGGGTGTACAGCATGAGTTCTCTACCATCCCCGGCGTGACCGAGGATGTGACCGAAATCGTGCTGGCAGTGAAGCGGATCATTCCCAAGCTGCACACTCCCGGTGTCAAGACCGTGCATATCGATGCGGTCGGTCCCTGCGAAGTGACCGCCGGCGATATCAAGGCTGACGCGGACGTTGAGATCCTGAACCCTGACCTGCATATCTGCACGCTGGGCGAGGATGCCACTTTCAACATGGAGATCACTCTTTCTCAGGGACGGGGCTATGTTTCCTCTGACCGGAACAAGACACCCCAGACCGTGATTGGCGTGATTCCCATCGACTCCATTTATTCCCCTGTAACCAAGGTGAATTATGCTGTGGAGCCCACTCGTGTCGGTGACAGAACCGATTTCGATAAACTGACCCTTGAGGTCTGGACAGATTCCACTATCTCCGCAAAGGATGCCGTGTCCCTGGGCGCAAAGATCCTGAGCGACCATCTGACTGTTTTCACCAATCTGAGCGATGCTGTTACCAGCAGTTCTACGGTTGTGGAAAAGGTGGCCGATCATCCGGATGCAAAGCTCTCCATGACCATCGATGAGCTGGATCTGTCTGTCCGGAGCTTCAACTGCCTGAAGCGTGCCAACATCAACACCGTTGCCGACCTGATCGACAAGACCGGCGAGGACATGATGCGGGTTCGCAACATGGGCAAGAAGTCCCTGGACGAAGTTCAGAAGAAGCTGGAAATGATGGGCCTGTCCCTGGCCAGTGAAGATTCTGGCAGCAACAACTAACGCTTAAAGAGGAGGAAACGCGAATGTTTGGCACTCGTAAGCTGGGCAAGACCAGCGCACAGAGAAAGGCCCTGCTGCGTCAGCAGGTCACCGATCTGCTGGCAAACGGCAAGATGGAAACCACCTTCTATCGTGCTAAGGAAGTGCAGCCCGTGGTCGAGAAGATGATCACCCTGGGCAAGAAGGGCGACCTGGCCGCTTACCGCAAGGCTCTGTCCTTCATCACCAAGGAAGACGTTGCACACAAGCTGTTCAAGGAGATCGCTCCCAAGTATGCTGACCGCAACGGCGGCTACACCAGAGTGACCCGCACCGGCGAGCGTCGGGGCGACGCTGCTGAGATGGCTGTCATCGAGCTGGTGTAATCCCAAATGCTTTCCAAACAGGTATTCGGTTTTCCGGATACCTGTTTTTTCTGATTCCGGCATCCCTGAAGGGTAATTTAGGCACAGCGCCAGCTCAGGTACGTAGGGGACGATGCCCACATCGTCCCGTTTGTACGTCATTAGATCGGTGCGCTTGATTTTACCGATGCAAAGTTTTCGAATCACGGGCCGAGTGGGCATCGGCCCCTACGCGAAAACCCTTAAACTGACGACATTGCCCTGGAGGGACTTTCCCGATTTGCGGACCGGACGAAAATCAAAATCAAGAAAGAAGGTAACTCAATGTCAAAACGAACCGTACCGGCGGAGATCACCAATATCTGTGTGATCTGTGACGGTGATAAAATTCTGGTGGAGGAAAAGGTGGGCTGCGGTATCTGCTTCCCCGGCGGCCATGTGGAGCCCGGGGAATCCCTGGAGGCGGCCGTTGTCCGGGAGATGCGGGAGGAAACCGGGCTGACCATTTCCCACCCAAAGCTCTGCGGTATCAAGGACTGGATGGAGGAGGACGGCAGCCGGTTCCTGGTAACGCTCTATAAAGCAGATTCCTATACCGGCACGCTCAGAGCCTCCGAGGAGGGCCGAGTGTTTTGGGTGACCCGGGCGGAATTCGCGGAAATGAAGGCCATTTGGGGTATGAAGGACGTCCTGCGTGTCTGCGATGAAGAAGCCCTGAGCGAAATGTTCTGGGACGAGGAAAAGAGCGGCTGGGTTCTGCTCTGAAAGAGGCAAAATTTCCATGAGAGTTGTCTTGCGTTTCGACCGGAAATCCCTTATAATGTAATGTGACTGATTTTGATTTTGAAAGAGGCGGCTATCATGGTTCACAAGGCGTTTGACAACGATAAATATCTGCAGATGCAGTCGGAGCATATCCGGGAGCGGATCGCCCAGTTCGGCGGCAAGCTCTATCTGGAGTTTGGCGGCAAATTATATGACGATAACCATGCTGCCCGGGTCCTGCCCGGCTTCCAGCCTGACAGCAAGCTGCGGATGCTCCTGCAATTGAAGGACCATGTGGAAATGGTCATCGCCATCAACACCGGCGACATTGAAAAAAACAAGATCCGGGGCGATCTGGGCATCACCTATGACCTGGATGTGATCCGGCTTATCAATATTTTCCGGAATTTCGGGCTCTATGTTTCCAGCGTGGTGCTCACCCGGTACCATGACAATACCGCCGCCAAGGCGTTTCAGGCCCGGCTGGAGGGCATAGGCGTGAAGGTGTATCATCACTATGCGATCGAGGGGTATCCCTCCAATACCTCCTTTGTGGTCAGCCCGGAGGGTTTCGGCAAGAACGATTATATTGAAACCACCCGCTCCCTTGTGGTGGTCACCGCCCCCGGCCCCGGCAGCGGCAAGCTGGCAACCTGCCTGAGCCAGCTCTACCACGAGCATGAGCGGGGCAATACCGCGGGCTACGCCAAATTTGAAACCTTCCCCATCTGGAATGTGCCCCTGAACCATCCAGTGAACCTGGCCTATGAGGCGGCTACCGCGGATCTGAACGACGTAAACATGATCGACCCCTTCCATCTGGAAGCCTATGGCGTGACTACGGTGAACTACAACCGGGACGTGGAGGCATTTCCGGTGCTGGTGGCGATTTTTGAAAAAATTCTGGGCTATTGTCCCTATAAGTCCCCAACGGATATGGGTGTGAATATGGTGGGCAACTGCATCACTGACGACGAGGCGGCCTGCTTTGCCTCCCGGCAGGAGATCATCCGCCGCTATTACACCGCCCTGGCCGATCATAAAAAGGGCAAGGTCGCGGACGATGTGGTCTTCAAGCTGGAAATGCTGATGAAGAAGGCAGGCGTCCGGCCGGAGGAGCGGGCCGTCATTGCCCCGGCTCTTAAACGGGCGGGGGAGACCGGCGGCCCTGCGGCGGCCATGGAGCTGTCGGACGGGCGGATTATTACGGGCCGGACTTCGGATTTGCTGGGTGCTTCCTCCGCGCTGCTGCTGAACGCCCTGAAAGCCCTGGCGGGCATTCCCGATGAGCTGCACCTGATCGCTCCCGCGGTGCTGGACCCCATTCAGCACCTGAAGGTAGACCACCTGGGCAACCGGAACCCGCGGCTTCACACGGACGAGACCCTGATTGCCCTGTCCATCAGCGCGGCTACCAACCCAACGGCAGAGCTGGCGATGGAACAGCTGTCCAAGCTCCGGGGCTGTGAGGTCCATTCCACCGTTCTGCTCTCCAGCGTGGACATGAATATGTTCCGCCGCTTGGGTGTGAACCTGACCTGCGAACCCAAATACGAAGCGTGAGGTGATGGGCTGTGGTCATCCGGCAGCCATTCAACTATTCTCCCAGAAATCAGAACCGAAACCTGCACATTTACCTGCCAAACGACTATGACCACAGCGAGGAACGCTATCCCGTCATGTACTTCTTCGATGGCCATAATCTGTTCCGGGACTCCGACGCCACCTACGGCAAATGCTGGGGGCTGGAGGGGTTCCTGGACGGCTGGCAGAAGAAAATGATCGTGATTGGCATGGAATGCGGCCATGAGGGCCGGGAACGTCTGGACGAATACTGTCCCTATGATGTCCGCGGCGGCAATATGGGACAGATCCACGGCATGGGAAAGGAAACCATGGATTGGATCGTCCGGGAGGTCAAGCCTTGGGTGGATGGCAGTTTCCGCACCTATCCCTTCCGGGAGGCTACGGGCATTGCCGGCTCCAGTATGGGCGGCCTGATGGCCATCTATGGCGCCGCGAGGTATAACGCGTACTTTTCCAAAGCCGCATGCCTCAGCAGTGCCATCCGGCTCTGCCGGAAGCAGCTGCTTTCAGAAATCAGAGAAATTGATCCGGATACCCGGGTCTACCTCAGCTGGGGCACGGAAGAAAGCAAAATGGTGGGGAAAATGAACGCCACAGCTCTGGCGAACAGGGAAATCGCGGAGGGCTTTTGGAAAAAGCGCGCCATGGCGACCCTCTACTGCCAGGAGGGCGGCCGCCACTGCGAAGCCGACTGGGAAAAGCAGGTGCCCGGGTTTATGGAATACCTGTGGTTTTGAGAACGAAAGAAGAGAATCATGAAATACGTTTATCAAGCGACGATTATTTTTGCTTTTACGCTTCTGGGTGAGCTGCTGCATGTGCTGCTGCCTTTGCCCATTCCGGCGGCTATCTATGGGCTGGTGCTGCTGTTCCTTGCCCTTCAGCTCAGCATTGTCAAGCTGGAGCAGGTGAATGCCGTCAGCAAGTTCCTGATTGCCGCCATGGGCCTGCTGTTTGTGGCTCCGGCGGTGAACATTGTGGAAATCTGGAAGGACATTGCCCCGGTGCTGCTGCCTATCGGCGTGGTGCTGGTGGTGTCTACAGTGCTGGTTTTCGCAGTCTCCGGGCTTGTGACCCAGTGGATGCTGAAAAGGGGAGGGAAGGACAATGGCTGAGCTGTTTACTTCTGCGTCTCTGTTCGCAATTGTGCTGACTCTGGGGGCCTACGAATTCGGTATCTGGCTGCAGAAAAAGTTGAAAAGTCCCATCTGTAACCCTATTCTGATTGCGGTCATTCTTGTGATCGCGGCGATTTCCCTGTTGAAGATTCCGGCGCAGGACTACAGGGCTGGCTGCGAGACGTTCTCCTGGCTGCTGACGCCGGCTACGGTCTGTCTTGCGGTGCCCCTTTACGAGCAGGTGAAGGTGCTGAAAAAGAACCTGCCCGCCATTCTGGTGGGTGTGCTGGCGGGAACGCTGGTGAGTCTGGGCTGCGTGGCAATTCTGTGCCGGGTGTTTGCCATGGAGGATGCCATGCTGGCGTCTCTGCTGCCCAAGAGCATCACCACGGCCATGGGTATCGCCATCAGCGAGCAGCTGGGCGGCGTGCCTGCCGTGACCACCGCCGTCATCATTATTACGGGGATTCTGGGCAATATCTGTGGCAGTTCCCTGTGCGCGCTCCTGAAAATTCGGGATCCCATCGCCCAGGGTGTGGCTTTCGGCACCGCCTCCCATGTGGTTGGCACCAGCCGGGCCTCGGAGATCTCCGAGTTGACAGGCGCCGTGAGCAGCCTGTCTCTGGTGGTAGCGGGGATCCTCACCGCCATCCTCTGCCCGGTGCTGTATTCGGTACTGTGAAAACGGGTTTGAACGTATACCTCAAAGGGCAGGTCCCAAGTTTTCTAATCCCGGAGGAAGACTAACGTTCCAACCGTCAAACCATTTAACGTGAATAAAACGCAAAAGGAGTGTATTAAAATGCGCAAAGCCGGTATTCTCATGCATATCACATCTCTGCCCGGACCCTACGGCGTGGGTACCATGGGCAAAAGTGCCTACGCGTTCCTGGACTTCCTGAACAAGTCCGGTCAGCGGTCCTGGCAGATGCTGCCTCTGGGGCCCACAGGTTACGGGGACTCCCCTTACCAGTCCTGCTCCGCCTACGCGGGTAATCCCTACCTCATCGATCTGGATACTCTGGTTCGGCAGCATCTGCTGACCAGAGAGGAGGTCATGCGCGTGGACTGGGGCGACGAGGAAAACAAGGTGGACTTCGGCAAGCTCTACAATGGCCGCACCCCTGTTTTGAAGACTGCCTACAGCCGCTTCCGCAACGACCGGGCGCTGAACGCTTTCATCAAGCGCAATACGCAGTGGCTTCCCGACTTCGCCCTGTACATGGCGCTGAAGGAGACCCACCAGTTTGCTCCCTGGTTTCAGTGGGAGGACGAGCTGAAGCAGCGAAAGCCGGAGGCTCTGGAAAAGGCAGCCCGGGAGCTGGCGGAGCCCATCCGGTTCTACTGCTTCGTGCAGTATGAATTCTACAAACAGTGGGATGCCCTGAAAAAGAAAGCAGGGGAGTACGGCATTGAGCTCATCGGCGATGTGCCTATCTATGTGCCCTACGATTCCGTAGAGGTCTGGAAGGAGCCCCAACTCTTCCAGCTGGATGAGGCCCTTGCCCCCACCGCTGTGGCAGGCTGCCCCCCCGACGCATTCACCGCAGACGGCCAGCTCTGGGGCAATCCGCTGTACCGTTGGGATGTGATGGAGGAAACCGGCTACAAGTGGTGGCTGGACCGTCTGGGCGCCGCGGGCAAGCTCTTTGACGTGGTGCGTCTGGACCATTTCCGGGGCTTTGAGGCTTTCTGGTCCGTGCCCTACGGGGACGAGACTGCCCGGAACGGCCATTGGGTCAAGGGCCCGGGCATGTCCTTTGTAAACGCCTTGAAAAAGGGCCTGCCCCAGCTGGACTTTATTGCCGAGGATCTGGGCTTTCTGACCCAGGAGGTGCTGGATTTGCGGGATGCCTCCGGCTATCCCGGCATGAAGGTTCTGGAATTTGCCTTTGACTCCAAGGATCCCAGCGAGTACCGGCCCCATACCTATACCCGCAATACCGTATGCTATACCGGCACCCATGACAATATGACCATGCGCCAGTGGTTCGACACCGCATCCCCGGAGGCGGTGAAGGTGGCGGCAGACTACATGGCCCTGACAAAGAAGGAGGGCTATGTCTGGGGCACCATCCGCACATGCATGAGCTCCGTTTCCGACCGGGCCATCGTGCAGCTTCAGGATTACCTGAACCTGGGCGGAGAAGCACGGATGAACTTCCCCGGCACCACCGGCTGCAACTGGACATGGCGGGTCCAAAAGGGCTATAACACCAGAAGTCTGGCTGCACGCATCCTGGAACTGACGGAGCGCTATGACCGTGCACCGAAAAAGACAGAAGAAAACAAAGAATGAAGTACCGATTTTTTGAAGAAAAGTTGTGAACCTTTATCGGTTTCTGTTCCAAAAGTTACGAAATTGTGAACTATCAACAAAAACCATTGTCTGATTTTGTCAGCTTTGACGGCAAAAAAGACAAGGATTTGGTTGACTTTGCTGTTTAAAAGTTGTACAATGACACCCGTGGTGAAGATTTATGCAAAAACTTCACTGCGGGTATTATTTTCGTAAGGCCGGTTTATCCCGGTTTTACAGATTAAGTTTGGAGGAAAAATCATGAAGAAACTGCTTGCACTCGCACTGTCTCTGGTTCTGGTTGTCGGCCTGTTCGGCTGCGGCGCCAAGACCGAGACCCCTGCGGCAACTACTGCGGCTCCCGCTGCTGAGACCACTGCCGCTGCCGAGACCGAGGCTCCTGCCGCCTCCGCTACCGGTTCCGTTTACTACCTGAACTTCAAGCCCGAGTCCGATGCCGCCTGGCAGGAGCTGGCCAAGACCTACACCGAGCAGACCGGCGTGAAGGTCACCGTCGTTACCGCCGCTTCCGGCACCTACGACACCACCCTCACCGCTGAGCTGGACAAGGACGCCGCTCCCACCATGTTCCAGGCTGGCAACCAGGGCGCCATCGATGCCTACGGCGAGTGGTGCCTGGACCTGCGGGACACCGATGTCTACAAGGAAATGACCACCGATGACTTCAACCTGAAGGGCGAGGACGGCTCCGTGCTGGCTATCGGCTACTGCTACGAGTCCTTCGGCATCATCGTCAACAAGGCTCTGCTGGAGAAGGCCGGTCACTCCCTGGACGAGATCACCAACTTCGAGTCTCTGAAGGCTGTCGCTGACGACATCCACGCCCGTGCTTCCGAGCTTGGCTTCGATGCCTTCACCTCCGCCGGTCTGGACGGCTCCTCCTCCTGGAGATTCTCCGGCCACCTGCTGAATATGCCGCTGTTCTACCAGTTCCGTGACGACGGCGTGACCAAGCAGCCCGCCACCATCACCAACAAGTACCTGGACAACTTCAAGGCCATCTGGGACCTGTACACCACTGACTCTGCCACCACCGGCGCTGCCCTGACCACCGCCACCGGTGACCAGGCTGAGGCTGAGTTCGGCAAGGGCGAGGCCGTCTTCTACCAGAATGGTACCTGGGAGTACGGCAACCTGACCGGCACCTTCGGCATGAACCCCGACGACCTGGCCATGATCCCCATCTACTGCGGTGTGGAAGGCGAGGAGAAGGCTGGCCTGTGCTCCGGCACCGAGAACTGCTGGGCTGTGAACAAGGAAGCCGCTCCTGAGGACATCCAGGCTACTCTGGACTTCATGAAGTGGGTTGTGACTTCCGAGGAAGGCACCACCATGCTGGCCGAGCAGTTTGGCCCCTGCCCCTTCAAGAACGCCAAGACTCCTGAGAACGTGTTCTTTGCCGATGCCAACAAGCTGGTTGCTGACGGCAACTACACCGTTACCTGGGCTTTCAACTGGACTCCCGGCGTGGATGACTTCCGTGCCGCCGTTGTGGATGCTATGACTCAGTACACCTCCGGCACTGGCGATTGGGCCGCTGTCGAGTCTGCCATTGTTGACGGCTGGGCCACCCAGTACGCCAAGAACATGGGCTAATTCCTGAGTTTCCCTAAAATCATTCGGGGCGAGCGGCTTCGCTCGCCCCAATTTTTTTAACCATGCTCTGATTCCTCAGAGCTTTCCAAACCGGAATATCCGGAGGCCGTTCCCTCGGTACTCCCCAAAGGAGAGATGACTATGGCTTTATTCAAGAAAAAGAACGACGGTGCGGCACTGAACTCCGTTCTGGTCCGTCGCCCCATTCAGAAGTGTTTCCCCATTTTCCTGCTCCCCACCTTCATCGCCTTCTGCATTGGATTCCTTTATCCCTTCGCAAAGGGCTTGTTCCTTTCTTTTTGTAACTTCAAAACCACCAGCAAATGGACCTGGGCGGGCCTTGGCAACTATGTAAAGGCTTTTGCGGATGAAAGTTTTCTCCATGCCTTCTGGTATACGGCGGGCTTCGCTCTGGTTTCCCTGCTGATCATCAATATTCTGGCATTTACCGTGGCCTACCTGCTGACCAAGGGCATCAAGGGTTCCAATATTTTCAGAACCGTGTTCTTCATGCCGAACCTGATCGGCGGTATTGTTCTGGGCTATATCTGGTCCATGATCTTTGACGGCATTCTGTCCCGGTATAATACATCCATTTTGCTCAACTCCACCTATGGCTTCTGGGGTCTCATTATCCTCATGGCCTGGCAGCAGATCGGCTATATGATGATTATTTATATCGCCGGACTTCAGGCAGTGCCGGGAGATATGCTGGAAGCGGCTAAAATTGACGGCGCTTCCGAATGGAAGACCCTGTGGAACATCATCATCCCCAACGTGATGCCCTCCATCACCATCTGTACCTTCCTGACCCTGACCAACTCCTTTAAGCTCTACGACCAGAACCTGGCTCTGACCAATGGCCGCCCCTACAACGGTGCCATCCACACCACGGAAATGCTGGCCCTGAACATCGTCAACTCCAATACCCTGAAAACCAAGGGCATTGGACAGGCCAAGGCCGTCATGTTCTTCGTTCTGGTTGCCATTATCGGCATTTTCCAGATGAAATCCACCCATGATAAGGAGGTGCAGCAGTAATGGCAAAGAAACCTGCTACCATCCAGGGAGAAAAGCGGGGCAAGGCCGTTCTGTCCATTGTGTTTGCAGTGGTCGCAATCGTCTACCTGCTGCCCATTTTCCTGGTGCTTATGAATTCCTTCAAGGCCAATGCCTACGTCAACACCGAAACCTTTGCCATGCCTAATGAAGAATCCTATGTTGGCTTTGCCAACTATATCAAAGGCATGACCTTCGGCAACTACCCCTTTGCCAAGTCCGTTGGCTACAGCTTGTTCATTACCATTGTTTCCAGCGCCCTGATTCTGGTTTGCACCTCTATGGCGGCCTGGTACATCGCCCGGGTGGGCAGTGCCTTCTCCAAAATCGTGTACTACCTGTGCGTGTTCTCCATGGTGGTGCCCTTCCAGATGGTCATGTTCACCCTGCCCAAGACTGCGGACACCCTGAACCTCAATACCCCCTGGACCATTCCCATTATCTACCTGGGCTTTGGCGCAGGCTTGGCGGTGTTTATGTTCTCCGGTTTCGTCAAGTCCATCCCCCTGTCCATCGAGGAGGCGGCAGCTATTGACGGCTGTGGCCCTGTGAAGACCTTCTTCTCCGTGGTGCTGCCCATGATGAAGCCCACCATGATCTCCGTGGGTGTGCTGGAAATCATGTGGGTCTGGAACGACTATCTGCTTCCCTATCTGGTTTTGGACCGGAAGAAGTATATGACCATTCCCATCCATATCCAGTATCTGAAGGGCTCCTACGGCTCCGTAGACATGGGCGCCACCATGGCCCTGATCCTATTGAGCATTGTCCCCGTTATCGTCTTCTATCTGACCTGCCAGAAGTACATCATCAAAGGTGTTGCTGCCGGCGCTGTAAAGGGCTAAGAACCAAAAAATTGACCGCTCCCGGGAAATGCGGGTGGTCGTAAGACAGTTTCAGCCCCGGCAGTAATGTCTGCCGGGGCTGTTATTGCATATATTAAAGCCATATGATAGCTTTAAACAAAGCAATAAGTCGAAATGATAAGGTAGGTAGGGTCTGACATGCCAACAATTCAGTTAAAGGCGATGACGCGAGAACTGTGTCACGAACTGTACAAGCATTGGACGAATGATGCGTCTATCTATATGGATATGCACCTGTTTCAGCCCTATGTTTATGACGAAGCTGCGGTAAATCGATATTTTGATAGGAAGGGGCAGGATGCTTCACGCAGACTGTTTGCGATCATGCTTGGAGATAAGGTGATCGGGGAATTGCAATTGAAGCAGATCGACCATGATAAAAAAGAATGTTCCCTGAGTATCCATATGCAAAACGACGCAGTGAAGGGAAGGGGATACGGAACGCAGGCAGAACGTTTGGCGGTAAAAACTGCCTTTGACGAGTTGGGAATGGCTGCGGTAAACGCAGATACCATCAGGAAAAACACCCGGAGTCAGCATGTGCTGGAAAAGGTAGGCTTTCGCTTTGTCGGAGAAGATGAAACATTCAAATATTACCGTATCGAGCGGTAAACTCCAATTTGCCGAACTGATAAAAGCGCACTTCTATACACCTTTCGGTGTACCGTGCGAGCAT